>OMJG01000358.1_pt1 | contig 34850 bp, 32 predicted proteins | sample 1646431 | NCBI WGS metagenome assembly OMJG01 (sample SAMN03771674, study PRJEB25209) | food metagenome | isolation source: Cotija cheese | place: Mexico:Jalisco,Michoacan | collected 2011-12-12
CGTACGCACGGTGGTGTGAGAGGTCGGGGGTTAGTCGCCCCCTCCTACTCGATTACTAATTTGATGATGAAGTCGCTTTCTCATCTCTTTTTGTTCATATTTCGCCCTATATTTCTATAAAATCACACAAAATTTTCAAATATCCTGTGTATACTGTAGAATAAAGTGGAAGAGAAACCACAGAGAAAGTAGGATAGGCATGAAAATATTAATGATTGAAGATAATGAATCGGTTTGTGAAATGATTGAGATGTTTTTTCTTAAAGAAGAATGGGAGGCGACTTTCGTTCATAATGGTAAAAAAGGATTAGAGACGTATTTAACTCATCCTGATGAATTTGATCTGATTGTTCTGGATATCATGCTTCCGGAAATGGACGGAATGACCATTTGCAAAGAAATCAGAAAAGAGTCTAAACATGTTCCGATTATTATGCTGACGGCTAAAGATACAGAGAGTGATGAGGTGATCGGTCTGGAAATAGGTGCCGATGACTATGTCACAAAACCGTTCAGCCCGCTTACACTTGTGGCTCGAATCAAATCACTTAAAAGAAGAGCTGAAGTCGTCAATGATGCAGATAGCAATACGCAAGGACAGTATGAAGTGGATACACAGCACTTAAAACTGGACCGCAACACAAGAGAAGTGCTGCTGTATGATAAACCGCTAGAAGGTTTGACGCCTAAAGAGTTTGATTTACTATATACACTGGCTAACAGCCCCAGAAGAGTATTCTCCAGAGAGCAGCTGCTGCAAATGGTATGGGATTATGAATACTTTGGTGATGAACGAACAGTGGATGCACATATCAAGAAACTGAGACAGAAACTCGTCCAAAACGGTCCGCAAGTGATTCATACGGTCTGGGGCGTTGGATATAAATTTGATGATACAGGAGCTATAGAGTAAAAATGAAGTTTCCTTATTTCTATCAGCAAATGCTGGGGTTCTTGTCGGTCATTATTATGCTTCTGACGATCTCAGTCGTCTCGATCGTTTTATTTGCACGAAATACAGCAATCAGAGGGACGGAAAATCAACTATTTTCATATGCTGAGTCAATTGTCGATGTCAACTTGGAAGCGGAACAGTTAGCTAATTTTCAGTCCTTGTTAAGTAATCAGGGTGTGACTTTTTTTGTATTCAATCAGAATGGAGAACTGGTTTTTCCGAATCTTCCCGATCACATTGAAACAAGAGTAATTCCTGAGGAGGAAGAACGTCTCAGAGATGGAGAAAGAGTATCACTGACGACACAGCAAGCTGATCTGTACGGAAATCCTAGAGAAACCGCCTATGTATATTTGCCCTATTTCAGCAATAGTGCTGGTGATTATGCCGGTTTTGTAGCAGTCAGTGCTCCGGTCAGTCAAATCGACCGCCAAATGAGCGCACTAAAAAGAAACTTGTTTAATGCGTTCCTGATTTCAACTGTTGTTGCGATCCTTGTCAGTTTCATTTTTGCCCGCTATCAGGTTAAACGTGTCAATGAATTGAGACAAGCTGCCCGTCTGGTTGCGGAGGGAGACTACGATGTCAGGTTGGAGCATAGAGATCGGGATGAGATTGATATCTTATCTCAAGACTTCAATAAAATGATTCACGCACTAGATTTATCCAGGCAAGAAGTCAATCGTCAAGAAGAGCGCCGCAAAACCTTTATGCAGGATGCAGCGCATGAGATGCGAACTCCTTTGACAACAATCAATGGATTGCTGGAAGGATTGGAATATGATGTAATTCCCGAATCGCAGCGGCTAAGAAGTATTCAGTTAATGCGAAAAGAAACAAAACGACTGATCAGACTGGTCAATGAGAATCTTGACTATGAAAATATTCGATCAAATCGAATCATGTTAAACAAACATACCTTGCCAGTATCTGAAATTCTAGATGAAATCAAAGAGCAGATGACGACGATCGCAGAAAGCTCCAATAATACGCTGCAGATTGATTCTTTAGAAGGTCTGACCGTTTATGCAGACTATGATCGCTTCAAGCAGATACTTGTCAACTTAATTAAGAATGCTATTCAGTTTACTGAAAATGGAACAATTAAAGTCAGCGGACAAAAAACAGACAAAGGAACCAGAATCAGTATACAAGATACTGGAATCGGTATGACAGAAGAACAAATGAAGAACATTTGGGATCGATATTATAAAGCAGATGTTTCGCGGACAAATACCAGATATGGAGAATCTGGGTTGGGATTATCTATTGTCCAGCAGCTGGCCGAACTCCACCAGGCCCATTTAACAGTGGAAAGCCAATTAAATAAAGGGACAACCTTTGCAATTGAATTTCCAGATTCAAAAGTTTAAATCAATCTTAAATATTTATTAACTCTCCTTTTGCTTGCAGAAAAATTGTAAAGCTCAAGGGGAGTGTTTGCTTCAATATCAGCCTTTCTTAGAGATCTACCATAACTAGTTTTACATAGGCTCAACATTTGCCTTCTATGTAAATTTAATGTAAAATATCTTAGTGAATCATTTTGTATTAAAAAAACAAAAAAACACTAAAATCGTTATGTTCAGAAATAATAGGAGGCATTTGCATGTCTAAAGTAAAAACATTAATGAATTCAAGAATCGGCTTTTTCGGAATGGCCAGCTTGCTGTTCTGGATTAAAACCTATGCTGCTTATTTACTTGAATTCAGCCTGGGTGTATCTGGCCCGATTCAACAATTTATCTTATTAATCAATCCAGTAGCCTTTACAGTAATCCTGTTCTCCATCGCACTGTACTTTAAGAAATCCAGTCGTGCTTATATAGCTTTGTTCATAATCATGGCGATCACTTCAATGATTCTCTATTTTAATATTATGTTCTACCGAGAATTCAGCGACTTTTTAACCATGAATATCTTACTGGGATCAAATAATGTTTCCGGCGCTGTTGTCTCTTCAACAGTGGCAATGATGAGACCTTGGGACTTTATTTACTGGGTCGACTTTATTTTCTTATTAACAGCTTTACTTTATAAGAAAAAACCTTTTGTCAAAATGGACCAGAGACCATTCAAAAAACGCTATGCAGTTGCAACAACCATCTTAGGATGTGCTTTATTTGCCGGCAATCTGGCATTAGCCGAAAGCAATAGACCGCAATTGCTGGTTAGAACCTTTGACCGCAACTATATTGTGAAATATCTAGGGTTGAATTTCTTTACCGGATATGATGTATTTCAGACTGCTCAGAACAATCATGTTCGCGCCAGTGCGGATGAATCAAACTTGGCTGATATAGTTGAATTTACTGAAGAAAACCATGCCGAACCGAATCCAAAGTATTTTGGTGAAGCAGAAGGCCGCAATGTAATTGTCATTGCAATGGAAAGTATCCAGCAATTCCTAGTTGACTATGAATTAGAAGATGAAAATGGCGAGAAGCATGAAGTTATGCCGTTTTTGAATAGCCTGTTCCATGATGAATCTTCTTATAGTTTTGAGAACTTTTATCATCAAGTAGGACAAGGCAAATCTTCAGATGCCGAAATTCTTGGAGAAAACTCTCTTTACGGATTGCCGCAAGGTAGTGCATTCCAGACCTTAGGATCTACAAATACGTTCCATGCAGCGCCGAATGTACTTCATCAAGAAGCAGGGTATACTTCAGCTGCTTTTCACGGAAACGTCGGTTCATTCTGGAATCGTATTGATACGTATCAACAATTCGGATATGATTATTTCTTTGATTCCGAATTTTATGATATGGCTGAAGGAAATACATTAGAATATGGGTTGAAAGATAAATTGTTCTTCAAAGAATCCGCTCAATATCTAGAGCAATTACCGCAACCTTTTTATTCTAAGTTTATTACTGTATCCAACCATTTCCCTTATCCATTGGATGAGCAGAATGCCGGGTTCCCGGAAGCTCAAACAGATGATGAAACAATCAATCAGTACTTTACCACTGCCAATTATGCAGATCAGGCAATGGAAGAGTTCTTTAATTACCTGAAAGAATCAGGAATCTATGAAAACTCTATTTTCGTACTATATGGTGATCATTACGGAATCTCAAATATGAGAAATCCTGAATTGGCGCCTTTATTAGGAGAAGATCCTGAACAGTGGAATGAATACAACAATTCACAGCTGCAAAAAGTACCATTGGTCATCCATGTACCGGGAGCAGAAAACGGTCAGGTATTTGAAAAATATAGTGGACAGGTCGATATGCTGCCTACTTTGATGCACTTGTTAGGTCAAGAAACAGACGATTATCTGTTTATGGGACAAGACATTTTATCAGAAGAACATGATGATACGGTTCCATTCCGTAATGGGAATGTCATCACCCCTGAATATTCATTTATCGGATCACAGATATTTGATACGGCAACAGGAGAGGAACTGCAAGATACCCTTTCTGAAGAAAAAGCTGCCGAGTTGAATGAGATTCGCGAAGAAGCACGTCAAGAATTGACGTATTCTGATGAATTAATGACAATGGATCTGCTGCGTTTCTATACACCTGAGTCATTCTCTGATGTTGAAAAAAATGATTATATTTATCAGGATCAATTAGAAGTATTGCTGAATGATCCCCTTAGAAGCACCAGTGTTATTGAACAAAATGGCGGAGAATCAACCGTTGATTTATACAAAACGGATGCTCCTGAACTTCAGGACCAAGAAACAGAAACAACTGAAACAACAACTGATCAGCCGCAGTAATCATCGCGGTAAAGTAAATAAAACAGTCAAAAGGCAAATGTCACTTAACTGCTGGCATTTGCCTTTTTTCTGTATTTACCTATCTTGTGGTATAATGACCGATGATGAGAAATGATCTGATCAGATAGTAAAGGAGTGCAAATGTGAGAACATTACAAGTAAAAAAATTAGCAGCAAGTCGTTTGAAAAAAGGATATCCTGCGCTAGAAGAATATGATTTTAAAACACTTGACCAAACCACAGAAGGTGAACTAGTCAGAATTGTAGACCAGCAGAATAACTTTATTGGGAAAGGTTATTTAGGCAAAGAAAATCGGTCTGTCGGCTGGATGCTGACATTAGATAAAGAAGAAGAAATTGATTCTGTCTTTTACGATCGTCACTTCCGAATTGCACGTGATATTCGGTCTGCTTTCTATGCAGATACATCGACGACTGCTTTTAGAGTTTTCAACGCAGATGGAGATGGTATCGGCGGGATAACCGTTGATTACTATGACGGATTTTATATTTTCTCTTGGTATAATAAAGGCATCTACTCACACAGAGATCAGATATACCAGGCATTCAAAGTAGCTATTCCAGACTTTAAAGGGATTGTAGAGAAAGTAAGATTTAAAAATGCTCCGATAGAATCTCAGCATATTGACGGAGAAGTACCGCCAGAACCATTGATGATCAAAGAAAACGGTATTCAATATGCGACGTATATTAATGAAGGCTGGATGACAGGGATCTTTCTAGACCAGCGAAATATCCGCCGTAAGTTAATGGAAGAATGGGGTGCAGGGAAAACTATCTTGAATACATTCAGCTATACGGGAGCATTTTCTGTTGCTGCTGCTATGGGTGGAGCTGTCAAGACAGTCAATGTGGATGCTGCAAACCGCAGCAAGGCCAAGACAATCGAGCAGTTCGAGGTGAATGGATTAAATCCTGATGATCATGAGATTCGAGTGATCGATGTTTTTGATTATCTGGATTATGCAAAAAAACATGACTTGAAATTTGATTTGATTATTTTGGATCCACCAACCTTCGCAAGAACGAAGAAGAGAACGTTCAGTGTTGAGAAGGATTACGTAGGGTTGGTGCGAGAAGTTCTTGAAATCCTTGCTGACGACGGTATACTCATTGCATCGACGAATACTTGGAAACTAAGTCGAGATGATTTCTATCAAATGGTGAATGAAGCGTTTGACGAAGAAAATGTAGATGCTTATTTAATGGATGAGTATGGCTTACCGGAAGATTTCAAAATAAACGAAAATTATGTTGAAAGCAACTATCTTAAAGTAATGGTACTAGAGAAGTTAAAGGATTAAAGAGTGACTGAGCAGAAGAGTCCTGGAGGTAGAACGTGTCTTCCAGGGCTCTTTTGCCGCTTTAAGATCTGGATCAAATATGAAAAAAGTGTGATGAAATACTTAGTGGGTATATAGTTGTCCGAGCCTGTGCTACTATAAAACTAGATAGAGAAAGAAAGGAATAAAGAGTATGACTGCAATCATTCTGATTGCTTCCCATCTGCTGGATAATCTGGATCTGTATGCAGACCGGATTCTGTTTTTCCGAGACGGTCATATCCTGCTGGAAACAAGAGAAGACGCTAAACAGAACCTGGAACAGACTTACATTAAAGTGCCACTGGACCTAACGCAGTACCAATAGCTTCAAGAAAAACAACTTTTTCCGGAAGGAAGCCGTCTGATTGCCGGCAAATTAGCCGTGCTCCCGCTGAAAAAATTGTCAGAAGATGAAATCAGTGCTTGGATCCAGTTCTTTATAAAAGAAAATCTTTTAAACGTTACGATCGGGCAAATTGGAACGGCAGAATGGTATGAGGAATTTTATCATTAAATGACCTGGAAATAGTTCTCCAATATGTATCAACAATTTACAATGCCATGCAGGAATCTTTAGGCAGTCTAGATGTAGTAACGATCGTGATCATTGTATCGGCTGCTGCATTGGCGTTCATTGTTTTATACAATCTAACGAATATCAATGTTTCCGAAAGAGAACGCGAGCTGTCTACGATCAAAGTGCTCGGATTCTACGACAAAGAAGTAACGATGTATGTCTATCGAGAAAACATTGTACTGACTTTGATGGGGATTCTGTTCGGTCTAGTGCTGGGCATTATCATGCACCGGTTCGTCCTGCAGACAGCCGAAATCGATATGATGAGATTCAGCCGTCATATCAACCTGACCAGCTATCTCTATTCAGGCCTGCTAACGTTCTTATTTTCGGGAGTTGTGATGATCCTCATGCACTTCAAACTGAAGTATATTGATATGATCGAAGCATTGAAAGCGATGGAATAAAAAGTACTTGATATAAAGGAAAACCGTTCAACCGTTTAACAGCGATTGAACGGTTTTTGAGTCTATTTATCTGTCAAATCCATCCCCCAAGCCTTTGCAGCTTGGTCCATTAAGTCTGTTACGTCCTTTGTCAGTTCGATATAGGATTGATTTTCTTGATTCAAAAGAGTTTCTGATAAAGATTTGACTTCATATGCCAGTGCTGATCCGGAGTCACCCGCTTCAACGACTTCGGTTGTGCCGTCCGGATAAGTAATGACGGCTTTGTCTGCTCTTGGATAGTTTAGTGCAGTGATGTAGGCATTCTCGCAGACAATGACGCCTTGCTTCGGCATTTTTCCTCTAAAGGATAGAGAGACAGTTGATAATTCATTCTGCTCGTTTTTCATTTGTATGGTACTCATTTCATCAACGCCCGTTTCATAAAGCTGAGCCAATGTCTGAAGCGTTGTCGGCTGGCTGCTTAAGAAATAGCGGACAAAGCTTAAAGCGTAGACACCAATGTCCAGCAACGCACCGCCACCCAGCTCTTTATTGAAAAAGCGCATAGACGGATCTGTATCTTTCAGACTGCCGAACATAGCATTGACCATTTTCAGCGCTCCAAATTCTCCAGACTCAATGCGGGCTTTCAGTTGTTGATAAAGCGGCATATGGTAAATCGTCATCGCTTCTGCAACGATCAGATTTTTTTCTTTTGCCAGTTCCAGTACTTCATTCAATTGATCAGCGTTCATCGTTATAGCTTTTTCGCAGAGAACGTGCTTGCCGGCATTCAGCACCATTTTGATATTTTCCGCATGATGACTATTCGGTGTAGCTAAGTATACGATATCAATATCCGGATCGAAACAAAGCGCTTCATAATGACCGTAAGCTTTCGGTACTTGATACTGATCTGCAAACTCTTGTGCTTTCTGAAGTGTTCTTGACCCAACTGCGACCAGCTCTGCTTGTTCTGACTGAAAAGCAGCAGCAAAGTCATGAGCGATGCCGCCTAATCCAATAATACCCCACTTGATTTTCTTCATTTTTATTCCTTCTTTCTATTTAAACTGTTGTTTCAGAATATTTTCTCTCCCTACAGTGCATACAAATGACAAGTATTCGATAGAGAAAGAATCACTGCTTTTATTGTATCAAAAAAAATGGCGAAACCGTTTAAAAAAGTTTAGATATTCATGTGGACTTTGTTATACGCCGTTGCGTTATGGTAAAATAAGTGAAGCTGAAGAGACAATAGGAGATTTTTAGTATGAAAAACAAATGGATCATAATACCAGCAAGCATGTTGCTTCTGACGGGGTGTGCTCAAGAACAAAACAATACAACTGAGCCAGAACAATCCAATGAACAAACTAATGAACAGACAGAAACAGCAACGAATGAATTCGGACAGTCAGAGTCCGGAACAACTGAATCGTCGAATCAAGAAGAAACTTTAACACCAGAAGAACAAAAGCATGCAGCGTTGATAGAAGCATTGCCTGAAGACGCAAGCTCGACAGACTGGAATCTGATTCTTGTCAATAGAGAGAATCCATTACCTGAAGGATATGAAACAAATCTTGTAGAAGTAGAGCCGCAAAAAGAAATAGATGAACGAATTGTTGAACCTTTTCAGAATTGGGTCGCAGCCGCAAAAGAAGCAGGACATCAGCTCTACTTTGCATCAGGATACCGCTCTGTAGAAAGACAGCAGAACAACTATGACCGCAGTGTAAATAATTATATGAAAGAAGGATACTCAGAGGCTGAAGCAATTGAGAAAACGGAAGAGTATATAGCTGTTCCCAGAAGCAGTGAACATCATACAGGGTTAGCCATCGATGTTGTAGATCAGGAGTGGATCGCTTCAGGGAAAGGACTGATTCCGGAGTATGATACACAACCTTCCCAGCATTGGCTGGAGGAAACAATGGCTGACTACGGATTTATACTGCGTTATCCTGAAGGAACAAGCGATCTGACAGGCATTAATTACGAATCCTGGCATTTCAGATATGTCGGAAAAGAAAATGCTCAGTATATAGTTGAACAAGGCTTGGTTTTAGAACAATATATTGAACTTTTAAAAGAAAGAGAAACAAGTACTCAAGAGTAGCCTATTAACGGTTGACCTAAGGAGAAGATCGGCGTGCCGAAAAAAAAGAGAAAAAAGCGTAACCGCAAGCAGCATCCGCTTATGCTGATGTTGAAAATCGGATTAATCGCAATGATCTTTTTTGTGTTTTCAATCGCCTTTATGGCAAAGCAATTGCTGGATAGACCAGAAGGCGTATTCATTAGCTATGAGCAGCAATTCATTGAGAAAGCTGCTGAGAATGCCATTTTACTGGAATCGACACATGGCATACGGCCCAGTGTAGCAATTGCCCAAGCTATTCTGGAATCCAACTGGGGGAAAAGCGAGTTAGCACAAGAAGAACAGAATTATTATGGAATCAAAGGGTATGGTAATGAAGAAAAATATGTGACTAAAGAATTTGAGAACAATGAATGGATTGAGATTGAAACAGAATTCAGAACCTATGATTCAATGAAAGAATCTATGGAAGATTATGCTGATTTGCTAAGAGATGGGACAGAATGGGACGAAAATTTATATCAAGAAGTGATCGAAGCGCCGACATATGAAGCATCAGCAGAGGCATTGAAAACGGCAGGCTATGCGACAGATCCTGAGTATCCCGAAAAGGTCATCTCATTGATTGAAGAATACGATTTAGATCAATATGATCGAGAAAATAGAATAAAAGAGGGTACAGATACATGACAAAGAAAAAAGAGATGCCGCTCGTTCAGACTAATCTGCGCAAAGACTATATTGCTGTTCCGGATGTGATCAGAGAAGCCAGCGGGATCAATATTAACGGCAAACGATTCAAAGCACTTCTGTTTACAACGGATATTGCCATTATTATGAACAATAATGCAGATGCGATCATGGCAGTATACCCCTTTACACCTCACCCAGCTATTATTGAAGCTATCACTTCTGTCTCGACAATTCCAGTAATGGCGGGAGTGGGAGGCGGTACGACTCAGGGGCCACGTTCAGCTAATATGGCGCTGTTTGCTGAATCGCACGGCTGCCTTGCGGTCGTTGTTAATGCGCCTACTCCGGTTGATACGATCGAAGCCATCAATGAAGTCGTCGATATCCCGATCATTATGACAATTGTTTCGGAATACACTGATATCGATGAACGATTAGCAGCTGGAGTAGATATTTTAAATGTCTCAAATGCAGGGAACACAGCAGATTTAGTGAGAGAAATCCGACAAAAATATCCGAAACTCCCAATTATTGCAACGGGCGGTCCTACAGAAGAGAGTATAAAAGAAACGATTGAAGCGGGTGCTAATGCTATTACATACACGCCTCCTTCAAATGGGAAGTTATTCAGTAAAAAAATGGATAAATATAGAGAAAAAGAAAAAGACAATTTTGAACAGTAAAGCAGCGGGTTGGATCTGGCTGTCAGCAAGTTAATCAGCAGGATAATACGATAACGGATAGACAATTACTGGAAAGCAGGGGTAACATGAAAAGAACATCTAATCATTCTTCTAATAAAAGTAAGAAAGTATGGCTGATTCCATTAATCATTGTGTTGGTCATCGCAGTTGCTGTAGGCGGATACTTTGGATATCAAAGCTGGCAGTCCAGTCAAGCAGCCCAAAGACGTCAGGCACAAGCTGAAGATTTAACAGAAGAATACTTAGCAGCACTAAGACAAGTGGATATGGAAAGTTTTGTACCATTATTATCAGAATACTCAATCAGTGATTCTGCGTATACACGAGAAGAAATCGGAGAACGGTATCAAACGATTTTTTCTGCGATCGGTGCAGGAAATTTAATGGAAACTCAGTCAACATTAACTTTAAACGAAGAAACAGATCAATATGAATTTTCGTATACCTTGTCAATGGATACGTCACTGGGTAAGTTAGAAGATCTGAAATATCAGACTACTTTCACTGAAACGGAAGAAGAGATGTTTGTCGATTGGCAACCATCACTGATTTTTCCTGATATGGCAGCGGGCGATACAGTCAGAATCGCTTCAGAAGAAGGAGACCGTGGTAATATAAACGATCGCAACGGCAATATGCTGGCAGGAAACGGCAGTGCGTGGCAAGCCGGGTTATACCCGGCCATGCTGGGTGAAGGAAATGAACGACAAGAAAACATAGCAGCCATTGCTGAAGCATTTGAAACAGAAGTCTCTGAATTGGAAACACTGCTGGAACAGTCTTGGGTAACAGAGGAAAGCCTGGTCCCTATAACAGTTGTCCAAGAAGGGGATAGACCTGAACTGACAGGTGTTAGATATACTCAAACAGAAGTGCGTATGTACCCTCTTGGAGAAGCAGCAGCACATTTGACTGGCTATGTCGGTGAAGTTACTGCTGAAGATATTGAGAGTAATCCTACTCTGATTACTGGAGACGTAGTTGGAAAAACAGGTCTTGAAGCAGCTCTGGATGACAGACTGCGCGGCAGCAAAGGAGGACGTATTTACATCGAATCAGAGGCTGGCGAAACTAAAACAGTTTTGATAGAGTCTGAAGCTCAGAATGGTGAGAATATCCGTTTGACGATCGATATGAATTTACAGCAAACAGCGTACGATCAGTTCAATGGTGAACCAGGTTCAGCTGTGGTGATGGATCCTGCATCAGGTGAACTGCTGGTGGCAGCAAGTTCCCCTTCTTACGATCCGCAGTTATTTACGCAAGGAATATCTGCTGAACAGTACGCTGCTTATGCTGATAATCCAGACAGTCCTTTCTTGACACGTTATTCTTCAAGATACGCTCCTGGATCTACATTTAAAATACTAACTTCAATGATCGGACTTGATGCAGGAACGATTGTACCGGAAGAAACTCACACAATTGAAGGTCTGGACTGGCAGCCAGAAGATGGTTCTTTAGGGAATCACGACATTACAAGAGTGAGCGATGCAGTCACAGAAGTCGATCTGCAAGCGGCAATCACGTATTCAGATAATATTTACTTTGCAATGGAAGCATTGGAAATGGGCGCTGATACCTTTTTAGAAGGGTTGACTCAATTTCCATTCGGTGCAAGCATGAATCTGCCGATCAGCATGCAGCCTGCCCAGATCTCTAACGATGGCAGTATCAGTCAGACAGCTTTATTAGCAGATACAGCTTATGGACAAGGAGAAACATTAATGAGTCCGATCCATCAGATATCTTTTTACTCGTCTGTTGTAAATCAAGGCTCCATGACTTTCCCGACGCTTTTACTTGAAGAAACAGAACCAAATCAATTGACTCCAGTAACAGCGGAATCAGCTCAGATCGTCAGAGAAGCTTTAGTAAATGCAGTCGCAGACGAAAATGGAACTGCACATCCTTTCTCTACTGTACCATTTCCAATCGGTGCGAAGACAGGAACGGCTGAGATCAATCAGGATGGTGAGATTGTCACAAATGGTTTTGTTTACGCGTTTGATGCACAAGATGATTCATTTAGTTTCTTAGGATTTATGGAAGGGAAAGCAAGTGGTGAAGTCGTTGACCGCTTTTTACCGATACTGCCTGAATTAAAAGGAGCAGAGTAAAAGCGGAACAAGTAAAAATGTACAAAAAAGCACAAAACACTCAGTCTATTGTTACACAGACTGATATGTGATATAGTGGCTTTGATTTTGATAAAACAACCTAAAAAAGTTTACGAAAAAAAGGAGAAAAAGAAGAGAATGAATGCTGATCCTGGGAGTATCCAGCCCTTAATTGGGCATGTTTCACTCATTGTATGTTTAACACTTGTCTATGGGGTATTTGCTGCGATTGAAGTTGCGCTTTTATCTATGAATCAGACAAGAATCATCGAATTGTCGATAGAAGGTAATAAGAGAGCGAAGAAAGTGCTGAAACTGCTGGAGAGATCGGATGATTATCTGATAGCAGTTCGAACCATCTTAACGCTGACAGCTTTGCTCAGCAGTGCTGTTGCTTCTTTCTACTATACCGATGAATTTGCAACTATTCTGGGGGATTTCGTCTATGCAGATGCCATAAGTATGGCTCTCATTACGTTGCTGGTCGCTTGTTTCGTCCTTGTGTTCGGAGAACAGCTTCCAAAAGCAGCAGCCGCTCAGAATCCAGATCAGACTGCTCTGATGCTTGTAGGGCTTGCCCTTTTTGTCCATAAAATATTTATACCGATCGTTTGGGTATTGAGGACCATTACAAATGGTTTAAAACGAATATTACCATTTGATTTCAACAGCCATGAAGAGACAATGACTCGAGATGACTTTCGTATGTTGCTGGAACAAAGCCACCATCATGAGATCATTGACTTAGAAGAATTTTCTATGTTGAAAGGCGTCTTATCGCTGGATAACAAGATTGCTCGAGAAGTAATGGTTCCCCGTACAGATTCTTTTATGCTGGACTATGAAGATGATAATAAGGATAACATCGATGAAATGCTGAATACACCGCATTCTAGAGTTCCGCTTTATTATGAGGACAAAGACAATATTATTGGGATCGTACATGTTAAAAACTTATTAAAAGCATCAAAAGAAAAGCCGCTTTATGAAATTGATCTGAAAGAAATCAGCAATGAAGCACTTTTCGTTCCTGAAACCATTAATATTGATGATTTGATTTTCCAATTAAAACGGACTCAAAATCAAATGGCTATATTGAACGATGAATATGGCGGAGTCGTTGGACTGGTTACATTGGAAGATCTGTTAGAAGAGATTGTTGGAGAAATCGATGATGAGTATGATGAGAGTTACAAGTTGATCGAACAGATAAACGATCAAGAGTTTATTGTCGAAGGTGCAGCGCCCATCGAAAAATTTAATGATTTCTTCGGGACAACGATTGAGTCGGAAGACGTGGATACAATTGCCGGATACTTTATTACAGAATTCGGCAGTGTACCGGGTAAAGATGATGAAGCTTTCTTGAAACTGGAAGATTTGCTGATTCGAGTTGATTCACAGGAAGGGTCAAGAATTTTGACCCTGAGAGTAGAGAAGACTTTCAAAGAAGATCCTTTGGAAGAGTGGGAATAAACAATAACCGTTTAAGCTGAGACAGGTATGACTTGTCTCAGCTCTTATCATATGTAAAATTTAGATAAAGAAGATAAGGAGAGAGAAGTTTTGTGGAATTAGATTGGATTATGTTAGTAACTATTTTTTGTATCAATGTTGTATATGTAACGCTGAATACATTGCGGATGATGCTGACCATGAAGGGATATCAGAAAATTGCTCCTTTTATTGCAATGGTAGAAATTGCAATCTATGTAGTAGGTCTGGGGCTTGTACTGGACAACCTTGATAATGTTGTCAACGTAGCTGTATATGCATTAGGATTCGGTGTCGGTATTTTTGCCGGAATGAAGATCGAAAATTATCTGGCGCTTGGATATATTCTTGTTACGACAATTGTTCCGGATAGAGGCTGGGAAATTGCAGAGAAATTAAGAAATCACGGATACGGTGTCACGATTACTCAAGCTTATGGAAAAGAAGGCGACCGATACGTACTGGAGATTCTAACTCCACGTTCAAATGAAAGAGACTTATATGTTAAGATTCATGAAATCGAAACAAAAGCCTTTATCATTTCTTATGAGCCGCGTTATATCAATGGCGGGTTCTGGACGAAGCGAATCAAGAAAAACAAGTTAGCCAATCGAACATAAGCTATGAGCTTGATCAGCGTAATGAATTGTTTGTATATTAGAATCATTAAAGGGGAGTCTTGATCATGAGTGAATGGATTCAACCTGGGAAAACCATCGGCATTATTGGAGGCGGAAGTGTCGCTAGGCTGCTGGCACTTTCTGCAAAAAAAACAGGTTATAAGGTAGGTATATTGGATCCGGATCTAATGTGTTCAGCCAGCAGTATTGCAGACTGGCATTTAAGAGCGGATCTGAACAATGAGAAGGCCTTTCAGGATATCGCAATGAAAAGCGATATTGTCATCTATGAAACGGAAGGATTCCATTCAGATTTCTTAAGGCTGATGAAAAGAACTCTGCCAGTACCGCAAGGAGAGGATCTGCTCTCCATTTCTCAGGACAGAGTGCTTCAAAAAGCTTTTCTAGAGTCAATCAGTATCAATATTGCACCATTTGCCACGATTGTTTCGATAGACGATGTAAAAGAAGCCGTACAAAGTATTGGTTATCCCTGTGTGCTGAAAGCAAATCGGACAGATGAACGGTACAAGGAACATGTTGTTTTGTATGGAGAAGAAGACATTGTGAAAACAAAAGAATTGGTGGACTCAGGAGCCAGTGTTCTGGAAGCATGGATTCCATTTGAACGGGAACTTTGTATCGCCATTGCAAAAGATGCATCAGGGAAGATCATTACTTATCCAGTAACGGAAATGATGTATCGTAAAGACCGTTTCTTTCAAACGGTTGCTCCTGCACGGATCAACCCTGAAATCAGCGAAGAAGTAAAGAGAATCGCCAGAAATACAGCTGAGCACATTGATTTTCAAGGTGTTATTGCTCTTGAACTGTTTACAACTTCGACAGGTTCTCTCTATGTAAACGAACTGGTTGGACACCCTCATCAAGCTTATCACTATACGACTGACTGGGGAAGCTTGTCTCAATTTGATGCACACATAAGAGCTGTCTGTGGATGGCCGCTACCAGAAAAGGTGACCCATCCAGGACCAGCCGTTATGAGATTTTTCAACTATGATCAATTAGATCAGGCTTTTACTCAGGCGCGAATCCAGCAGGACTGGAAGTTTGCATTTTATCAGAGTGATCCATCCGATCCAGATACAGAAAAAGGACATGTAACGATCCCGACAGATAATGTCAATGAACTGCTGATGCTGCTGTCAGATATCGGAATGTAACACAGAACAAAAGAATACTGCAGATGACCTTATGACTAAAGTCTTTATATAAAGTAGTCGTAAGGTAAGGGACTGAAGAATGAAAATGTCGAAAACAAAGAAAAGAGAACAAGAAGCTTACCGCTTTATCAAACAAAAAATAGTAAGTAAAGAATGGCTTCCGCAAAAGCACATTCGCGAGCAGGATGTTGCAAAACAATTAGAAATGAGCCGAACGCCGATTCGTAATGCTTTTCTTCAATTGGCAGAAGACCAGCTAATTGAAATAGAACCATACAAAGGGGCAAAAATACTGCCCTTGAAAATTGATTCCAAGGCTTTTCAAGAAAGAGTAGAATTTATTGAATTAATGACGAACCATTATTTTTTCAAACTCGAAAAGACGGAAAAACAACTGGAGCTGCATCTTTTAAAGCAGCTGCTGCAAAATATGAATGAGTTCAGCAGAGCAGAGGCTATGGACTTTGAGCAGGAGGAGTGGCGGTTTTGGGAAGCATTACTGGAGCTTGAAGCTAACCGATATAGTCGTTCCATGATCCTCAGTGCAGTTAGAGAGATGCTGCCAGAAGAGGGGAAAATCCAAAACGTACTATCTAAAAGCCGGTTGACTAAGTTAAAACACTATAACCAGCTGCTTGAGTATCTTGAGGTACCCAACTATCCTTATGCTCGAAGAGAAATCAGAATTATGTTGAACCAGCTGCTCTTGAATATTATACAAAGTATGAATGAATAGCTGCTTGTAAATCAATCATCTGTTCAACAGCTCATTCAATTTATTTTAGCAAATTTATCAAAGCTTTTTATCTCAAAGTCCAGTATCTCAAAGCCTATTGAAGAACAGTGTAGTCTAATTCTACAGATCATTGTGATCGCTGCTGTAGAATTGCTTTACTGATGCTCAATAGGCTTTTTTTGTTCCTCAAAAAAGCAGCGTAAATCAAGGTTGGATTTTCTTAAAGGAAGTTTAACAGAATTGCAAAGCTGAGCGGTTTGTTCTATGGAAAGCAGGCAGCTTTTTCTGTATAATAAGACAATGTATGACTACCTGAAAGGATGACAATATTGGTACTGCGTAAAGATATATTAAGCGGGATGAATCCCAAACAAAAAGAAGCGGCGGCTCACACAGAAGGTCCGCTTTTAATCATGGCAGGAGCAGGTTCAGGTAAAACGAGAGTATTGACTCATCGAATTTCTTACTTGATAGAAGAACAAAATGTAAATCCATGGAATATACTAGCCATCACCTTCACGAACAAAGCGGCTGCAGAAATGAAAGAACGGGTCTCAAAACTTGTTCAGCAAGGCGGAAGTGATGTCTGGGTCTCTACTTATCACTCGATGTGTGTGAGAATACTTCGTAGAGAAGCCGATCAGATCGGATATAGTCGTTCGTTTACAATCAGTGATCCAGGCGAACAGCAAACACTGATGAAACGTATATTAAAGAGACAGAACATTGATCCTAAAAAATACAATCCACGAGCAATTCTTGCAGAAATCAGCAATGCAAAAAATAAACTGCAGAACGAAGCAGCCTTTCGAGCACAAGCCAATGATTACTTCAGTAAAATCGTAGCGGACTGTTATGACGATTATCAGCGGGAACTGAGAAATGCACAAGCCGTTGACTTTGATGATCTGATCATGCTGACGGTGCGTTTATTTGAAGAGCACCCTGACGTCTTGAAAACGTACCAAGTCAAATTCCAGTATATCCATGTAGATGAGTATCAAGATACAAACCATGCACAATACAGACTGGTACAGTTGCTGGCAGACCGTCTGCGCAATATTTGTGTGGTTGGAGACGCCGATCAGAGTATTTATGGCTGGCGCGGCGCAGACATGGAAAATATTTTGAATTTTGAAAAGGATTATCCTGAAGCAAAAGTCATTTTCTTAGAGCAGAATTATCGTTCCACCCAGAATATTTTACAAGCTGCGAATCATGTAATTTCCAATAACTTGAATCGGAAAGAAAAGAGTCTGTGGACAGACAATCATGAAGGACCTAAAATCGTGTATTACCGTGCTGGAAATGAACACGAAGAATCCAGATATATCGTACAGCAGGTCAAAGAAGAAATGGAACAGCATCCGGAACGGAAATATGGAGACTTCGCCGTCTTATATCGAACCAATGCCCAGTCAAGGGTGATGGAAGAAACGCTGATCAAAACCAATATACCTTATCGTATGGTCGGCGGACATAAATTCTATGACCGTAAAGAAATTAAGGATATTCTGGCTTATCTTACACTCATTGCCAATCCGGCTGACAACTTAAGTTTCACTCGAATTGTCAATGTTCCTAAACGAGGAATCGGTACTAGTTCAGTGGATAAACTGCTGCTGGCAGCGGAAGAAATGGGCTGGTCTTTATATGAAGCAGCTCTCAATGCACAAATCACAAATATTTCTGGACGTGCGGCAGGGAAACTGGAAACATTTGCGACAATGATCCAAGACTTCAGAAAAATGGCTGAGTACTTGACAGTTACGGAACTAACTGAACAAATTCTAGAGAAGTCTGATTACTTACCCTCTTTGAAAAAGGAGCGTACTTTAGAGTCAGAGGCTAGAGTGGAGAATATTAATGAATTCTTATCTGTAACCCAGCAGTTTGACGATGACCCTCAAGAAGATAAAAGTCTGATTTCGTTCTTGACAGATTTGGCATTGTTGTCTGATTTGGATTCAGTAGAAGAAGAGCCGACAAGTGAGATGACGCTTATGACGCTGCACGCAGCTAAAGGACTTGAATTTCCGGTTGTATTTTTGATTGGGATGGAAGAAGGGGTATTCCCATTGTCCAGAGCACAGATGGACGAAAATGAGTTAGAAGAAGAAAGACGACTAGCTTATGTAGGTATTACAAGAGCTGAGCACAAGCTGTATATCACCAACTCTTTGAATCGGACGCTTTATGGAAAAACGCAGATGAATCTGCCGTCAAGATTTATCGGTGAAATTGATGAAACGCTGCTTGAAAGCATTGAATCTAACAGCTTGAGACCTTTTTCTAATGGAATCAACAGAGGTTTCGGGAATCGTTCAAACGACCGGACAGAAACCAACAAGAAAGTCAGAACCGTTACAGCTCATCCAACCGGAAACAGTGGCGCAGAAACACTGGACTGGAATGTAGGAGACAAAGCAAATCATAAAGCTTGGGGTATTGGAACGGTCGTTAAAATCAGCGGAACCGGACAAGATCTGCAGCTGGATATCGCTTTTCCGGGAATTGGTATTAAACCGCTGCTGGCAACTTTTGCACCAATCGAAAAAGTTTAATCACTGAAATTGGGAAGGAGCAAGCGAAATGGGAATGGACGAAGCATTCAAGCAAGCAAAACAGAGGGTAGATGAACTGATTACGATATTAGATCGTTACAGTTATGAGTATTATGTACTAGATCAGCCGACGATTGCTGACAGTGAGTATGATAAACTCTATCAGGAACTTTTGAAACTCGAAGAAGCCTATCCAACGCTTGTTCAGCAAAATTCACCCACACAGCGAGTAGGCGGAACGCTGCTGCCCGGATTTGAAAAAGTAGAGCATGATCTTCCAATGCTGAGCTTGGATAATGCGTTTGATCTAGAAGGATTAAGAGCCTTTGATCAACGCGTTCGGCAGCTGGTTGATGGAGAAGTAGAATATCAGTGCGAACTCAAAATGGATGGACTGGCGGTTTCCCTCAAATACGAAGAAGGCAGACTGATGCAGGCTGTTACCAGAGGAGACGGCAGAGTTGGTGAGAACGTGACAGGGAATGTACGCACAATAAAAGCTGTACCGTTGACGTTAAAACAACCCGTTACCATCGAAGCACGCGGTGAAATCTATATGCCGAAGTCATCTTTTATTAAACTGAACAGTGATCGAGAGGAACAAGGAGAAGACGTATTTGCCAATCCCCGCAATGCAGCGGCAGGAACATTAAGAAACTTAGATCCTCGGGTCACAGCTTCCAGAAATTTAAACATTTTTCTATATTCCATGGTACAATATGGAACATTGGAGATAGAGACTCAGAGCCAGGCTTTATCCACATTGAATGACCTTGGTCTGAGGACAAATCCTGAGCGTGCAGTCTTTCAGTCAATCGAAGACGTTTGGTCTTATGTAGAAGAATATCAGGAAAAACGAGCGAATCTTCCGTATGAGATTGATGGGATCGTCATCAAAGTCAACCACTTTGATCGTCAAGAACAAGCAGGGTATACCGTTAAAGCGCCTAGATGGGCGATTGCTTACAAATTTCCAGCTGAAGAAAGCAGAACGGTCGTTAATGAAATTGAGTGGTCTGTCGGCAGAACTGGTGTTGTAACGCCTACTGCCATAATGAATCCCGTACAATTGGCTGGTACGACTGTTCAACGAGCAAGTCTGCATAATGTGGATTTGATCAAGGAAAGAGATATTCGGCTGCATGACACCGTCTTTGTACGAAAAGCCGGCGATATTATCCCGGAAGTTATTCGTGTCGATTTTGAAGCAAGACCGGAAAACAGTGAGCCTTATCAGATCCCCACACATTGTCCGGCCTGCAGCAGTGAATTGGTGCATTTAGAAGATGAAGTGGCTTTGCGCTGTGTCAATCCTAAGTGCCCAGCACAGGCGAAAGAAAGACTGATTCACTTCGTATCCAGAAATGCGATGAATATCGATGGATTGGGAGAAAAAATCGTCATCCAGTTGTTTGAACGACAACTTGTGAAGGATGTTTCTGATCTCTACGGATTAACAAAAGAACAGTTGATGACCTTGGAAAAAATTGCAGATAAATCAGCAGATAATCTTCTGCAATCAATCGAAGCATCAAAAACCAACTCCCTTGAACGTCTGCTTTTCGGTTTAGGGATTAAACATGTGGGTTCAAAAGCAGCCAGATTGTTAGCTGAAAAATATGAAACCATTGATACACTGAAAACAGCTGAACTCGAAGATATTCAATCGATCGAAGGAATTGGAGAAATTATCGCAGAGAGCGTAGCTGCATTCTTTGAACTAGAAGCGGCGAATGAGTTGATTTCTAAATTGAAATTATACGGTGTCAACACAATCTATACAGGAGTGAAACCGGAAGAAAGATCGACTGTCGAATCGGTTTTCAATGGAAAGACGGTTGTGATCACTGGAAAGTTAGAACACTTTAAACGAAATGAATTAAAAGAATCTTTAACTTTACTGGGCGCCAATGTAACGGGAAGTATTTCTAAGAATACTGATATTCTCATTGCAGGAGCAGATACCGGAAGTAAATTAACGAAAGCTCAGGAGCTAGATATACCGATCTGGAATGAGGAACAATTACTAGAAGAGATTCCTGATTGAATTTGAAAGAGAGGCAATAAACATGCGTAAAAAATGGATACTGTCCAGCTTAGCCGGTGCAGTGCTGTTTCTGACGGCTTGCGAGAGTTTGCCGAATTCAGAAAATACTGGTGAAGAAACGGCAGAGCAAAACGGAGAGAACGGTACGCAGTCAGGACAGGCCAATGATACAGTTACTATAGAGAATCAGATCGACTCCAATTATTATAGACCGCTGATTACTGAAGAAGGAAGTTATGCTCCGAGCAAGAACCGGGGAATAACCCTTGTACTCAACTCAAACGTGAACATTAAGACGTTTGAAGAAGATTTGATGCGGATATCTCATCGCTATTTTTCAACTGAAGATCACTACTTCCAAGAAGGGCAGTTTTTACCGGCGAATCTTGTCAGCAGCTGGTTAAGAAGAGACCGAGAATTGACAGAAGAAGAAATTGAAGATGGCGCAGAAAATCTGGGACTGAATCCACGAGATAACGGCAGTACGGATCCCGAGACGAGAGAGCCCATTTATCTCAGCTCTATACTAGAGCAAGACTACTATGTAGAGACTGAGAATGGTATGGAACTTGCAGGAGTCAGTGTTGGATTGGCATTAAATTCTGTAGATTATTTCGGAGAAGGCCAACAGCAGGACATTTCTACTGAAGAGCTGATTGAAGAAGGACAGCAGATCGGTAATGAAGTGGTTTCCAGAATGCGTGAGATCGAAGGGTTAGGGACAGTACCTATTATGATCGGTTTGTACGAGCAGTCGACGAGGGATGACTTTGCCGGCGGAACGTATATATCTGAAGGAGTAAGCGAGAATGGTGCGTCAACCGTATCAGACTGGACAGCCATCAATGAAGATAGAAAAGTTTTTCCCATTGAAGGAATGGAAAGTGCAGAAGGGAATGCTTTTGCCAATTTCAAATCTGAAGTAGAAAATTTTTTCCCGAACTTGAGTGGCGTTACAGGCGTCGCACATTATATTGAAGACAATCTGGTGACTCTTCAGATCGATATTATGACGCAGTTTTATGGGAAAGGGGAAATTATTGCCTTTACTCAATATTTGAACCAGGCTGCGAATACGTATCTCCCAGAGAATCTGCCGATTGAAATTAAAGTTGAATCACTCAACGGGATTGAATCTTTCTTAGAAAGAGAATCAGAAGAAACAGAATTTGTTACCCATATTTTTGATTAATGAATAAAAATAAAGGAAGGGTTGAGACAATGTCGATCAATGAAGAAACGGTCAAGCATGTTGCTAAACTGGCAAAACTTGAATTTCAAGAAGAAACTATCCATGGATTCACAAAAGAACTGGATCAGATTATTCAAATGGTAGAACAGCTGGAGGATCTGGACACTACTGGAGTGGAAGGAACCTACCACGGCATAACTCATCATAGTGTTCTGAGAAAAGATGAAGCGAAAAAAGAGTTTGAGAGAGATGACCTTTTTGCCAATGTAAAGACCAAGCAAGATGGATTTATTAAAGTACCGGCAATCATGGACAACGGGGAGAGTGGCGCATAGTGAATATATTAGATCATACATTAGAAGAACTGCATGAAAAACTAGTGAACGGTGATCTGACCTCTTTACAAGTGATTGAAGCCGTCTATAAAAGAATAGAAGAAACAGAAGCAAACATAGGCGCTTTTTTAGCATTAAGCAAAGAAGAGGCATTGAGCCAAGCTAGAGCAATGGATGAAGCTGGGATTGATCCCAAAAATATTTTAAGCGGCTTGCCAATCGGAATTAAAGACAATATCGTAACAAAAGGTGTTACGACAACAGCTGCATCAAAAATGCTGGAAGACTTTGTACCCGTTTATAATGCCACAGTCGTTGAGAAGTTAACGGAAGCTGGAATGATTTCTGTTGGGAAACTTAACTTGGATGAGTTTGCAATGGGCGGATCTACAGAAAACTCTGCCTTTAAAATCACCCGTAATCCATGGGACCTTTCTAAAGTTCCCGGAGGATCTTCTGGAGGATCAGCAGCAGCTGTTGCAGCTGGACAAGTTCCTGCTTCACTGGGCTCAGATACAGGCGGTTCAATCAGAGAACCTGCAGCTTTTACAGGAATTGTAGGAATGAAACCGACTTACGGACGTGTATCTCGTTATGGATTGATTGCATTCGGGTCAAGTTTGGATCAAATTGGCCCCTTCACTCGCACTGTTAAAGATAATGCACTCGTTTTAAATGCCATCAGCGGACATGACCGCCGGGATTCTACCTCTTACGAAGGAGCGACCCCTGATTTCACACAAGGAATCGAAGAGGGCGTCAAAGGAATGCGGATCGGCGTACCAAAAGAGTATTTCCATGAAGATGCCAAAGAAAAAAGCGTCGTCGAATCTGTTAGAGCAGCGCTGAAAAAGTATGAAGAACTTGGAGCGAAAATCGTAGAAGTCAGCTTGCCGCACTCCAAATACGGAATCCCTGCGTATTACATCATTGCTTCTTCTGAAGCGTCCAGCAACCTGCAGCGATTTGATGGTATTCGCTATGGATACCGCGCAAAAGAGGTTAACAGCCTGGAAGAATTATATGTAAAATCACGTTCGGAAGGATTTGGACTAGAAGTCAAACGAAGAATTATGCTGGGTACATTCTCACTGAGTGCCGGTTTCTACGATGCTCACTTTAAAAAAGCAGCCCAGGCAAGAACGCTGATTCGTCAAGATTTTGAAAAAGCATTCGAAAAAGTCGACTTCCTAGTTGCGCCGACAACGACAACGACTGCCTTTGAGTTAGGCGGAAAAATTGAAGATCCGCTGGAAATGTATCTGGCAGATATCTTAACAGTTCCTGTCAATTTAGCTGGTGTCCCAGCAATATCAATCCCTTGCGGATTCTCAATTGATATGCCTGTTGGAATGCAGTTGATTGGGAAACATTTTGACGAACAAACGCTTTACCGGGCTGCCTATGCATTTGAACAAGCAACGGATTTTCATAAACAAAAACCATTATTCAAGGGAGGAAAATAACAATGAATTTTGAAACAATTATCGGTTTAGAAGTACACGTAGAACTGAAAACAGATTCTAAAATGTTTTCTCCCTCTCCTGCGCATTTTGGTGCTGAACCAAACAGCAATACGAATGTTATCGACTGGGGGTACCCTGGGGTCTTGCCAGTTGTGAATGAGCGAGCGGTTGAATTCGGTATGAAAGCAGCGCTTGCTTTGAACTGTACGATTACCCAAGATACTAAGTTTGATCGAAAAAACTATTTCTATCCAGATAACCCAAAAGCTTATCAGATTTCACAGTTTGATCAGCCGATTGGCCATGATGGATGGATCGAGATCGAAGTGAACGGTGAGAAAAAGAAAATCAGAATTGAACGGGTTCACTTAGAAGAAGATGCTGGAAAAAATACTCACGGTACAGATGGATACTCATATGTGGATTTGAATCGTCAAGGTACACCGCTGATCGAGATTGTATCAGAAGCAGATATGCGTTCTCCTGAAGAAGCTTACGCATACTTAGAAGCGCTGAAACAGATCATTCAATTCACCGGCGTTTCAGATGTGAAAATGGAAGAAGGATCTATGCGCTGTGATGCTAATGTTTCATTACGCCCATATGGACAAGAAGCGTTTGGAACAAAAGCTGAACTGAAAAACTTGAATTCTTTCAATTATGTGCGAAAAGGATTAGCACATGAAGTCGTTCGTCAAGAAAAAGTGTTAGTAGCTGGCGGAGAGATTCTGCAAGAAACCAGACGCTATGATGAGACCACTGGACAAACAATCCTGATGCGTGTCAAAGAAGGATCAAGTGATTACCGTTACTTCCCTGAACCGGATATCCCACGATTAGTTATTGAAGACGAGTGGATAGAAAAGGTTCGCGAGTCACTGCCGGAAATGCCGAAAGAGCGTCGTATTCGCTACGTTAAATCATTCGGCATTCCAGAATATGATGCTGAAGTTTTAACAGCTTCAAGAGAAATGTCAGACTTTTTTGATGGAACAGTCCAGCATGATGCTGATCCTAAGCAAGCCTCCAACTGGTTGATGGGAGAAGTTTCTGCTTACTTGAACAGCGAGAAACTGTCGCTTGAAGATACAGCATTGACACCAAAATCACTAGCAGAAATGATCAATTTGATTGAAGATGGAACGATTTCTTCTAAAATTGCCAAAAAAGTATTCCGTGAATTAATTACTAACGGAAGCGATGACGTAGAAGCGCTAGTAGAAGAAAAAGGATGGGTACAATTAAGTGATCCAAATAAATTGCGTCCAATTATCAATGAAACATTAGATCAGAATGAACAGTCGATCGAAGATTACAAAAATGGTCGTGACCGCGCAATCGGCTTCCTGGTTGGCCAAATTATGAAACAGACCCGTGGACAGGCCAACCCTGGTGTTGTCAACAAATTATTAAAAGAAGAAGTCGAAAAGAGATAAACAGAATACAGTCACAGAGACGGTGTATAGGGGGAACTCTAAGATATGAGAAAGAGAGCAAGAGTTATTTATAACCCGACTTCAGGGAGAGAGCAAATCAAAAAATCTTTACCTGATATTTTAAAGGTTTATGAAGATGCAGGGTATGACACCAGTGCTTATTGTACAACAACCGACCCATTGAGTGCTCGAAAAGAAGCTAAAAGATGTTCAGCAGATCAATTTGATCTAGTCGTCGCAGCCGGCGGAGACGGAACCATCAATGAGGTCATCAATGGAATTGCAGAATCTAAGATTCGTCCCAAAGTAGCCATCATTCCGGCAGGGACGACGAATGATTATGCTAGAGCACTTCATATCCCAAGAGGCAATCTAGTCGATGCAGCCAAAGTAATCGATAAGGATCAGTCTGTCTTCATGGATATTGGAAAGGTAAGCACTGAGACGGAAGAACGGTATTTTATGAATATTGGTGCAGCGGGTTTTCTTTCAGAAGTATCTTACGAAGTTCCTGCTAATATGAAGTCTTTATTTGGTTCATTAGCTTATTTTGCTAAAGGCGCAGAGCTGCTTCCAAGAATTGGAAAAGTACCGGTTCGTATTGAGTATGATGATGGCGTCTATGAAGGACAGGCTTCTATGGTCTTTGTAGCATTGACCAATTCAGTCGGCGGATTTGAAGATATAGCCCCTGACAAAACACTAGGCGATGGTAAATTCACCCTCATTATTGTCAAAGCAACTAATTTGGTTGAGATTATGCGACTGGTGACACTGTTGATGAATGATGGCAAGCATGTCAACAGTCCGAGTATCGTCTACACCAAAACCAGCAAAGTGGTAGCAGAGACTTTAGGTAATAAAAAACTGATGATCAATATTGATGGCGAGTATGGTGGAAATGCACCTGCGACCTTTATCAACTATCGTCAGCATATCGAAATGGTTGCCGACTTGGACGGTATGAAACTGGACATTGACACCAGAGATCCGTCTATGGAAGAAAAAGAGACTGATTTTATTCAGCTAGTTTCGAAACTAGAAGAGCAAAATCAACAGGAGTAAATAGACTTGGTAGAGAGCGTACAGGTAGCAGATTCTGTACGCTTTTCAACTTTCAACGAGAAAGAGATAAAAAAGGAGTATACTATTGGGAAAACAATCTAACAAATGGACAGCACCCGTATCAAAAAACAAAGACTATACAGGAACCATTGAAGACTTAACACATGAAGGACTAGGCGTCGTTAAAATCGAGAACTTTCCTATCTTTGTTGAAGGAGCTTTGCCGGAAGAAGAAGTTGGCTTCAAAGTTGTAAAGGTCGGCAAAAAATTCGGATACGGAAAATTGACGGAAGTCATCACTCAAAGTCCTGACCGTGTAGAAGTCATGGATAAAGTGTATGCTCAGACTGGAACCATGCCTTTGCAGCATCTATCCTACGATGCGCAACTGAAATTTAAGAAAGATCAAGTGGTACGTGTGTTTGACCGTATTGCTAAAATGCCCGAAGTTCCCATTGCTGATGTGATCGGAATGGAAAATCCTTATGGGTATAGAAACAAAGCTCAGATTCCCGTTCGTAAAATCGATGGCAGAATGCAGACTGGATTCTTCAGAAAAAATAGTCATGACTTGATTCCGCTTGAAGATTTTGTGATTCAAGATCCAAAAATCGATGAAGCTGTTGTGGCTGTTCGAGATATTTTAAAGAGATATCATATCAAACCTTACGATGAAGAAAATCATAAAGGGGATATTCGTCATATTGTGGTCAGAAGAGGCTACTATACAGGTGAATTAATGGTTGTTCTGGTAACAAGAACGAGTGACCTTTCAAGAAGAAATGAAATCATCGAAAGTATCAAAGAAAAACTTCCTGAGTTAGTCAGTCTGATCCAGAATATCAATCCTGACAAGACAAATGTCATCCTGGGATCTGATTTTAAAGTTCTTTTTGGAGAAGATGGATACCATGATACATTACTAGGAGATACGTACTTTATTTCTCATCAGTCTTTCTACCAAGTCAATCCAGTCCAAACACAGAAACTCTATCAGACAGCAATTGATTTTGCTGAGCTGACAGGAGAAGAAACGGTTATTGATGCTTATTGCGGTATCGGGACATTGACATTAGGTCTCGCCAAAAAAGCTAAACATGTTTATGGACTGGAAATTGTTAATACGGCGATTAAAAATGCCAACAGAAACGTTCAAGTCAATGATGTGTCTAATGTTTCATTCAAAGTAGGAGCGGCAGAAGACTTGATGGTCGAATGGACAGACCGTAATGAAAAAGTAGATGTGCTGGTCGTTGACCCTCCTAGAAAAGGGCTGGCAAAAGAATTTATTGATGCCGTCTTAACGATGAAACCAGAAAAAATGGTCTATGTCAGCTGTAATCCGGCAACTTTGGCACGTGACTTGAAACTGCTGCATGAAGGCGGCTATGAAGTGCTGAAAGCTCAGCCAGTCGATTTGTTTCCACAGACACATCATGTAGAGACAGTTGCATTGCTTAAATTGAAATAATACACGATCATATGATTGCGTTATTTTTCATTAAATCTTCTAGGCAAGATTCAGTGAGTCTCCTTTAGATCGTTTATAATAAAAAACTGACCGACTTTTTATAATAAGTCGGTCAGTTTTTTAAATTCATCAAAAGGATCATGCGCATTAGAATAAATACTGAGCAATTCCTGTTTGGCAGCTTGAATTGCTGGATATAAGTGGGGGTCAAACTGTGTTTCTCTGCCTTTTTCTAATTCTTGAAAAGCTTCTTCAATTGTGAGCTCATCTCTGTAAGCTCTTGTAGAGGTAACAGCGTCAAGTGCATCAGCCACAGCTAATATACGAGCTTCTAAGGGGATATCATTTCCTTTTAATCCTGCTGGATACCCTTTTCCATCCCATCTTTCATGGTGGTAGAGGACACCGCATTTTAAATCTTCTAAACCATCCACTTTCTCAACCATTTGAGCTCCGATAACGGTGTGAGTTTTGATGATTTCATATTCTTCATTCGTCAAGTTAGTTGGTTTCGTTAGGATCTGTTCTGGAACATTGATTTTGCCGATGTCATGAAGTAGTCCGCTTAAGCGTAATTTTTTCAGACTGTGTTTATCTTGAAACTCAGGCAGTTGTTTGGCTATTGCCACGGCATACTGGCTAACTCTTTCACTGTGTCCGAATGTGTATAAATCCTTCGCCTCCATAGCCACAATGAAACTTTGTACCACTTGTTCAAGGGTTCTTTCAACTGACTCAACCACAGTAGTGACTTGCTTATTGTAAAGCATGTTCAATTTGGACAACAGCAAATAGCTGAATGTGGCCACGATAATGTACAGTAAAATGCGGTTGGAAACATCGATATAATCTACTACATAGCTGTCAGTTAATTGGAAAAAAACACTGGCAGCAGACAAACACAGCAAACCGATAATGGAATAACTGATAGATAAAAACCGATTACCATATAGGCTGTTAATAATGGGGATCAGCAGAAAATAACTCCATCCTTCAGAATAGCCTGAACCAAAATACAGACCAATAACAACTAGTATAACGATGGATAAAACGATATGTGTTTTTAATCTCGAGGGAAGTTTAAAAATATGGAAAAACAAGAATACAATCGACAGCAAAGCGAAAATCAGCAGCAAAACACTAAGGTCAGCACGCGAAAAAGGAAGGTTAAACCACTGAAAGGCAAAATTCCAGCTGATACTCAGCGTTATATAAATCAAACAAATTTTAAGTATCTGGTCATTTAAACTTTTCTCGTAGTTAGTCATCAATTTCTGCAGCAGCATCTTTTTTTCATTAGCAATATTAGTCACGGTCATAATCATCCTATTTTTGAAATATAAAAGGGAATATCATTCTATCATTTTTTTGAGAAAATAACTATAAAGGCTATAAATAAAAAAACTGTCATTTTATCGACAACTGTTATTTAATAGAGAGGTAACATAAATCATAAAAGGAAGTGTTAAGATGGAAGTGGAAGAAACGTATTATTTTGGTAACGTAGAAGGCGAGCTGCGAGATAAAGCAATTGTACTGCATCATCAGCGGTATCAAGAAGTTGGTTTTTTTAAGCAGAATGAAGAGGATCCTTACATAGACCATTCAACTTATTTTGTTGTACAGACTGAGGATGCCAAAGAGGTTGTAGGGGTTACCAGACTGATTTTCATGCCAATGGAAGAACTGCCGACTATCAAAAACTTTTCGATTTCCCTTGCTGAAAAAGAGCGGCTGTTGCAGTTGGAAGAAAGCAAATATGCGGAATTTAGTGCGTTTACGAAGATGCCGAAACATGATGTTGGACTTGGATTGATCAAGACAGTTCTGAACTATTCACTAAATAATGAGGTTACACACTGGATCTGCTGCATTGATGAGAGAGTTTATAAGTATATGCACCGAATCTTCAAATTTCCATTCGAAGTCATCGGAGAGCCTAATGTTTATCTCGGATCAAAAACGATTCCCTGTGCATTGGATCTATCGGTCTGTCTGGCAACGCTGAAAGAAAAACGCAGCACATTATACGATTATTTAATGGAAAATGAAAAAAATACAGTGGAGGAGTTAACTCAATGATAAAGGATCAATTTATTCGAAATTTAGGCATAATGTCAGAAGAGGAAGTTCTAAAACTTCACGATACTACGATTGCGATAGCAGGTTGCGGCTGCATTGGCGGGTTCTCTGCTGAGCTGCTTACGCGTATGGGGATTGGTAAACTGATTTTAGCGGATCCAGACACTTTTGATGTTACAAATATCAATCGTCAGTGTGCAGCAACGCATGAAACGGTAGGACAGCGAAAAGCAGAAGCATTGAAGAATCATTTACATACAATCAATCCTGATATTGAAATCGAATGTTACTTTGATGGTGTAACGGAAAAGAATGCTGCAACTTTTGTAGAGGGGGTCGACTATGTCATAGATGCCATTGATTATTTTGCATTTCCTGAATCTGTTGCCCTTCATCGCGCAGCACGTCAGAGAAATTTGTTTGTAATCACTGCGGTGGCATTGGGATTTGGTACTTCTGTATTAACCTTCGCTCCAACGGGATTAACACTTGAGGAATATACAGGGATTCCGTCAGACATCAGTATCGATGCCTTACAAGGGCAAACCTTTCCACCATCCGGTTACAGTCAAAATCTTCCTGACTATGCAACAGAAGAAAAAGTTGCAACATGGATTGCAAACAAGAGCATACCGACGATCAGTGTAGGGCAAGCATTAGGACCGGGCGTATTGGTTTCAAAAATGGTTTTACATCTTTTAGAAAGAAAAGTCCCGCCGATTGTACCAGAGTCTTTCCAGCTGCAATTTGAATAAAGCGGCTAGTAATATAGTTGAACTGGGACCGAAATGAAGACTGATTGTAACCCTTAAAAATAGTGATTCGGTGCTGTTTTTAGGGGTTGTTTTAATACACTGAAGCAACGACAAATGCTAAAGAGAAGCAAAATTAGATCGAATAAAAAGTATAAGAAAGAAGCAATGAACTATGAACTGGCTAAAACGAAACTGGAAAAATTTTATCATGGGAATTTTAATCCTTCTAGTCCTCCTTATCACTGGTGGATATGCAGTTATAAAATATAGGACCTATGAGGCAATGCCTGAAGCGTTGAGCTTAATCAAAACGGATGGTGTGCAAGAAGAAGACGGTTATTACGTCATTGAACCAGAAGAACCGACTGGAAATGTCGTTTTTTATCAGGGGGGATTAGTTGAGATGGAAGCCTATCTGCCATTGGCTCAAGCAATCAGCGAACAAGGATTCAGAGTATTCGTTCCTTCTATGCCGTTAAACCTTGCGATACTGAAGACAAATGCTTTTTCAGAAATTTACAAGGAAAACCCTTCAAATCTGGAATGGTGGATCGGCGGTCATTCTTTGGGCGGAACGAGTGCCCTGCTGTATGCAGACGAGCATCCAGCTCAACTTAAGGGTGCTTTTCTGTTAGGTGCCTATCCCTCTGATGAAACAGATTTGACGGATACTGATTTAGAAATATTATCTCTTTATGCTGAAAATGACGGAGTGATCAACCAGGATAAGTACCAGTCTTCTCAGTCGCTGCTGCCTGAAAACACGGTGTATCATGTGATATCTGGAGGTAATCATTCTAATTTTGGACATTATGGATTCCAAAATGGAGATGGAGAGAGCAGCATTTCTCGAGAAGAACAACAGCAAGCGGTGGCGGAACAATTTAAACAGATGACAGAATGAGGATTCGTTTACATTTGAATATCTTGAGCACATGATTTTAGACCTTTATAAGAGATCAATCATAAGCTTTGCTCTTAAGCGTGTAGTATAATAATGGCATAATAAAATTATTGTATCTATCTGAGAAAGGGGCTTGAAAATGATCAGTAAATTAGCGCAAGTGATGCTGTATGTAGAAGACCAAGCTGCAGCTGTGACATTCTGGACAGAAGTTATGGGTTTTGAGATCATCTCTAAAAATAAAAACGACCCGTCTAGTGAAGAAGAGATGAAATGGATCGAAATCGCTCCTGAATCAGATTCAGCAACGACTTTGGTGTTATTCGATAAGAAAGCTATCGCGGAACAATCTCCAGATTTGAATCTCAGTACACCATCCTTAATGTTTTTCACAGAAGATTTAAAGAGCCTTCACAATAATCTGAAACAAGAACCGGATATTTTTGTAGGAGAAATTGTTGAATATGCTGATTATAATGAAAGATTATTCAACTTTTCTGATCGAGAAGAAAATTATTTTGCAGTGTTGGAAAAAATGAAAAATTAAATTTTGACTGAGTTCACAAGCCAGTAGTAATTCACCTTAAAAGTTAAAAAGCCAAGAAGCCAAGAAGCCCCCCGCCACTGTTATAGTAAAGGCGGGGGGCTTCTTGTTGACAATTTTTTACAACTTGTTTACTTGTAGAGTTACTTGGGTTTTTTACGACCGGCTATCATGTTATATATAAAGGCGATCAATGCAATTACTAACAAGATGTGAATTAAACCGCCAACAACATCAAGAATAAGTCCGATGACCCAGAATAACAATAAAATTCCGATTAAAGTCCAAATCATAGGAACACTCCTTTTTTCATTTCTTAAGTCTAGTATAACAAGAACAGAGCAGTTTAAGTAATCATATGAATTGTAATGGATTAAAGAGCCGCAGATTTAGATTAGCTGAAGCTGTTTGGAGACCAATGGCTCAGGCTCTGGCTTTCCGAATAAGTACCCTTGAAACAACTCGTAACCCAATGATTTTAACCAATTAAAATCTTCTATCCTTTCAATCCCTTCTGCTAAAGGGATAGCCTGAAATGTACGAGTTGTTTCTAAAAATGCAGCAGCAACAGCTTGTTTTTCCGGATCTTCTGAGACGTTTTGGGCATATTCCATATCCAGTTTCATATAACGTGGTTTCATTTCTTTCAAAACCTCTAATGTATTAAAGCCAGCACCCACATCATCTAATGCATATTCAAACCCGTGATTTTGATAGTAATGAAGAATGGTTTTCAGATGAGCCAGATCCGCAATTTGTTCTGTCTCCACAACTTCAAATACAATCCGTCTAGGATCAATATTCAACCGTTTGGCTATCAGCGTCGTTGTTCTCAAGCAGTGTTCTGGTGAGTAAATAGCCGTAGGAATAAAGTTGATGAAGACTTTCTGATCCGCCTGTAGTCGATCAACTTGTTTGACTGCATGGATACGACATACGCGGTCTAATGCGAAAGTCCGTCCTCGAGCTTTTGCTGCTGGAAAAATGGTATTCGGATAAAGGGTATTCCCATCATCATCATGAAAGCGAGCAAGCAATTCATAACCATATATAGTGCCATCAGTTTTAACAATAGGCTGGAAGTGCATCTTCAGGTGCTGCTCATTAATAATCGAATCGATCCAGGCTGCGTCTATGTATTCGGGAAAATGATCAATGGTGTGCCACTCTTGCTGATTAATTCTGAATTGTATACCATCGGTCAACTCAATACCGTTTAAAAAATCATATACATCATTGGCGCCAGATTCGTTTGTTATAAGTGTCAATCCTTCCACTTCAAATTCATGACCGTACCGTGTAAAATGTTTTGAAATAAGTGGGAGCAGCAGTTCGTTTAACTGAAACGCAATACGCTGCCCGAAAGTGGAACAATTTATGCAAACCATGATTTTCCTCCGAAACTGAGATTTTATTTGTTGACCCTATCATAGCATAGGTTGTTCTGATTTTATAGTTGAGCAGTAAAATAATTAATTGGAACGTAGCAATTGTTATTTTATACTGGTATAACGGTCTGTAGTTTGCTGTAGTTTTGGATAAAGAGAAGGGGAGAAACGATGCTAAAGATCATCCGCCTGGAAAAACTTAACCAAATAAGAGAACTGATGATAGAGGTTGAGACAGATTCAGAAGTGTTTTATAAACAGACGTTACATAGACTGCTGGATATCTTTCCAAGAAGTCTAACCGCCGAAGAAGCTGAGCCAATTTCATTTGCTTATGCTGATCTGCATCTGAAACATGAATATAATCAGCTTTCTTTTTTAGAAGCTCTATGGTCAAGATTCGATCTCTTCTATTGTGATTGATCTCAATTACGAAGATATGGATGAGCAAACTAATTTAAATGCTTTGAATGAACTCGATCGATACGAACAGTATTTATGGATCAGGCAGTTAAAGAACACATCATTAGAAAACCAGACAAACTTTTTTACGATTGAATGTTTTGAAGATCTAAAATTGATTCAGCAGCTGAATGCTCGAGAAATCGAATTTTGTACAATCCATTTTATTGAAATGGGCATTGCGATCAGAGGGACATTTGATATGGCAATGGAAGTTTTTTTCAAAGATGGTAATACAGTAGCAGAAATTGCTGAAGAAGCTGACAAGCATGATTTATTCTGGTTCTTTGTCAAATGACGTTGGTGGAGAATTCAGTCAACCATGAATAAATACTGGAAGAGGATGTACAGGCTGCTTATGCGGCCGGACATTCTCTTCCTTTTTCTATTGTGTTGAGCTTGTTTTTGATTGGTTTTAAGTTAAAGTGCAGAATAATCCGATTTTTATAGTGGATAAAGTTCCTGTAGCCATAGGCTA
>OMJG01000359.1_pt1 | contig 34822 bp, 31 predicted proteins | sample 1646431 | NCBI WGS metagenome assembly OMJG01 (sample SAMN03771674, study PRJEB25209) | food metagenome | isolation source: Cotija cheese | place: Mexico:Jalisco,Michoacan | collected 2011-12-12
TAAGGCGGAACTTGTTAATTTTGAGAGTGGCACGCTTGATTTAAATACTTTAAAAATGAATTAGAAAATGTAGAAATAAAAGATACGATAAAAATAAAGTAATAAAGAATATAAACATCACCTAGTGAAATATTTGGGTGATGTTTATTAGTTATACGGATACGCAAAATAGTCATCTAAATAAATAGATGGCTATTTTAATTTCACTCTATTCCTACAATACAATCCATACTCAATGTTACATTTAATAGTATTTGATAACATTGAATAGTTTATATAGCCTACGTGTTACTTTCATGTATGGACTTATTAACAAGCTATCATTGCCAATTGTTACATTTTATTGTACCTGCGTTGTCATATTGGGTACGCAAATCAAGAAACTAAAGTAACCATCTAAGTACCAGAGATTATAATGTTTCATCATAATAGGGATACTTTTATAAAAGGACAATACAATTCAGTGTAAAAGATGTTGGCCAAGCAAATATCTACACCATTACAATAGTGTGGAATTAAAAATATTTGTATATTAGAAGTTTGTTAAAGCAGGTAAAGTCGTAAATCACGACATTAGATCATAAATAACACATTGCTCATTGTGATTCTAAGGACAGTTAATACTTTTATGTGGGTAGTTATAGGCTAACTTGCCTAGAAATCGCTTTGAGTGAAGTCAAGTATATACATTATTCGGTTGAATATTGTATTATTAAGCTAAAAAGGTGAAGATAATGCATAAAGAAAGCTTAAGAATAACCATCGTACTAATTGTTGTAAGTATGATTGCAATACTATCATTTGGTTTAGTCATAGGACAGTTGGTAGAAAAAGAATACATATATGAAACACTAGTAATTGTAATATCCTTTGTTGGTATATTCGCTACATTTGGCGGAGCATATTTAGGGGCTAAGATTGCAGGTAATCAATCGAATAAGTTATTTGAAAAACAAATAAAAATACAGTCAAATAAGGATAGAAATAAGTTGATAATACGTATTAGACTATCTATGGATTATATTGTGAAATTTATACATCATATTAGTGGATATTATTCAAACCAAGTTTTATCTAACCGAATATATTTAAATAAAAGTGAGTTTTTGAATGTTAATTATACTATTCATGACGAAAATAATGATTTCAACTCTAGATTTTATAAAATAGTAAATGAAAAGCCTGATAGTTATATTCAGTTACCAGAAAAAGTTAAAATAGAGTTAAATTTATTTTCAGATTTAATAGATAGATTGATTGTAAGCGATGAAATTGTTGAATTAACCAAAGAGGAACAAAAACAATTATTTATGTTTAAACAAGTTTTAAGTAACATAGACAATCACATAAAGCATTATAATAAGAAGTATATAATTGATGTATCAGATAGCAAAGTAGAAGATTTATTTATAAAGTACTTTGTGCAATTGAATGTTTTACTGGTAGATATTCAAGAGTGGGTATTGGAAAAAAGGTGAAATAAAGGTAGAAATGAATTGGTAAAAATTCATATAATCCCCATACAGTCCCCGAAAATTATATAAATGCTGTTATATCAATGCTTATAAAGAGTAATAAACTCCCTCCCAGGACGTAAATTACCAATATCCCGTTGTATCTCGTTACTTGTAACGTAGATATGACGGTTTTTTTTTGTATATTTAAAAGGCTTGTTAAATAGCGTAACTGCGCCAACATAACGCCAACGTTATAAAAATTGTATTAACTACAAAGGGTATTCTATAGAAGATTAGTAAAAGTAAAGAATGGGGCATGTGTCAAATATGTGTCAAAAGTATAATAATGTACAACATGGATCATCAAGTATTTATGTTGTAGATTATTTTTGTAATTTACTATTTGATATCTTTCTCTAAAATAATCGCTAAGTCATTTTTATCTGGATAACAATTTTTTATTTGAAAGTCATTTTTGATATTTAAAATGAGCATGCTTTTCCATTTATTAAAAGTCTTAGTTTGAATTTTTTCATACCCTTTACTTTTTAATATGCTTATTTGTTTATCCATAAGTATTTGCGCAATTCCATGATTTCGATTATTTTTTTCAACGCCACCTAACCAACTGTAAAATGTAGAACAATCAATTTCATATCCGATTTTATATCCAACAATTGTCCTTTCTTTATAAGCTACTAAAATTATAATTTTATTTTTACTTAAGAATTTGTCGTTTAAATTTTCATTTGTATCGAAGATTTCATTATGTATTTTAGACAGTTCTTTATTCTCCAACTCTGGTAATGAATTATAAAATTCTTTTATATGTATAATTGTTATCACCTATATTTTATTTTTGATAAGAATTATAGTCGGTAATCTTTTTTTGTAAATACCAATTTATAGCAAGTTTTTCAGTCATTTTTACAAATTCATTTTTTCCATTTACATATTTTTCTTTGTCTCCGCAATACTTATTAATGAGCGTCATTTTTAAATCCTCATATTCTTTTGCTACTTCTGGAAACTCAATTAAGTAGTCTCTAAAAGCGAGATAGCGAATAATGTTTTTATCATCTTTACGATCATAAATATGAACATGGTAAAGTTTTTTATTTGTTTCTTTATCAAGTTTAGTAAAGTATCTTCTATTAACGATTCCATATTCACCATGCACATCATAATCAAACTCTTCAAAAGCAAGATTATATTTATCCACATTGTCAATATTATTAACGATAGGCATAATATCTATAATTGGCTTTGCAGATATATGTGGAATCGATGTACTACCGATATGATGAATTGAATGTAATTCATCACCAAGTATTTTTTTTATGTTGTTTGATTCTTTTGCAAAAAGATTTACCCAATAAGGATTATATTTTTCGATATTAACCTTCATTTCTATATCAGTCCTTTTGAATATGTCTTAAATTCATAATATGCCACCTCATTCTTGATAGTAAATTAAGTTTAACTTATTTGAGCAATTTAAAACAAATTTTGTTCTTAATATTTTTAATAATCAACTAAAAAACAATTGATATTAATTGATATATTTGGTATATTCTGTAAATGGAATGGAGGGTTGCTTATGACATATATAAATTTTTGGAAGCAAACATTCGATTACAAGAATAAATCAAGTTTTCGTGATTTGTTAGTATGCATGTTTGTAAATATTATCATTTTAGTGCTTATTATGGCGCTTGGTGTGATTGTGCCAATTACTTGGGAAAATAGTATTGTTAATTTATATTATATTGTTCTTGTCTTAATGATTTTTCCTATGATTGCACTGATAGTCAGAGTAATTAAAAATTATAAATAAATAGTATGAATTGTGAACGAAATGATGAATCTCATCATTTCGTTCTTTTTGTTTATATGAACAAAATAGAAAGTTAAATCAAACATTATAGAACAAAAACGCTAGACTATAATGATATAAAAGTATACAATAAATGTAAGTTTTCAAATTTAAAAAGGGGTGTTTAATTTGAATTTTAGTAATAAAACATTTGTATGGAGGAAAAAACTGTTTGTCGTATCAATTGTTTCTGTTATGTTGTTCAGCTTATTAACGCTGACGAATCATCATGTAGAAGCAAAAGACAAAGGGGATGTATTAAAGAGTAACAAAATGAAGGTAAAGGTTGATAAGTCGTTTCCAAGGGCTATTGAGTATACTTTGAAAAATGGTAAGAAGATGGATGGCCAAGTTAAAGAAATTAAGACAATTAAAGTGAATGGTAAATCGGTTCAACCGAAAGTTAAGTATAAAAAACTTAATGCACATGCAGCTCAATATCAATTAATTGCTTCTAATAAAGATAAAAAAATAGATGCTGAATTTACAATTGAGATGAAGGTTAAAGATAACCAATTGCATTTTGATATGAAGGATTATAAAAATACGTTAGATGGTAAAAGTGATGATACTATAATAAAAGATTTTGAAATACCTAATCATTCATTAGTTTCTGTGAATTTTAAACAGAAAAATGCTAACTTACAAACAACACGTATGTCTACAAATACGATGAAAAGTGGCGACAAAAACTTTAAAGTTAATAAAGATATTGAAGATGATTTTAATTATCCAATGATGTATGGTTTTGTTTCAAATGATAAGACGAGTGCAGGTGTTTGGAGTAATTCACAACATTCTGAAGGAACTGGAGAGTTAGATTATACGAGAATAAATGCGACTTCGGAACAAGTAGATAAAGATAAATATGTCGGTTTATCCAGTTCTAAATGGATATTGCAGCCTGGTCAAGGTTATGAAAATGCTAAAGAACAACATCTAATGCCGAAAACAAAAGTTGTTATAACGGATGATGAAAATGGTGATGGAAAAACAGACTGGCAAGATGGTGCTATTGCATATAGAGCTATCATGAATCATCCGACAGGTTCAGAGTCTGTACCTGATTTAGTTGCACACCGTATCGCAATGAATTTCGGTTCACAAGCACAAAATCCATTTTTAAAATCACTTGATGGTGTTAAAAAAGTTAATTTAAATACAGATGGATTAGGTCAGTCAATTATTTTAAAAGGATATGGTAGTGAGGGTCACGATTCTGGTCATCTTGATTATGATAATATTGGACAACGTATCGGTGGCACAGAAGATATGAAGAAACTACTTAAGAACGGTAAGCAATATGGTGCAAAGTTTGGGGTACATATTAATGCGAGTGAAACATATCCAGAGTCTAAAGCATTTAATCCTGATCGTTTAAGAAAAAATGAAGACGGTACGTATAATTATGGTTGGAATTGGTTAGATCAAGGTATTAATATTGATGCAAAATATGACATGTTGCATGGTAGGAAAGACCGATTAAAAGCTTTTAAAGATAAAGTAGGTAAAGATTTAGACTTTATTTATGTAGATGTATGGGGCAATGGTCAATCAGGTGATAACCAAGCTTGGATGTCTCATCAATTAGCAAAAGAAATACAAGATTTAGGTTGGAGAGTAGCTGTTGAATGGGGTCACGGTATGGAATATGATTCAACATTCCAACATTGGGCTGCAGATTTAACTTATGGTGGTTATGAAAACAAAGGGATTAATTCAAAAGTCGCAAGATTTATTCGAAACCACGAGAAAGACTCTTGGGTAGGTAATTACCAAACTTATTCAGGCGCAGCTGATTATCCATTACTCGGTGGATATGATATGAAAGACTTTGAAGGTTGGCAAGGTAGAAACAACTTTGATGAATACATCAACAATATCTTTAAAACAAATTTATCTACTAAATACTTACAGCACTTTGAAGTTACGAAGTGGGTAGATGGCAAGCCAGTCAAAATGACAGCAAATGACCAAACAGTTGAATGGACGCCTGAAATGGAAATCCAATTAAAAAATGGTAAAGATAAAGTAGTTATTAAACGTAAATCTAATGATTATGAAAATGACAAAGAAAACTACAGATCTAGAACGATAACGTTAAATGGTCAGAAGATATTAGATGGCAATAAATATTTATTGCCATGGAACTGGGATGAAAATGGTAAGCATTTAAACAGTAAGAAACAAAAGCTCTATCATTATAATGAAGATGGTGGAGAATCAACTTGGGAATTACCAAAAGGTTGGAACAGTAAGCATTTAAAATTATACCAACTAACAGAGCATGGTCGTCAATATGTTGATAATGTGCGCGTTAAAGATGGAAAAGTTACCTTAAGCAATGTTAAAGCAAATACACCATATGTATTGTATAAATCAAAACAACGTAATGAGAAAGTAAAATACGGAGAAGATATGCATATAAAAGATCCAGGATTTAATGCAGAAAATCTTAAAGGTTGGAAAATTAAAGGATCTAAAAAAGACGTTTCTATTACGAAATCAAACAGTAGCGACAATATGTTAACGATTAATAATCCGAAGAAAAATGTTGAATTGAAACAAAAATTAACAGATTTGAAACCTGGTAAACAATATGCAGTTTATGTTGGTGTGGATAATCGAAGTGATCAAAAAGCACGTATTAGTGTAGAGGCAGATGGTACAACACATCAAAATTATACAACTAAATCCATCGCTAAAAATTATGTTAAAGCTAACGCTCATAATACAACTAAAGAATCTGCAACGAAAGGTAATGACAGTTATTTTCAAAATATGTATGTGCACTTTAAAGCACCTAAAAATGGTAAAGCAACTTTAATGCTTTCTAGAGATAAAGGTGAAGGTGTCACTTATTTTGATGACATTCGAATTTTTGAAAATGATCAACAATTATATTCACAAGATAAAGTGTTTAAACAAAATTTTGAAAAAGTACCTCAAGGCATATTCCCATTTGTCGTATCTGATATTGAAGGCGTAGAAGATAACAGAACACACTTATCTGAAAAACATGCACCATATACACAACGTGGATGGAATAATAAACGTATAAGTGATGTCATCGATGGTACATGGTCATTAAAAATTAATGGTCAAGTAGAAAAGAATAAACTTGCTTATCAAACGATACCTCAAAACTTTAGATTTGAACCAAATAAGACATATGAAGTTTCATTTGATTATGAAGCAGGATCTGATGACACATATGCTTTTGCTACAGGTAACGACAGTATTGATAATCAAAAATATAAAGAAACACCATTGAAAGGTACTGTAGATAATAAAAAACATCGTCAATTCAAAACGACAATTAAAGGTCATAAAAATGGTCAAACATGGATTGGCATAGCATCAACAGATAAAAAGGCAGACAATAAAGGTGTTAAAAATGAAGGCCAAGTGAACTTTGAAGGGACTAAAGATTTCGTATTAGATAATTTAGTCATTAAAGAAGTGAAAGATAAATAAAGTTCATAAGGAGTCTGGGACAGAAATGTTCTAGACTCCTTTTCATATTTTTAGAAATAGAGGTCTGAATATTGCAAGACACACCAAACAAGCAACATAGAACTCTCGTATATTGCAAGACACCACAAACAAGCAACATAGGACTCCCGTATGTTGCAAGACACACCAAACAAGCAACATAGCAGCTCCGTATGTTGCAAGATTGACCAAACAAGCAACATAGAAGCTCTGTATGTTGCAAGACTCCCCAAACAAGCAACATAGAACCTCACGTTCACCTTGATTTTTCCAAATAAAAAAGACTGGCAAATTTTTTGTGCCAGTCTTTTTACAGATACTACATTTCAATCGGTTCTCGTTCTATTAAATAGTTCCATTTATGAATATCTGGAAGCTTACCTTGCTGAATAAATGTATAAGTTGTATATAAATGTTGTGTAATTGGTCCGATTTTATTGTTATGAATGGTTAAAACATTGTCTTTATATTTAATTTCACAGACAGGGGTGATAGCATTCAAAGTACTCGTACTAAAGACTTCTGTTAATAATCCATCTTTATATGATTGAAGGACTTCGTCAATACTAATTTGTCTTTCTTCTATTTGATAGCCTAATTCTTTTGCTAATTCAATAATTGATTGTCGTGTTACACCTGGTACTGTAATACCGTCTAATGCTGGCGTAATCAGTGTATGATTGATAACAAAGAAAATATTCATATTATTTAATTCTTCTATATAAGTTCTCTCTGTTCCATCTAGCCAAAGTACATGGTCGTATCCGAATTGAGCTGCTTTTGATTTTGCAGCGTAAGAAGCGGCGTAGTTACCACCAAATTGTGTAAAACCAGCACCGCCTGTAACAGATTTAACATATTCATCTTCTACATGTGCTTTTATAAGTTCTGGTGTTTGGCAATTCAGCTTTTTAGGTAGTGGAGATAGGAATGTAATGAGTTCATATGTATCAGATTTACTAACACCTAATTTATTCTCTGATGCAAACATAACTGTTCTAATGTTAACAGGTTGATGTTCATGTAAATCGAATAGTTGACGTTCTTGATTAATAAGGTGTTCGATACCTAAAAGTAGTTCGCTTTTATTTATAGCTGGCATTTCGATTCGGTTCAGTGATTGATTGAACTTTTCAAAGTGTTCGAAAGGTTTAAAGATATGAATATCGTCATTGATATGATAGGCGACCATATCTTCAAAAACGGTTTGACCATAATGAAGACATTGTGCACTTGGAGAAATTGTGATAGGTGCATAATCTTTAATGATAGGAGAAGACCATCCTTTTGATGATTGATACGACATAGTTAACATTTTGTTACCAAAGGTGGATCCACATTCGTCCTTTGTTTGACTACTTGATGATTGATATTCCATATAAATTGCCTCCTATATTTAAGTAAGTAATGTGAAATAGTATATCAGCTATATTGACCTAATTCAATATTTATTTTGAAAATTCTGAAAATAATTTTATGTGTATCTTGTTGGTTATGATGATATACTTTGATTGTGAAAATAATAGGCTAGGAGGTGACGATGATGTTTGTTACGTTAGCATTTTTAATTTTATTTATAATCAGTTATTTAGTGGATTTTAGACAATATAAAAATGTCTTCTTATTAGGATTGTTTATCATCAGTTTAATGAGTACGATATTGATTGAAATCATTGTGCCAACATTAGATTTAAATCTAAATATTAATTACATTATCATAGCGAATATCATTTACTGTTTAATTGTAATTGTGGTTATGCTCTTAGCTTTATTAAATACTAAAAAGCGAATAGCAAATGAAGGTAAAATTGTAACAAACATGATTGTCATTGGTTACGGATCTTTCATCTTAATTAACTTTTTAATCGTTGTTTTTAAACCGTATCTGTTAGTAGATTTATGGAACGGATTGATATTAATTGCTATTTCAAGTTTGTTTTACTACTTAAATTTAATATTTATATTGCATAATTTATACGCTTGGATTGTGAGTGGCATTTCTAAAAGAAAAAAACAAGATTTTATAATCGTACTGGGTGCAGGTATTATAGGAGAAAAGGTAACACCACTTTTGAAAGCGAGATTAGATAAAGCGATTAAATTAAAACGAAAAAGTTTAGATACGAAATTGATTGTAAGTGGTGGTCAAGGTTCGGATGAAGCAATCAGTGAAGCTGAAGCGATGAGACGATATTTAGTGGAACAAGGCATACGTAATGAAGAAATTATAATGGAAGACAAATCAACTAATACAGAAGAAAATTTAGTGTTCTCTATGAAGATAATGAACACTTATAAACAACATGCAATTGCTACGATTGTTTCTAATCATTTTCATATTTTAAGAGCAGCATTTTTATCTAAGAAAGTTAAAATGAACGCAACTGTTACGGGCGGATCATCGAAATCATACTTCTATCCAAATGCATATATTAGAGAATATTTAGCAATCATTTATATGTTTAAAAAGACACATGCACTGACGATGATTATCTTATTGGCAGCAGTTGCTTGCTACACATTATGGGGAATATAAACGAAAAGAAGGTCCCGTAGAGCACTAACTCTACGGGACCTTTAGTATATTATTTATTTGGTGTCCATATTACAATATCTTCACCGGATTGGTTTTGTTGCTCGATATCTTGGAAACCATGATTTAAGAAGAAATCTTTAGATTGATTACGTGCGATACATTTGATTGGTAAATCGAAGCTCTTAGCGTAATCTAATAACTGTTTGCCGTATCCTCTATCTTGATAGTCTCTTAATACTTCTAGCTTCCATAAAATGAGGTAATCATTAAATGCTGGGAAGTAAGTTTTTTCTACTTCATCTTGCTTAAATAAACACATTCTTGCTACTAACTTGTCGCCAACATAAATACCGTAAAATGGTGAATCTGAACTAGCATCGATCATTTTTCCTTTTAATTCTTCAACCATATATAAACCTTCGTTTCCGAAGTTACGAAATTGTTCGAATGCTTCTTCAGTTTTGTAATTAATTTGTAAATGTTCTACTTTAGCCATGATAATCCCCCTTGTTCTTTCCTTAATTATACTTCATTTGAATAAAATTTTAAATTATAAGCCGTTAGATTGTTTTATTTAACTACAATCTTTATACTATTGATAGTAATTATTTTCGAAGGAGAAAGACTCGTATGGACTGTAAGAAGACTGTAATTGATCAACAAAATAGTTTTATAGAGAGATATTCAAATCATAATACTGAAATTATAAACTTTTATGGATATAAACCAGGGGACCAATCTGAATTCGAAAGACGCTCGAATTTATCAGCAAATGGTAGAGAAGAAGCACTTTCAAAAGTCATATACAATTATATGTCTCAATTGGATTTAACAGATAAACAACTTGAAAACATTGAAAATTTAAAACGTGGTCACAAAGTCATTATTGGTGGTCAACAAGCTGGACTCTTTACTGGTCCTTTATATACATTCCATAAAATCATTTCAATTATCGTTTTAGCTAACGAACAAAGTGAAAAATTAAATACGCCAATTATTCCTGTATTTTGGATAGCAGGTGAAGATCATGATTTTGATGAAGTGAATCATACATATGCGTATGATCGTATTTCAAGACAGTTAAATAAAGTGAAATATAGTACGTTAGAACCACCAGAAAAGAGTGTTTCTCATTATCATTTTGATAAAGCACTGGTTAAAGATGCTTTAAATGACATGTTCAGTTCTATCGGAGAAACTGTTCACTCTAAAGATATTCAATCATTGATTCATAAAGCAATCGAGTCTTCTGAATCATGGAGTGAAATTTTTAAAGTCATCACACATGAAGTGTTTAAAGAATATGGGTTGTTATTAATTGATGCGAATGATCCAGAACTAAGATCTTTAGAAGTACCATTTTTCAAGGAAATCATTGAAAAACATGAAGAAGTAGATTCAACATTTAGAAATACACAAGACCAATTTGCTGAAGTTATTAAAAAGCGCATGATTTTAACGGATGGTAATGTTCACTTATTCTATGAGCATGACGACAAAAGGCAGCTCATTATGTACGAAGATGAAAAATTCTATTTAAATAAAGATACAGATGTAACCTTTACTAAAGATGAATTACTCAATCTTGTAGAAGAACACCCTGAACGATTTTCTAATAATGTTGTAACTAGACCTTTAATGGAAGAATATTTATTTAATACATTAAGCTTCATTGGTGGGCCGAGTGAAATTATTTATTGGGGTGAATTAAAAGGTGTATTCAATTTATTTAATATTGAAATGCCTATAGTTACACCACGTATGCGTATTAGTTATTTAACGCAAGAAGCGAAAAAATGTATCGATAACTATAACTTAGATCTAGATACTGTTTTAGTAGATGGTATTCAAAGCGAAAAAGAGAAATTTATTAGAGCAAAAGCTTCTGATGAAGTCTTAAGAGAAATTGAAGAAATGAAAGAAAGCCAATCTCAATTTCATCAAAAACTGATTAAAGAAATTGGCAATGATTATCAAAACAGAAAATTAGTCGAAAAAAATAATCAAATACATCAGCACCAATATCAATACTTAATAGATAGATATTTATTAAATGTCGAAAGAGAAAATGAAATCAGTATGAGACATTTCGAAATAGTGGAGCATACATTACATCCTCACCACGGATTACAAGAAAGAGTGTGGAATCCTATCCAAGTTATGAATCAATTTGGGATTACTATGTTCAGTCCCTCCACCTATCCACCACTTCGTTACACTTTTAAACATATAACGCTTGAACTATAGTCATAACAAGGATTAACACCCAATTTACGAAATCGTAAATTGGGTGTTTTTTTTACTATTTACACAAATTTTAAGAAATCTTGTATAAATAGTGGAGGATTGTGGGGGAATGTGGTAAATTATAAATAAGGTGAGGTGAGATAAAATGTTCATGGGTGAATACCAACATCAATTGGATACTAAAGGGCGTATGATTGTGCCTTCTAAATTCAGATATGATTTGAACGAACGTTTTATTATCACTAGAGGCCTAGATAAATGTTTGTTTGGCTACACACTTGAAGAGTGGGCGCGCATCGAAGAAAAACTCAAAACCTTACCTATTACAAAAAAAGATGCCCGTAAATTCATGAGAATGTTCTTCTCAGGTGCGATTGAAGTAGAACTAGACAAACAAGGACGTATTAACATCCCTCAAAATTTAAGAAGTTACGCTAATTTAAGTAAAGAATGTACTGTTATTGGTGTTTCTAACCGAATTGAAATATGGGATCGTTCTACGTGGAATGATTTTTATGATGAATCTGAAGACAATTTTGAGGACATTGCTGAAGATCTCATTGACTTTGATTTTTAGGAGTGAATTAAATGTTTCATCACGTATCCGTACTATTGAAAGAAACAGTAGATAAATTAGACATAAAACCAGATGGTACTTACGTTGATTGTACATTAGGTGGAGCTGGTCATAGTTTGTACCTAGTTGAACAATTGAATGACCAAGGCCGACTTATAGCAATCGATCAAGATGAAACAGCAATTGAACATGCTAAAGGTATCTTAAAGGACCATATGCATAAAGTGATTTTTGTACAAAACAACTTTAGAAATTTAGAACATATATTAGAAGAACTACATATTAGTAAAGTAGATGGTGTACTTTATGACCTTGGTGTATCTAGTCCACAGCTCGACACGCCAGAACGAGGATTTAGTTACCATTATGATGCTAAATTAGACATGAGAATGGATCAATCACAATCTTTATCAGCTTATGAAGTGGTAAATGAATGGTCATATGAACAACTTGTCAAAATCTTTTTTAGATATGGTGAAGAGAAATTTTCAAAACAAATAGCTAGAAAGATTGAAGCAAGAAGAGAACAAGCACCTATAGAAACGACTTTCGAACTAGTGGATTTAATTAAAGAAGGTATTCCAGCAGCTAAACGTAGAAAGGGTGGACACCCTGCTAAACGTGTCTTCCAAGCGATTAGAATAGCAGTTAATGATGAATTAGGTGCATTTGAAACATCTATTGAAGCGGCAATACAACACGTTAAAGTTGGCGGAAGAATTTCAGTTATTACATTCCATTCTTTAGAAGATCGTTTGTGTAAACAAGTCTTTCAAGAATATGAAAAAGGCCCAGATGTACCAAGGGGATTGCCGGTTATACCGGAAGCGTACAAGCCGAAACTAAAAAGAGTAAACAAAAAACCAATTATTTCTGATGAACAAGAACTTGAGCATAACAATAGAGCGAGAAGTGCAAAGTTAAGAGTTGCGGAAATTTTGAAGTAAACAGAGGAGTGGCAATTGAATGGCAGTAGAAAGAGTATATCCGAATTATAGACCTGATGAGTGGCAAGAGCCACAACTCGAACCACAGAAGAAAAAAGTAAAAAAGACCAAGGTAGTAGGAATATCGAGGATCGAAAAAGTCGTATACATATCATTAATAACTATGATTGCGTTGATAAGTATTTATATGCTATCTTTAAAAATGGATGCGTATAATAACAAGACACAAATCGCAGAATTAGACAGTAAAATTGAACAACAACAAACAACAAACAGTGATTTGAAGACGGAATCAATGAAACAATCGTCATACGAACGCATCTACGAAAAAGCTGAAGACTACGGTCTAAAGTTGAATAATGACAATGTAAAGGTAGTGCGTAGTGATGCCCAAAATTAAAATAAAGAAAAATAAAATAGGAGCAGTCCTCTTAGTAAGTTTTTTCGGACTGCTCTTTTTTATATTGGCCGTAAGATATTCGTATTTAATGATCAGTGGTCACTCAGCTGGCGAAGATTTAGCGTACAGGGCAAGTGAGAAATATTTAAGACAAACAGTCGCTGAACCTGAACGTGGAAAAATTTATGATCGTAATGGTAAAGTGCTTGCCGAAGATACAGATAGTTATAAATTAGTGGCAATATTAGATAAAAAAATGAGCGAAGGTAGCGATAAACCTCGACATGTAAAAGACAAGAAGAAAACTGCTAAAGCATTAGCTAAAATTCTTGATATGGATGAAGATGATATTTTAGATAAACTTAAAACTAAAAATGCCTTTCAAGTTGAGTTTGGTCAAAAAGGTAAAGATTTAACTTATAAACAAAAAACACAAATTGAAAAGCTTAAATTACCAGGATTGACGTTTGAAACGGAGAAAAAAAGATTTTATCCTAATGGTAATTTCGCATCTCATCTTATCGGTTTAGCAGATAAAGACCCAGATACGAATAAATTAAAAGGTGTATCAGGTGCTGAAAAAGTATTTGATAGCTATTTAAAAGGAAAAACGGGTAAAAACTCTTATAAACAAGATATTTGGGGTATGCTCGTACCGAACAGTGAAGATAGTATTAAAGCGCAAAATGGTGATGATGTACATCTTACACTAGACTCTAATATTCAAGTCTTTGTTGAAAATGCACTCGACGAAATGGTAGATCGCTATGAACCTAAAGATTTATTTGCGGTTGTCATGGATGCGAAAACTGGTGAAATTCTAGGTTACAGTCAGAGACCTACGTTTAATCCTGATACGAAAAAAGACTTCGGGAAAAAATGGGCGAATGATTTATATCAAAATACTTACGAACCAGGTTCAACATTCAAAACATATGGTCTAGCTGCAGCAATTGAAGAAGGTAAATTCGAACCAAACAAGAAATTTAAATCAGGTCATAGAGAAATAGATGGATTTAAAATTTATGATTGGAACGATGATGGTTGGGGAAATATCCCTATGACAACTGGATTTACATATTCAGCGAATACATTAATGATGAAACTTCAAGACTTAGTCGGTGCTGATAAAGCAAAGGCATATTATGAGAAATTTGGTTTCGGTAAAAAGACAGGTGGCTTATTTGATAGTGAAGCGCCAGGGAATATTGCATTTGATAACGAACTTCAAAGAAAGACATCTTCATTTGGTCAGTCTACTACAGTAACGCCAATCCAAATGTTACAAGCTGAAACAGCTATTATAAATCAAGGTAATATGCTCGAACCTTATTATGTAAAATCGATTCAAAACAAAGAAAGTAACGAAACGATTAAAAAAGGCGAGAAAAAAGTAGTTGGTAATCCAATATCTAAAGATACAGCCAAGAAGACAATGACAGAATTAGATAAAGTAGTAAATAGTAAAGAAAGTCATGCTACAAACTACAAAATAGATGGTTACCGTGTTGCAGGTAAAACTGGTACAGCTCAAGTGCCAGATACTAAAAATGGTGGTTATGTTGATGGTGCAAATCCTTATTTCGTAAGTTTTATGGGCTATGCGCCAGCTAAAGATCCTGAAGTGGTTGTATATGCTGGTATGTCACTTGCACAAAAACGTGATCTAGAGGCATATGAGTATGGTGTATCAAGAGGTTTCAATCCAATTATGGAAAATACATTGAAATATTTAGATGTAGAAGAAACTGAAGGAAAAGCTAAGACAAATGAATCAGATGTACCAGATGTTGTTAATATGAGTACACAAAAAGCAACGGATGCAATAAAAGGTAAAAAACTTGAGTCAATTGTAATTGGTAAAGGTGATAAAATTAAGAAACAAATACCGCTTAAAGGTAAAAATGTCCAAGATAAAGAAAGAATTTTACTCGTTACAGACGGTGAAATGACGATGCCTGATACTGAAAATTGGACTAAACGAGACTTATTGAAATTACAAGAAGCGACAGGTATTGAAGTAGAATCAGAAGGTTCTGGTTATGTTTCTGAGCAATCTGTCAGTCAGAACCAAACAATTAAATCTGGTACTAAAGTTAAGTTTACACTTTCTAATAATCATCCGAATGGTGATGATTCAATAGGACAAGTTCCAGATGATGAAGAAACATCTAAAGATGAAAGCAAAAATAAAGATGATCAACAAGATAGTAAAGAAGAAAAAACATCTAGTGAATCATAAATCACAGGATGATAGATAATATACAAAAGAAAAGGTGAACAATTATGAATTTTACGCTACCTGTCATTGCGTTTTTATTGACTTTGATACTAGTACCCGTTTTAATCCCAACACTTAAAAAATTAAAATTTGGGCAAAGTATTCGAGAAGAAGGACCTAAGAGTCATATGAAGAAAACAGGAACACCAACTATGGGTGGATTAACGTTCTTATTATCAACAATCGTTGTAACAATCATTGCGTTATTCTATGTTGAGCAAGTAGGTCCGCTCATCCTGTTATTATTTGTAACACTAGGTTTTGGACTTATTGGTTTTATAGACGATTATATTATTGTCGTTAAGAAAAATAACCAAGGTTTAACAAGTAAACAAAAATTCTTAGCTCAAATTGCGATAGCCGTTATATTCTATATCGTAAGTGTTATATTACCAAACTATGAATTTGAAACAGCTATCAACATTCCGTTTACAGATTGGTCATTACCATTGTCTGTTTTCTACATTATATTCATAGTATTTTGGCAAGTTGGATTCAGTAATGCTGTGAACTTAACAGATGGATTAGATGGTCTATCAACTGGTTTATCCATCATTGCATTTGGTTTTTACGCGGCACTATCATTTATTCTTGATAAACCAGAAATTGGGTTATTCTGTTTAGTGATGCTTGCAAGTTTATTTGGATTTTTAATTTACAACAAGTACCCAGCAAAAGTGTTCATGGGAGATACTGGAAGCTTAGCGCTTGGTGGTATTTTCGCAACGATTTCAATCATGCTTAACCAAGAAATAACATTATTATTAATCGGTTTAGTATTTGTAATTGAAACATTATCAGTTATGTTACAAGTAACGTCATTCAAGCTTACAGGAAAAAGAATATTTAAAATGAGCCCATTGCATCACCATTTCGAATTAGTTGGTTGGAGTGAATGGAAAATAGTATTAGTATTCTGGGCTACAGGTATCGTTACTGGTGCAATTGGTTTATGGATAGGGGTAATGTAATATGAAAGCATATGATGCATTAAAAGAGAAACCTGTTCTTATTTTAGGTTTAGCAAAAAGTGGATATGAAAGTGCAAAGTTATGCCATAAATTAGGTGCTGAAGTAACAGTTAATGACGGTAAAGATTTAACATCTGATCCGCATGCACTTGAATTAGAGCAACAAGGGATACGTGTGATCAGTGGTGAACATCCATTGTCACTACTCGATAATAAGCCTTTAATTGTAAAAAACCCTGGTATACCTTACAATATTCCACTATTGCAAGAAGCGATGAATCAAGGATTGGATATCATAACAGAAGTTGAATTAAGTTATTACATTTCAGAAGCACCTATTATCGGTATTACCGGTACAAATGGTAAAACTACGGTGACTTCTTTAATAGGTGATATGTTTGGTAATAGTAAAGTGAATGGTCAAGTTTCCGGTAATATTGGTGTAGTTGCATCAAAAGTTGCACAAGAGGTTACGAACGACGATTATCTTATTACTGAACTATCTTCATTCCAACTTTTAGGAACAATCCATTATCGTCCGCATATCGCGATTGTTACAAATATTTATTCTGCACATTTGGATTATCACGGTAGTTTAGAAGAATACCAGAATGCTAAGAAAAATATTTTTAAGAATCAAACCGAAGACGATTATTTAATTTTTAACTATGAACAAAGACATTTAATTGATACAGATGATATTAAATCTAAAATATTATATTTCTCAACTAATCAAAAAGTAAATGGCATTTATATTGAAGATGATTATGTCGTATATAATGGTATAAGAATTATCAATACGCAAGATATTGTATTACCTGGTAAACATAATTTAGAAAATGTACTTGTAGCTGTATTAGCTTCATTATTATCTGGTGTTGACGTGAAGTCGGTTGTGCATACTTTAACAACATTCTCAGGTATTAAACATAGACTTCAATATGTTGGGAATAATAGAGGTAATAAGTATTACAATGACTCTAAAGCGACGAATACTTTAGCGACACGATTTGCTTTAAGTTCATTTAATTCGCCAATCATTTGGTTATGTGGTGGATTAGATAGAGGAAATGACTTTGATGATTTAATACCATATATGGATAATGTCCGTTTGATGGTTACATTTGGCGAAACAAAAGATAAATTAAAAACATTGGGTGCGAGTCAAGGTAAAGAAGTTTTGCAAGCAAATGACGTTAAAGATGCCGTCAATTTGATTCAAGATTATATACAATCTAATGATGTTGTCTTACTATCACCAGCGTGTGCAAGCTGGGATCAATATGATACATTTGAAGCGCGTGGCGACGAATTTATTGAAAGTTTCCAAAAATATTTACCAACATTTTAGAAATTGTAAAAAAAGGAGTGACAACCGTGAATAAAAGTTCTGATAACAATGATGATATATTGCAATTTGAAACGACTACGGAAGATGAACGATTAGAAATTTTAAAGAAGAAAAGAAAACGTAGACGTCAAATTCAATTAGGTGTATTCATAGGTGTTATACTCCTTGTTATCTTGATTTTACTGTACATGTTTACAGACATCAGTAAAGTTGATCAAGTGGACATTAAAGGTGAAGAAATCGTATCTAAAAACGATATTGAAAAAGCTTTAGATATCAAAAAAGATTCTCGAATATACAATATTCCTGTAAGTGATATGAAATCGAAAATCGAAGAAATTGACGGCCTTAAAAGTGTTGAAATTAAACGTCATTTTCCAAATGATTTAACGGTAAATGTAAATGAATATGAAACGATTGGCTTAGTTAAAGAGAAAAAACGTTACGTACCGTTATTAGAAAATGGAAAAACAATTAAAAACTTATCAACAGATTTACCAATTGATGTTCCGATTTTGAATGATTTCAGTTCTAAAAAGTTAAATAAATTGATTCCTGAATTGAAAAAGGTGAAACCTAAAGTTAAATCAATGATATCGGAAATTAATTATAAGCCAGGTGAGAACAATCAGAATAGAATCCAACTATTTATGACAGATAATGTAGAAGTTGTTGGAGATATTCAAACTTTTGCGAATAAAATCAACTATTATCCGAGTATTTCTGATAAATTAGAGAGAGACAATTCTGGAGCGCTCAAAACACCTGGATTTTTAGATTTACAAGTCGGTGTAACATTCTTACCGTATGAAACAGAAGAACAGCAAAAAGAACGTTCAGAAAAAGAAACAAAACAAGATGAAAACAATAAAACTGAACAGAAAAAATTAGACCAAGCATTACAAGATTTATCTAAAGAATTGGATAAATCTGGAGAAGAACCAAAATCAACTGAGAAATCAGAAGAATAAGTAAAAAAATCAATAAATAAACCTATAATTAGTTCACATTAAATCAAGTATCATGTAAACTAATAATAGTTTAAATTTGATTATCATGTGTTAGAGGAGGTGCCTATCGATGGAGGAACATTATTATATTAGTTTAGATATAGGTTCATCGAGTGTAAAAGTAATAGTAGGAGAAAAATTTCATAATGGCATTAACGTGATAGGTACAGGGCAAACTTATACGAATGGTATAAGAAATGGTTGTATAGATGATTTTGATATCGCTAAACAAGCTATTAAAGATACAATCAAAAAAGCAGCAATTGCTTCTGGAATAGATATTAAAGAAGTATTCTTAAAAATGCCTATCGTGAATACAGAGATTTACGACGAAAAATTTGAAATACCTTTTGATGGTACAGAAACTGAAATAAATGGCAGTCATATAGAATCAGTATTAGAGGGCATTAGAGAATTGAATGATGTACCTGAAACTGAAGTCATTGGTGTATTCCCATTGAAATTTATTGTAGATGACTTACATGAGGTTTCTGATCCTAAAGAGATGGTTGCAACGCAATCATTAAAAGTAGAAGCAGGCGTTATCGCAACATCAAAATCATTATTAATCAACATCATTAAATGTGTTGAATCTTGTGGAGTAGATGTATTAGAAGTATTTTCTGATGCTTATAACTATCAATATATATTATCTCCAACAGAAGTTGAACTTGGTGCTTGCGTCATTGATATTGGTGAAGATTTAACGCAAGTAGGCTTTTATGAAAGAGGCAATTTAGTTGATGCTGATACGATTGAAATGGCAGGTAGAAGCATAACAACAGATATTGCGAAATCATTAAATACTACATATGACAATGCCGAGAAGATTAAACAACAATATGGACATGCATTCTACGACTCTGCATCAGATCAAGATGTCTTTAGTGTTGAACAAATTAACGAAGATGGTCACGCACAATTCACTCAAAAAGAATTAAGTGAAATTATTGAATCAAGAGTAGAAGAAATTTTCTTTGAAATATTTGATTTATTACAAGATATGGGTATTACAAATGTTAACGGTGGATTCATCGTAACAGGTGGTACTTCAAACCTACTTGGTATTAAAGAATTATTACAAGATATGGTTAATGAAAAAGTACGTGTACATACACCGTCTCAAATGGGTATACGTAAACCTGAGTTTACTTCTAGTATATCTACTATATCTAGTGGAATTAACTTTGATGAGCTACTAGATTATGTTACAATGAATAATTATGACGCTGATAATGTCGAAGAAGAAACATACGAAGAAGAAACTCAAGAAACTAAAGCTAAACCATATGAACAATGGTTTAAAAAGAAATCAAACAAAAACAATGACGCAAAAGCTTCAAATTCTGATCATGACAGAGTCTCCGAAACAGAATATGATTCGGAAAGTCAAGAAGAGAAGCCAAGTGTATTAAAAAAATTAATGAAATCGTTATTTGATTGATGGGTCATAAAGATTAGGAGGATAATAAATGTTAGAATTTGAGCAAGGGTTTAATCATTTAGCTACTTTAAAAGTAATTGGTGTTGGTGGTGGCGGTAATAACGCTGTTAACCGTATGATAGATCATGGAATGAACAATGTAGAATTTATTTCTATTAATACAGATGGTCAAGCTTTAAACTTATCTAAAGCTTCATCTAAAATTCAAATTGGTGAAAAATTAACACGTGGATTAGGTGCAGGTGCAAACCCAGAAATCGGTAAAAAAGCTGCTGAAGAATCACGTGAACAAATAGAAGATGCTATTCAAGGCGCTGACATGGTATTCGTTACTGCTGGTATGGGTGGCGGAACTGGTACAGGTGCTGCACCAGTTGTTGCTAAAATCGCAAAAGAGATGGGTGCATTAACTGTTGGTGTTGTTACACGTCCATTTAGCTTTGAAGGACGTAAACGTCAAACTCAAGCTGCTGCTGGTGTAGAATCTATGAAAGCTGCAGTAGATACATTAATCGTTATTCCTAATGATCGTCTTTTAGATATCGTTGATAAATCAACACCTATGATGGAAGCATTCAAAGAAGCAGATAATGTATTACGTCAAGGTGTACAAGGTATCTCTGACTTAATCGCTGTTTCTGGTGAAGTTAACTTAGACTTTGCTGACGTTAAGACTATTATGTCTAACCAAGGTTCAGCATTAATGGGTATCGGTGTATCTTCTGGTGAAAATAGAGCAATCGAAGCTGCTAAAAAAGCCATTTCTTCACCATTATTAGAAACTTCAATCGTAGGCGCACAAGGTGTCTTAATGAACATTACAGGTGGAGAGTCACTTTCACTATTTGAAGCTCAAGAAGCGGCAGATATTGTTCAAGATGCAGCAGACGAAGATGTTAATATGATCTTTGGTACAGTTATTAACCCAGAATTACAAGACGAATTAGTCGTTACAGTAATTGCTACTGGATTTAATGACAAACCTTCTAATGCTCGTAAACCACAAGGTGGCGGAGCATTTGGTGGAACTACAGAAGAACCTGCTTCTAAAAGAGAAGAAGGAGAATCACTAGGTAGAAAAGCTTCATTTGAAAATAAATCAGCAAATGAATCAACTGATGATAGTGATATTCCAAGTTTCATTCGAAATAGAGAAGATAGACGTTCTAGACGCTCTAGACGATAAATGAACTTAAAAAGTCATCAGGCTAAGTCCTGATGACTTTTTTTGTTAGGAGAGATGAAATGAAAGAGATTTTTAATCAACATAATCATTATTTATTATATGAAGTCGATGATAGAAATGATTTAACGATAGGTATTACAACTCGTCAAGGTGGTTATAGTCCATATCCGGAGAATGCATTTAATATGGCGCGATACATCAATGACGATCCAGATAATATTTCAAAGCATCAGCAAATATTAGCCAATGAAATTAATTTTAGTTGTGACAATTGGGTATTTCCAATTCAAACACATGAGAATAAAGTTCGAGAAGTATCTTCAAAGGATAAAGGTACAAATATCAATGCATTAACTGAAGAACTTCATGGAATAGATGGACTTTATACTTATGAGTCTGACCTATTATTAACGATGTGCTTTGCAGATTGTGTACCAATCTATTTATATGATACGCAAAATGGTTATATTGGTCTTTGTCATGCCGGATGGAGAGGTACGCATTCCCAAATTATTAAAGAGATGATTGAACAATATAACGGAGACGTTTCAAATTTGAGAGTTGTTATAGGACCATCCACATCTGACAGTTACGAAATTAACGAAGACATTTATCAAAAGTTCAAAACATTACCAATAGACTCTGAAGCGTACATTGTACAAAGAGGACAAGATAGATACGGCATAGATTTAAAACAAGCAAATGAACTACTTGCCATACATTATGGTGTTAATCCTGAACATATCGTTAAGACGAATCATTGTACGGCTAGTGAAACGGATTTATTCTTCTCATATAGAGTAGAAAAAGGGCAAACTGGTAGAATGCTTGCATTTATAGGTAGAAAGTAGGTATAGATTTGAAATCAGTAAAAGAAAACTTAGTAGAAATCAATTCACAAATTTGTAACAGTAGTGAAGAATCAGAATTTAATACGTCGCCTCAAGTGATTGTTGTGACAAAATATGTTACAATAGACCGAGCTAAAGAAGCTTATGAAGCAGGCTTGAAAAACTTTGGAGAAAATCGTATTGAAGGATTTTTGGAAAAGAAAAAGCATCTTCCAGATGATGCTATCATGCATTTTATTGGATCATTACAAACAAGAAAAGTAAAAGACATCATTAATGAAATTGATTATTTACATGCATTAGATAGATTAAAATTAGCTAAAGAAATTGAAAAACGTGCTGAACATGTTGTAAAATGCTTTGTTCAAGTGAATGTTTCGGGAGAAGAATCAAAACATGGCATGTCGCCTGATGAAGTTATCCCATTTATTCATGAGCTTAAGGATTTTAAACATATTGAAATAGTTGGTTTAATGACTATGGCACCATTAACTGAAGACAAAATAAAATTAAGACAATATTTTAACCAACTAAGATTATTGAAAGAGAAAGTACAATCCTTAAACTTATCATATGCACCTTGCACTGAATTATCTATGGGCATGAGCAATGATTTCAATGAAGCAATATTAGAAGGTGCTTCTTATGTAAGAATTGGTACAAAATTAGTTGGCGAATAGGAGTGTAAATTATGGCAATTAAAGATGTATTTAAAGGCTTTTTCGTAGTCGATGAAGAAGAAGAAGTATACGAAGAGCCACAAAGAGAACAAACAAAATCACCACAACAAGAATCATCTATACAAGAACAAAAACCAAAACAACAATCTTTAAAAAGTGTACCAACACAAAAATCAAATACAACTAGATACCAATCACAACGTTCTCGTGATTTTAAAAAACCTGAAAGGAAAGAGGCCATGACTGAGAAACGTACAAATTCATCTCAAACGAATGTCGTTAGTATGAGTGGGAATATGGATTTTGCGCAAAGTTCAAAAATGTGCTTATTTGAACCAAGAGTATTTTCAGATACGCAGGATATCGCCGATGAACTTAAAAATAGACGTACAACATTAGTAAACTTACAACGCATTGACAAAGTATCAGCTAAAAGAATTATAGACTTCTTGAGTGGTACTGTTTATGCGATTGGTGGAGATATAAGACGTGTAGGAACAGACATCTTCTTATGTACACCTGATAATGTTGAAGTAGCTGGATCAATTACTGAGCAACTAGAACAAGTTGAACCTTATCAAGAATAGAGGAATTTAAGATATGGATAGTGGATTATTAAGTACGATATTAGGCTTTGTATTATTCGTCGTTAAAATTTATCAATATGGTATGATCGTTTATTTCCTTACATCATGGTTGCCAGGCGTTAGGGAAGGCGCATTTGGACAATTTTTAGGGAAAATATATGAACCATTTTTAGAACCATTTAGAAAAATCATCCCACCATTAGGTATGTTGGACATATCTTCATTAGTGGCGTTTATAACGTTAAGTTTATTCTATGTTGGTTTAGTTAATATATTTAATATGATTGTACCTGTAATGCCAATATTAAATTAAACGATAAATGACAGTAGGGTGAGACGCAATGTCACATCCTATTTTTTATTGAATTAGAGGTGTCAAAATGGATATATATCAACACTTTAGAAAAGAAGAAAAAGAGATTATTGATTTATTTTTAAATAGGTGTGAAGTTGCTGAACGAAATTATCAACCAGTGCTTACAGAATTTCTGGACCCTAGAGAACAATTTATATTACAAACAATCGTGGGTGGCTTCGATGATTTAAATGTACATTACTTTGGTGGGAATGAAGAATCAGAAAGAAAACGTGCAATCGTCGCACCTGATTATTTTGAACCGACTGAAGCGGATTATGAGATGGTTCTTATTGAGCTTACTTATCCTTCAAAATTTGTTAAATTGACGCATCGTAATGTATTAGGTACGATCATGTCGCTTGGCATTGATAGAAATCAACTAGGGGATATTATTGTTAATGACCGTATACAGTTTGTTTTGACAAAGAGATTTGAATCGTATATTATGATGGAATTAACAAAGATTAAAGGTGCTGGAATCAAATTGAGTTCTATTCCATTCCAAAATATGATACAATCAAGTGAGAATTGGCAGACACATGACGCAACTGTAAGTGCATTGAGATTGGATGTAATCATTAAACACCTTACAAATACGAGTAGAACAATTAGTAAGAAATTGATTGAAAGTAAACGCGTTAAAGTCAATCATAGAGAAATCGAACAAGTAGACTTTATAGTCGAAGAAAATGATTTGATCTCTATTAAAGGATATGGACGTGCGAAGATCATTCAAAATAATGGAACTTCAAAAAAAGGCAAGATAAGAATAGCTTATCGAACATTGTTTAAATAGTGCTGAGGAGGAAAACTTATGGCATTTACCCCAGAGGAAATCAAACAAAAAGAATTTAGTAGAGTTCATAAAGGATTAGATGAAACTGAAGTACGTGGATATCTACAAACTTTAAGTGATGAAATTGAAAAATTAAAATCAGATAAAGCGCATTTACAAAGTATTATAGATGATAAAGAAGAGAATATTAGTCGATTCAAAGCAGTCGAAAATACAATTTCTGACGTATTATTACAAGCGCAAAAAACAAGTGAAGAAACGAAACATACTGCTGTTTTAAAAGCAGATGCTATTATTAAAGAAGCAGAAGGACGTTCTGATCAAATCGTAAATGATGCACTTCAAAAAGCGCGTCATATCAGTTTCCAAACTGAAGATATGAAACGTCAATCTAAAGTCTTTCGTTCACGTTTCCGCATGTTAGTTGAAGCGCAATTAGATTTATTGAAAAATGAAGATTGGGATTATTTACTAAACTATGATGTCGATCAACAAAAAGTTACTGAAGAAAATATTGACATTTTGAACAAAGAAGAAGAAAATAATCAAGAACAGATAAATAATCAAGCAGTTAAAAGTGAAGAGGACAAGTCTGAAGAATAAACGAATTGAGAAGCGAGTTAGGGATAGTGAGAGCCTAATAAATTCATTTCTTTAGGTATCACCTGTTTGCGAATATGATATATGTTTAATGAGTGAACTCTAAGTTGAGTTAATAAGGGTGGTACCGCGATGTATGTCGTCCCTATTATTTCAGCTTAGAGTTTTTTTATATTATTTTTATTAAGAAGGAGATTAAGACTTATGGATTACAAAGATACGTTACTTATGCCTAAAACAAGTTTTCCAATGAGAGGTGGTTTACCAAATAAAGAACCACAAATTCAAGAAGAGTGGAAAGAGAAAGATTTATACAATAAAATTTTAGAAAAAAATAAAGGTAATACACCATTTATTCTTCATGATGGTCCTCCATATGCTAATGGTAATTTACACATGGGTCACGCTTTAAATAAAATTTTAAAAGATATCATCGTTAGACAAAAAGCAATGTCTGGATATTATGCACCTTACGTGCCAGGTTGGGATACACATGGTTTACCAATCGAGCAAGCTTTAACAAACAAAGGTGTTAAAAGAAAAGAAATGTCAGTTGCTGAATTCAGAGAAAAATGTAAAGAATTTGCATTAGAACAAATTGAATTACAAAAAGCTGATTTCAGACGTTTAGGTGTAAACGGTGATTGGGATAATCCATATATTACGTTAAAACCTGAGTTTGAAGCGGCACAAATTAGAGTATTCGGTGAAATGGCTGCTAAAGGTTTAATCTATAAAGGTAAAAAACCAGTTTACTGGTCTCCTTCAAGTGAATCTTCATTAGCTGAAGCTGAAATTGAATACCAAGATAAAAAATCACCTTCAATCTATGTAGCATTTAATGTAGTAGATGGTAAAGGTGTTGTAGATGAAGATGCAGCATTTATTATTTGGACTACAACTCCATGGACAATTCCATCAAACTTAGCAATTGCTGTTAATCCTAAATTGAACTACGTACAAGTAAATGTAGAAGGCAAAAAATACGTTGTTGCCCAAGCACTTCTTGATTCAGTTTGTGAAGCATTAGACTGGAATAAAGAAACAATTACAATTGATAAAGAATTCAGTGGAGCTGAATTAGAATATGCAACAGCACAACATCCATTTATCGATCGTACTTCATTATTAATTTTAGGTGATCACGTTACAACTGATGCAGGTACAGGTTGTGTTCATACAGCACCAGGTCACGGTGAAGATGACTATATCGTTGGTCAAAAATATGGTCTAGGCGTGCTTAGTCCAATTAATGATAAAGGTGTATTCACTGAAGAAGCTGGAGAATTTGAAGGTCTATTCTATGATAAAGCTAATAAAAATATCACAGAAAAATTAGACGAAGTTGGCGCATTATTAAAACTTACATTCTTCAAACACTCATATCCACATGACTGGAGAACTAAAAAACCAGTTATTTTCAGAGCTACTGAACAATGGTTCGCTTCAATCAGTAAAGTAAGACAAGATATTTTAGATGCAATTGATGATACGAAGTTTAAAATCGATTGGGGTAAAACACGTCTTTACAATATGATCAGAGATAGAGGAGAATGGGTTATCTCTCGTCAAAGAGTATGGGGTGTACCTCTACCAGTCTTCTACGCTGAAAATGGCGATATTATCATGACTGAAGAAACAATTAATCATGTTGCCAATCTATTCGAACAACACGGTTCAAATATTTGGTTTGAAAGAGAAGCGAAAGACTTATTACCAGAAGGCTTTACGCATGAAGGTAGCCCAAATGGTGAATTCACTAAAGAAACAGATATTATGGACGTATGGTTCGATTCAGGTTCAACTCATAGAGGTGTGTTAGAAACACGTCCAGAATTATCATACCCAGCTGATATTTATTTAGAAGGTAGTGACCAATACAGAGGTTGGTTTAACTCTTCAATCACTACTTCAGTAGCAACTAAAGGTATCTCACCATACAAAATGTTACTTTCTCACGGTTTCGTAATGGACGGAGAAGGTAAGAAAATGAGTAAATCATTAGGTAACGTTATCGTTCCTGATAAAATTGTGAAACAAATGGGTGCAGATATCGCAAGATTATGGGTAAGTAGTGTAGACTACTTAGCTGACGTACGTATCTCAAACGATATCTTAAAACAAACTTCTGATGTATATCGTAAAATTAGAAATACATTCCGTTTCTTATTAGGTAATGTGAATGATTTCAATCCAGCAACAGATAGTGTGAAATACGAAGATATGCTTGAAATCGATCAATATATGCACAATAGATTAAATCAATTTATTGGCCGTACATTATCTCACTATGAAGCATTCGACTATCTAGATATTTATCAAGATATTCAAAACTTCATTAACGTAGAATTAAGTAACTTCTACTTAGACTACGGTAAAGATATCCTTTATATCGAACAAGTAGATTCATTAAAACGTCGTAGTATGCAAACAGTGCTTTATGAAACATTAGTTAAATTAACTAAAATCTTAGCACCAATCATTCCACATACAGCTGATGAAATTTGGGGACATATTCCACATGTTGAAGAAGAAAGTGTTCATTTAACAAATATGCCAGACCCACATGAAGTTGATACAGAATTAGTGGAAAAATGGTCTAAACTGATGAAATTAAGAGACGATGTTAACAGAGCATTAGAAGTTGCACGTAATGAAAAAGTAATCGGTAAATCATTAGAAGCACACATCACATTATCAAACTCAGAAGACTTTGATACAGTTGAATTCTTAAGTCAATTCCAAGACTTACAACAACTCTTCATTGTATCTAAAGTAGATGTCGTTGATGAATTAACAGACGGCGAAGAATATGAATATGTGAAAGTTAAAGTGAAACACGCTGACGGAGAAAAATGTCAACGCTGTTGGAACTACTCAGATGAGCTAGGCTCAGTAGGCGAATTAGATAACCTATGCCCACGCTGTCAAACAGTTGTTAAAACATTAGTGTAAATTTAATAATCATAAAACGAACTCACGAGATAGAAATCTTGTGAGTTTTTTTGTAAAAAAAGTATGTCTAACAATTTTTATATGAGGCATAATTTAATATGATAAATGTAAAAAAATATATTGAATGGTAAAAATTTACATTGTATAATATCCTTAATTAATCTGAGATATAAATTTCTTCAATACAGATAAAATATAGGCGATAAAAAAATAAACCGAAATATAAGAAAGTTATATGAAGGTTAAAATTTAAAATACTATATTTGTATTCAAAAAGGGGAGAAGTTTATGTTAAAGAAAATACTTTTATCAACATTGTTATGTACAACACTAACAACACCTTTAATAGGTAAAGTTAATGCAGAAGAAATGAAACAAGATAAACCTGTTAAATATGTGTTTCATAACGGAGGAATGAGATCTCCAATAGGTGTGAATTTTGATGGTTCAATGACTGTACCTGAACAGGGTGGTGAAATATTAGAAATTGATGCAAAACCAGTAGATTTTTTTATTTATAAGGATGGTGTGCCTACGAATGAATTAAATCCTAAATATAAGCACATTTGGGACCAATGGGGATATTATGATTTCTATAAATCTAAAGGAAAAGTAAATGACCTTTTCGTAGGCGAACATCCTAGACCATTAGATGGTATAACATACGATCCTAAGTCTGATAATACATCTGATGATCAAAAATCAGATAATCAAAAAGTTGAACCTAAATCTGATCAACCAAATAGTCAAACAGAACCTAATATAAATGCTACTGACAATCAGTCTATGACAGAACAACCAAAACAAAATGTTCCTGCTAAAGTAGAACAACCGGCTAAAGATGATGGGAAAGTTGATAAAAATTCTGATAGTCAGAGTAATGTAGTTGATAAGAAAGATACTGCTAATCAAAATAAAGCTAATACTAATAAAGATAATAAGAATATAGCTAATAATACATCTAATGATCAAAATAAAGTGCCAATGAATAATCAAAAGTCTGAGCCTCAATCTTCTGATACTTCTAAACAAGTTGATGTAAAAAAAGAAGATAATAATAAAGATGTTAAGGCTAAGGCTACTGACAATAAAGCTAAATCAGATAAACAACAAAAAGAATTACCTAAGACGGGTGAAAGTGATAGTACGTGCTTACGTAATGGTTTAGTCATTTTATCTGCTTTTATTGTTTTTGGTATTTATAGATTGTCTCGTATGTATGAAGTGTAATTTAATGAATGAAAGAGATTAAGCAATTGTGGTTGCTTGATCTCTTTTTGTTTTGTTTATTAGTTTCTTGTTTATGCGAGAAAATATATGTGATGTGGTGTTTGAATTAGATGTGTAATTTAAAAGATCATATTAACAATTAGGTCGTGTTATGTGGTAAAATAATCAAGATTGGAGTGGAAAGTAGATGCGTAAAGGTTACAATGTACCGATTTGGAGTACTTTTATTATTATATTAATCGCGCTTGATCAACTTACTAAATTTTTAATTGTTAAATCTTTAGAAGTGGGTGAGTCTATAAAGGTTATCAGTAATTTTTTATATATTACATCTCATAGAAACCAAGGTGCTGCTTGGGGGATTTTACAAGGGAAAATGTGGTTATTTTATATCGTAACAATTGTCGTGCTCGTTATTTTATTTATGTTCTTTAAGAACGAAGGATATGGACGACCTGATGTTCAACTTGGACTAAGTTTATTAATTGCAGGGTCAATTGGTAACTTTATAGATCGTTTGTTTAGAGGAGAAGTTGTTGATTTTGTTGATACATATATTTTCAGCTATAATTTCCCGATATTTAATGTAGCAGATGCTGCTTTAACGATAGGTGTCATTGTATTGATAATTGTGATTTTATTTGAGGGCAAGGAGGAAAAAGCTTGAATACGTTTGAATTTAAGATAGAGACAGAAAATGAAATTGGTGTAAGAATTGATAAATTATTACCTGATTTGAATCCAGATTGGTCAAGAAATCAAATTCAAGATTGGATTAAATTAGGTTTAGTTGAAGTAAATGGTAAAGTCATTAAAGCAAATTATAAGACGAAGCTTAATGATGTGATTGTTGTGACAGAGAAAGTAATCGAAGAAGTCGATATTGTCGCAGAAGATTTAGGTATTGAGGTTTATTATGAAGACAAAGATGTTGCGGTCGTTTATAAACCTAAAGGTATGGTTGTACATCCAGCACCTGGTCATTACACAGGTACGTTAGTAAACGGATTGATGTATGTGATTAAAGATTTATCAGGTATTAATGGTGAAATTAGACCTGGTATTGTACATCGTATAGATAAAGATACATCAGGTTTATTGATGATTGCTAAGAACGATATTGCACATAGAGGATTAGTTGAACAGTTAGTTGATAAAACTGTGACTAGAGAATATACAGCACTTGTACATGGTAATATACCTCACGAATTTGGCACAATTGAAGCACCAATCGGTAGAAATCCTAAAGAACGTCAAGAAATGGCGATTGTGGATGATGGTAAAGAAGCTGTGACGCACTTTAATGTAATTGAAAAGTTCGAAAAATATACATTGGTTAAATGTCAGTTAGAAACGGGTCGAACTCATCAAATCAGAGTGCATATGAAACATATTGGTTTTCCTTTAGTAGGCGATCCTAAATATGGACCGAAGAAAACAATGAACATTGGTGGACAAGCTTTACATGCTGGATTATTAGGATTTGAACATCCAGTTACTGGTGAATATATTGAAAAAGAAGCACCACTACCAGAATATTTTGAAACATTATTAGAGAAATTAAGAAATCACGAAGATAAAAAATAAGTACATCGTGTAATAATACTTATTTAATTTTATTTAAACTTTGACATCATATGAAAAAAACGATATTATTGTTTTAACAATTAAAGCGTCTTTAACAGACAGTCCAGAGAGGCTGAGAAGACATAATATGAGCGTGTAGACCATCTTTGTATGGTACTAGTGTATACTCATGTCTTCTAAAGACGTGAGTATTTTTTTGTGGAAGGAGATTGAATATGGCTGAGAGGTTAATCATGGATGCTGCTGCTGTAAACAGAGCATTAACAAGAATGTCACATGAAATACTTGAAAAGAACAAAGGTACTAAAGATATTGTCTTGTTAGGCGTAAAGACAAGAGGTGTATTTCTTGCGAACAGAATTGAGCAGAAAATCCAAGACATCGAACAAGTTCAAGTACCAACTGGAGAAATTGATGTGACACATTATCGTGACGACGTTCAGAATCAGCAAGGTACGATTAAAGTGAAATCATTTAATATCGATGTAGATATTAACGATAAGCATGTCATTATTGTAGATGATGTCCTTTATACAGGTAGAACTGTTAGAGCTTCATTAGATGCTATATTAGATCACGCAAGACCACGAAAAATAAGTTTAGCAACTTTAGTCGACAGAGGTCATAGAGAGCTTCCGATTAGAGCAGATTATGTAGGTAAGAACGTTCCAACATCATCTAATGAATCAGTTGTCGTTGAACTAGAAGAATTCGACCAACAAACAGCAGTAAAATTAAATTAAATAAATCCTTTTAAATCAGTACGAGAGACTGGCAAAGGAGCTTATATGGTTACAGGAGATAACTATACTTTTATAGGTATCACTGTATTCATAGATCCCTTTGCATATCTTGTGAAGGGATCTTTTTTTGAATAGGAGAATGGAAATGTCACATAATGAAGAAATGTTTAAACGAACAGTAGAACCTATACTAGATGTTAATGATAAACCTAAAGCATCACAATGGTTCTTCTTAAGCTCACAGCATTTATTTGCAATGTTCGGAGCAACGGTACTTGTACCATTTCTAACAGGCTTACCTGTTTCAGCAGCACTCATTGCATCAGGCTTAGGAACGCTACTTTATATACTGATAACGAAAGGAAAGATACCAGCTTATCTCGGTTCGAGCTTTGCATTCATAACACCGATTATTGTCGGACTCAAGACACATGACCTTGGTGAAATGCTTGTCGCATTATTTATGAGTGGTGTTCTTTACGTCATTATCGGATTGATTATAAAGGTTACAGGCACGAATTGGTTGCTTAATCTGTTACCACCAGTTGTAGTAGGACCGGTTATCATGGTTATCGGACTTGGATTAGCACCGGTAGCCGTAAACATGGCGATGTACACAGATTCAAATGCAATGAAAGGCTATAGTGGCATTTACATTACAGTCGCACTCATCACATTAATTACAACAATTATCGTTTCAGTATTTTTCAAAGGATTCTTATCAATCATTCCAGTACTTATCGGAATTATTGTTGGATATATATCTTCATTATTATTTGGAATTGTAGACTTAGCGCCGATTTCAAAAGCAAAATGGATTCAAATGCCTGATATTTACTTACCGTTTCATGATTACACACCATCGCTACAATGGGGACTTATCTTAATCATGCTGCCAATCGTTTTTGTAACGGTTAGTGAGCATATCGGTCATCAAATCGTCATCAATAAAATTGTCGGTAAGAACTTCTTCAAAGATCCAGGTTTACACCGCTCATTAATCGGTGACGGGGTATCAACGATGATGGCTTCAATTATTGGTGGGCCACCAAGTACGACATACGGCGAAAACATTGGCGTACTTGCCATTACAAGAATTTATAGTATATGGGTAATCGGTGGTGCAGCAGTACTTGCACTAATCTTAGGATTTGTTGGTAAATTCACAGCGATGATTTCAACAATACCAACACCAGTTATGGGTGGTGTTTCCATACTATTATTCGGAATCATTGCTTCAAGTGGTTTGAGAATGTTGGTGGAGAACAATATCGACTTCGGTGACAACCGTAACTTGATCATTGCTTCTGTCATTCTCGTATTAGGAATCGGTAAAGCACATTTAGACTTCACAGGTATTGGCATACATTTAAACATTGAAGGTATGGCTTTAGCAGCAACAGTAGGTATCTTGCTCAATCTTATATTGCCAAAGAAAATAAAATAATTCTCAGGAGGCGTGTCATATGAAAAATTTATTAACAATGACTGATTTAACTAAAGACGACATCATGAAAATTATAACGAAAGCACAAGACATTAAAGAAAATGGTGCAGAAACTTTTGGTAAAGGCATGACGGTCGCAAACTTATTCTTTGAAAATTCAACACGAACAAAATGTAGTTTTGAAATGGCTGAAAGAAAATTAGGTTTGGAAGTCATTCCTTTTGAAATAAGTACTTCATCTGTTCAAAAAGGTGAATCTTTATATGATACTTGTAAAACTTTAGAATCTATTGGTGTAGACGCATTAGTCATTAGACATAGTGAAAATGCATATTATGACACATTACAAGGGCTTAATATTCCAGTATTAAATGGTGGAGATGGAAGTGGCCACCACCCGACACAAAGTCTTCTAGATATTATGACAATATATGAGGAATACGGTTACTTCGAAGGATTAAAAATTTTAATATCAGGCGATATAAAAAATTCAAGAGTAGCAAGAAGTAATGCAGATGCTTTAACGAAACTTGGTGCGGAAGTGATGTTCTCAGCACCGGAACAATGGAAATGTAACTTTTCAGATGTACCATATGTAGAAATTGATGATGTGATAGAAGAAGTAGACGTTTGTATGTTGTTAAGAGTGCAAAATGAAAGACATGATTCAGGTACGACGTTTAGTAAAGAAGACTATCACAATGCATACGGACTGACGATAGATAGATATAACAAACTTCATGACAATGCAATCGTCATGCATCCAGCACCAGTCAACCGAGGTGTTGAAATAGATACTTCACTTGTAGAAAGTTCGAAATCAAGAATTTTTAAACAAATGGAGAACGGCGTGTTCATTAGAATGGCATGTATACATGATGTACTTAATCACAAGGAGGAAAAAGTAAAATGTCACTTATAATCAAAAATGGAAAAATCTTATTAGAAGGTCAATTAGTTAACAAGGAAATTGAAATTGAAGATGGCAAAATTAAAAAAATAGATGATTATATTGAAGTAGAGAATCAAGAAGTTATTGATGCGAAAGGACATTTTATTTCAGCAGGATTTGTTGATGTACACGTACATTTAAGAGAACCTGGTGGCGAACATAAAGAAACAATTGAAACAGGTACAAAAGCAGCAGCAAGAGGCGGATTTACAACTGTATGTCCAATGCCTAATACAAAGCCTGTCCCAGATTCAGTTG
>OMJG01000360.1_pt1 | contig 34799 bp, 36 predicted proteins | sample 1646431 | NCBI WGS metagenome assembly OMJG01 (sample SAMN03771674, study PRJEB25209) | food metagenome | isolation source: Cotija cheese | place: Mexico:Jalisco,Michoacan | collected 2011-12-12
GCCTGGCGGAGGACTACAGCTACCTGCAGCACCTGGCGGAGGGTCGGGTGGACCTTCCCAAGCGATTCTCAAACAAGCGCCCGGCGCTGAAATCGTTGATTCACCGTATTCTCAAGGGGTCTGAGCGACGCGGACCGCGGAGTCGAACCCCGGAGCGACGTGATTCACGAGGTGCAGTCGCGAATAATCCGGCGAAGTCTCAAACACGGCTGACGCCCGAGCGGCGTGCGGAACTGGTTTCGGACTACGGGGCCGGGATACCGGTCAAGATGATCGCTGCGAAGTACGGGGTTCATCGAGGGAGTATCCCGAAGCTCGTTCTCACCGCGGGCGCTCCACTGCGAGCATCCGGCCTGAGCGACACCGCTCGCACCCAAGCTCTGGCTCTATACGAGGAAGGGGCGACCTTGCAGGAGATCGCGTCTCGGTTCTGTGTGGACGACAAGACTGTGCGTAATGCGATTGTCGAATTGGGAGGCAGCATTCGGCCTCGCGGGCGTCGATCCACGCCCGCCGTGTGACGCGTAACCGATGAGCTGAGGAGCGCCAAGTGTTATGCTGAACGTGTTCGATGAACATATTCAGTGAGGTATCTCTTGGTCAACAATCGTGAGCGGCAACGGCTCGAAACCGCAGCAACCGTGTTGGCCGCAGCCGACGCCCTCTTCTTGGCCCGTGGCTTCGCCCAGACCACGATCCGTGAGGTCGCCGAGGCGTGCGGCGTGAGTGTCGGCACCGTGATGGCCGTCGGTGACAAGGATGCTCTCCTCGTCGCGGTTCTTGACGATCGCATTCGTCGGGTACACACGCAGCGGTTAGAGAGCCGGGGTCCGGATGACGGGCGCGATCATGTTGAGAGCGTTTCCCGTCAGTTGGAACCATTCGTGACGTTGTTCACGAGTCATCCGGCGCTCGCCCGGGAGTACGCTTCGATCCTGGTCGGAGGTAAGCACAGCTCGGTGGTCTTCTCGGAGCTGGCGGCGCTTCTCATCCAGGAGGTCTCAGCCATCCTGATCGCCTCCGGATGCACGACCGAGGAACGCGCTGCGACGATCGCGGAGGCGGTCTACTTTGCGTACGTCGGGCGACTCTTTACCTGGCCGACCGACGCTGATGAGGATGCGGGTCGCCTTAGGTATGAGCTCCGCCGAATCATCGCCATCATCATCACCGACGAGGGGTCCCCGTCGTGATCCTTATCCCCGATCCTTGGTGGCTTCTGGCCGTTCTTGCCGCCGCGCTCCTCTTCGATGCTGTCGCTTCGATCCGGCCGCCAAGTTCATTCGAGACTGTCTCGACGGTGTCGGCTTCCCCCGGGAATGGTGGTGGGCGCTGATCGTGATCAAGATGCTTGCAACCGCCGGGCTGGTTGCTGGAATCTGGGTGCCGGGGGTCGCTTTCGCCGCGAACGTCGGCGTCGTGGTCTACTTCATCGCCGCTGCCGTCGCACACATCCGGGCACGATTCACCGGTCAATCTTTCTGGGTGAACTGTCTGGGCATGCTTGCTCTATCCGCTGCCGTGCTGATCTTCTCTTTCCTGTAGTCGCAGGGGCAGCGGTGAAGGGGCACGCCGTCAAGTTTTCAGCGTGCGTTGCAGTCCGTGTGCGAACTCGCTGAGCGCTTTGAGGGTCGCGATGGCGTAGTAGACGATCTGGCTCCGCAGCACGCCGTCGATGTCCCGGGGCACACCGTGTCGGGTGAGAACCCAGATCGAGCTGTTCTGAACGCCGACGTCGTCTCCGACGATGTGACCGGAGACGGTGTTCCGAATGAGACGCAGGGTCTTGTTGAATTCTTTGTCTTCCCTCATCTCGGACATCGCCTGTTTGAACGCGCCAACTGCTTCATCGAACTTCGCGAAATCGAACAGATGGGCGCCGGTGTCGTTGGGGAGAGTCCGCATGGCCTTGGATACGGCATTGATCATTCGCCCGGCCGATTCTTCGGCCTCTTCGAGTGTCAGGGCAAGGAACTTCTCGGCGGTGAGCCGGTTCTGTGGGTCCGCGAGTAGCGCACGGAGCATGACCCGCATGTCGAAGTCGACGGTGAGGATGAAGAACTGGAGCTGCGTGAAGCTGCGGTAGATGTCGGAGTCCCGTTCGAGGCCGAGTTTGACGTTCTGGGCGGCCTGTTCCAGCACGCGCTCTTGCTCAGGCAGTGTTGCGTCGAACCCCGCGATGATGTCCTTGGCGCTGCCAAGCGGATTATCACTCATTCTCGTTCTCGCTCCCCGCGCCATTGTGGCTGTCTATACGTTCTTGCATTGCTATCCGTCACTTCGTCAGATGACGGGGTCGCGCTCCCAGTTTGGTGATCTCGGGAAATCATCATCTGAGCGCCACCCCGCTGCGTTCGTCCACGGTGATCCGCTGGGCGCGTCAGGGGTGTCCCATCGCCATACGTCAGGGTGGCGTCGTTCGGTACTCGTCGTCGGACGGGCCGCGTAACCGAGTGTTTGTCCCGCGGGTACGGTGTAGTGCCACCAGCAGCCGACGTGATCTTGCCCTGCGGAGAATGCGTCGGGATCGAGGTTGTGTTTTCTGGCAATCTGCGTGAGCACCGCGTGTGCGTCGAACGGGCCGGGGCGGAGCAGCACAGCGTTGAGGTATTCGGTGTCGAAGTCGTAGGCGAAATTGAGCAGTTCGGGGATGTGCCGGTCATCAATCAGTCGACCTGACTCATCGAGCTCTCGCGAGCCGGCAACGGATTCTTCGTGAAGCCTGCGTAGTCGAGCGCCAGCGTCGTCAGCGATACGAGGGAAATACTCGGCCAGTGCGGCGACGAGCACGATCGTCTTGGTTGAGTTCACCCGTGTCGCGTAGCCGAGGTCTCGCCCGTGTAGGACGCCGTGGCGTGAGACGAGGCCGAAACTGCCGGACTCATCGACGTTCTCGGAAAAGACACGGCGGACCACCGGCAGGTTCGCCTCCATCCCGGCCAGCGTCGCGTCATCAAGATAGGGGTCCGCGTTGGCCTTGGAGAAGAAGGACTGCCCGGTAAGGTCACGGCTCATCCCATCAATCTGCGCGAGGATGACTGGGATCGAGGCCTCGTAGGCTCCTGCGAGATGATGCTGAATCGCTTTCTCGATGAGCGCGACGCGATCCCAGATGACTTGCTTGAACGGGTAGTGAGAGTTCGACCACCGGCGTATCGGTGCCGCTGCGTGCCGGAGAAGAACCTGATTGTCGGAGTTCCAGACCTCGGTGATTGCCTCATCAATTTCCGCGGGTTCAGCACCCTTCGCGGCGAGGCGTAGGACCCGGACTGTACCGGCGTGGTGCCAGCGATCGCACATCGCCCACCCCAGCGGGGCAAACAGCGCGACCGCCTCGGTGATCTGAGCAACGGCGGGGTGCGCAACGATACCGAGGCGTCGCGCCACCTCTGCCGCCAACTCAGGCCGCGTCATGCCTCATCCCTCCGCTAACGATCAACCGAACCGGAACCCGAACAGGCCACCTGCTTCGGTCTCATCGGTGAGTCTCGTACTGAGTAGGTAAGGCTCGGCGTCAAAGGCGCCGTCGCTCTGCACTTCAACCGACGTCAAGAAGTCAGAGTTGAGCGTCACGATGTACTGGAAACCGTAGCGCTCGGCAAGTCGAGCCCCAATGTTCAGGCATGAAGCTACCTGACGTCCGTCGATTGCATCGAAAAGGTGGCTGTCATGGACAAGTATTCGAGGTGCTCGCCCCACCTTGATCGCTGCGATCATGCAGACCATATCCAACATGAAGGTCTCAACGCTTCGGACACCCGTGCTCGCGTCGCCGGATATACGAGGACTAACACTGAGCAACCCTTTGAGCGTTGGAGCGACAAGAAGTGACGCCTCCCGGTCTGTGTATATTTCGGCGCCTAGTTCTCCAAACAGAGCGATGGATTCCCCGAGACCGTCACCTCTCTCATTCAGTTCAGTTCGGACCGAAGCAACGAGTTCTGCGGTGCGCAACTTGATGGTGTCGCCGATGGTGCTGATTGAGTTTGCAGCTTCGAGTCGCCGTTCGAGATCGGCAACATCGGACTCTTGCTTCGCGAGATCGCGTTGAAGACTAAGGAACGTGTCGAGCGCAACAGTCTCGTTGAGCAGGTGCATGACCTGCGATCTTTGACCATCTAGGTTGCGACGTTCCGTATCGATCGCTTCAAGCCGTTCACGGACAGCACCAAGTTCTTGCTCTAGAAACGACCGTCTGTTTCGTACAACGGATTCATGAAACGCCTGCACCTCGCCATAGCGTCTGCTCACTGTGTCGGGGAGCACAAGGCCGATTTCGGCGTAGACGCGCTCGAGTCGAGCTGCCAGATTATTGTTCTGGATGCTGGCGACTTCATCCTGCAGCGCTTCTTCGAGTTCTCGCAGTCGACGTTGCAGGGATAGCGCTTCATCATTGAGCCGCTGAATCGAACCGCTTAAACCGTCAGCCTCACGCTGATGATCAGCGTACTGCTCGTCAACCTTGAACGAACGCAAATCACTCTGAGTGCGGTCCCGCTGTCGACGAGCGGTCGCAAGTTGCGCACGCAAAGCTGACTCATCGAGAGAAAGATGTGCGATCGCTCCCTCTTTCACGGCGGCGCGAATCGCTTTGCCTTGTTTGGTCAAGCGATCGACATCACCTGCCTTTCCCAATATCTCGGGCGACAGACCAAGCATGAATCCGAGCTTGACTCCAGACTCCCAATCCGCCTCTGACTGGTGACCTTTGATTGGATTCCCGAAGTACGTCCGGATGAGTTGGCCCCAGATTTGTCCAGCTGTCGGGCGACTTGCATCCTCCGGGATACCGAAGACCCTGCGGCTAAGTAACTCGCGCCATTCATCTACATGCAGGTCAGTGGCTCCGCCGGTCGCGGACCAGCCCGAGACTCGGACCCGGGTCGTAGGTGAGACAGCACGACTGATCGTGACCGTTTCAGCCGCGTCGTCATCAGTGGAGGGCAGTGAGATTATTGCTGTGAAAGTGTGCTCAGACAGTTCGGGCACTTTGAACTCTGATGCGAGGTCGCCGCCGAGGACGTACTTCAGCACCTTGACGAAGCTAGTTTTTCCAATGCTGTTACGACTATCGCCCTGATCCGACGTTTCTGTGCGATCTGCAACAAGAATATTCAGACCTTCACGGAAACGTAGGGTCTTGAATCGTGGGTCGGACGAAGTGAGGGAACTAAGAAACATGAACGCGCCTGATGAAGCCGTCTGAGGAGGTATCGATGAGGTTCATCGTGTACAGGGCGGACAGAGCCAGTGCAAACCAGTCAAACGTGATTCGCCTTTCCCTGGATGCGGAACGTTCGCGAACGCTGAATCTCTCCCACAGAGTGGATACAGACGAAGGGTCGTGAAGTTCGTCGAGTATCTCCGCACCGATGGTGATAAGGGCGCGGTCGGACGAGACGCCCTTAGTGGGTAGCAACATCGGGCACCTCCAGAGTTATTTCGGGATTCTCTTCGGGCGGCGTCTCAAATATGTGACAGGAGTCAAAAAAGTAGGACACCACGGCAAACGCAGCATTCGCCCGCTTGCCGTCCATTCGGAAGTTAGCACCAGCCACTGACACGTAGAGTCGCTCAAGTATCTCAGCAGGAATTTCGGTCACCCTGCGGGCCTCCTGGTACAACGCCCGGAACCTCTCTCCATGAGCGTCGTAGAGACTCGGGTCAGATGACTCCTCGTACCATCGGTCGATCCGCGGCGCCAAGAGTCGGCCAGCATTGAACTCAAGTCGGCTGGCCGCCGGCAGCGCGTTGAAATCCATCTTGGTAGCCGGAACTGGACGAACATCGCCGCCGCTCTCAACGACCACACTGGAGCTGTCGAGCGCGTCGAGCAGAGGCAGGAGATCAGCGAGTTCGACGTTCGCAGTCCCAGGCGCTCCAGGGAAGATCTCGTTCAGAATCGATGTATCAAGGGTTCCAACAACCTCAACCCAGAGGTCGTCGGACTTGACGAGACGGATAGTCAGTGGGCGTTCGGTCCCTAGTATGTGCGCCTGTTGAAGCCCGGTAAGAACCTTCAATGATTCGGGCCCTACGGGGGCGTTCGTCACAAACTTCCAAGTGTGGAAACTGTCCCACTGAGATAATCCACGCGCGAAGTCGGAGCCAATCTTTGCAGCGAGTTCACGTTCGGCGCTCCGAGCTGGACGTTGGCCGTAGCAAGCGTAGAAGAGCGTCCCCGATTCTGCTAAGCCGTCGCACCCTCCGTCACCGAGAGTTCCGGATGGGTCGGGATTTACAAAGTCATCGTGAAAACGCCCAAGCACCAACGAGACATAGTCCTCGAATGCCGTGCCGGACTTGAAACACTCCTGTTGATGGCGGAAGTGGTACCAGTCACGCCAGTTGGCAGTGAGTAGCATCGTCACCTCCGTCGTCGTCAGCGTCGACCGGATGGCCGCCCCCTTCAAGACGATTCTATCGAGTGGCGCGTTCGGGTGGCTGAGGGCGGGTGCGCGCCTGCGACTATCGAAAGCTTGCGATGGCCTCACGCACGCAGATGCGAGCGAGAAGGATCAGGCTGACGGGTCCCATGATGATGAACTTCATCGTGTTCCACAGGCAGAGGAGGACGAAAAGGTTGAGCCATCCCGGGCCGCCGTCTGCGATGAGGGTGGTGAAGGTGCTCGCCGCGAGGAGGTAGGGCACGGCGAGGAGCATCGCGGGGACGCCCCATTTGAGTCCTCGGCGGGTGCGGATGGCGTCGAGGAGGATGTTGGTGGGCATGTAGCGGCGCAGGAATGCGCGGGTGTGGACGCTGAGGGTCCAGAGCTGGCGGATCATGACGGGGGTTTCCTCTCACATGCACGACGGACCGTCAGAGGCGGTGCGTGTGTGAGTGGCCTTGCGGCCTGCCCCGAGGAGCGTCATATCAAGGAAAAATCCGCCTCACCATCAGGATATGACGCACCGGAGACATTCGGAAGGGCAACCGATCACAGGCCCCGGCTCGCACCCTCGCGCCGCAACGTCCGCGAAGGATCATCGCCGCCATCGACACCGACGAGGTCGCGGAGCCTCGCGAGGGCGGCTTTCGCTCGTGCCGCGTCGATCTTCTGCGCATCACTATCGGGCACTGGACCCAGCGGCATGCGTGTGGTGATGCCGTAGCGGTCGCGGTACGCGGCGACGGTACGCGCTTGCCGTTGCCACACTGCCGCAGCTCTCGTGTCTGCCGGTGTGTCTCCGAGCTGGAGCACCCATTCCTGCCGTTCGGCGATCGCCTGGTCGAGGACGGCTTCGGCGCGTTGCTGGATCAGCTCTCGCCGCTCCGTGAGGGCCTTTCGCATCTCGGCGGACATGGACCCGGTTGCTTCGGGGATGAGGCCGACGATCAGACGGGGTGCCTTGCGAGTACGACCTGAACCAGCCGGCCTTTCGGTGGCGCGGGCGAGGCGGTGGTGCAGGACGGAGGCGATGTCGTCGGCGTCGCCGAAGCCGCGAGCTGCGACCAGGCGCGGCATGAGGGCGTCGATGTTGTGGTGGTTCGCTTCCGCCCGGCGGAGTTCGGCGGTGAGGGCTCCGAATGCGTCGGAGTGGATTGTGTCTTCTGCTTCGTCCGGGGTGAGGCCGGATTCGCGGATGAGGGTGGCGAAGCGGTCGTGTTGGGCGGCTTGCCCGATCGTCTCGTACTCGGCCGCGAACTGCGCAACCGATCCCCACGTCTCTTGTTCGGCGGTGATCGTCTCGTGCGCGGAGAGCTCGGCGCCGACGTGCTGCAGGACCCCGTAGAGCACGCTCCGCGCAGTCGCATCCGGATCATCGGCTGGGTGCGGGGTGGTGTGGTTGTCGTCGGGCCGGTCGGTCGCCACGTAGACGAGGTTCGACTGCCTCCCGCGAGTCATCGCGACATACAAGTTCTCCCGCCTCGTAGACGGCTCAGCAAGCACATGAGAGGTATCCGTGGTGATGCCTTGTGCCCTATGCGCGGTCACTGCGTATCCCAGATCAACGTGATCGGAGACGTAGTCGGCGGGGAGGATCACGGTGCCGCGGCTGTTCGCGCGGCGGGCGGTCAATGATCCGTCATCGCGAATGTCGGTGACGATCCAGCGGTCCCCATTGCGCACCCATCCCCGCGGGGTGTGGAGTCGGCGGTCGTTCTTCCTGGTGATGATCGTGTCACCGACCCCGGCACGGGCATCACCGTGGAGTTGGACTTCGCGGAGGGCGTTCACGGTGCCATCGAGAATGAGATCAGCGCGGGCACGCTGATTCAGAGCGTGGACGGATTCGGTCGAGTCCGCGATCAACACCGTCGCAACCCCGGCGAGGGCATCAGTGCGCCATGCGGTATAGGCGGCGTCAATCATCGCCTCAGTGTTCCCGCCGGTGATGCGACCATGGGAGGCGTAGGCGTCGATGGCTTCGGTGTGGCCGTGGCGAAGGTCGAGGGAGGCGGTTTTCTCCCAGTCGTTGATGAAGCGGTGGATGTCGAGCAGTTCGGGTGCGTCCTTGCGGTCGTGGACGAGGAGGGAGAACGCGCCGCCGGCGGTGACGGATTGCAGTTGCGCCCAGTCACCCACCAACAGCACCTTCGCACCCACTTCGGCCGCGTGCGCCGTGATCCGGTCGAGTGAGAGGATGCCGGCGAGGGAGGCTTCGTCCACGATGACGAGCTGCCCCTTGCGGAATGACGTACCTGTGTTTTGGTGGTCTTGCCACCACTTCGCGGTGTTCTCCGTCCGGATACCGAGATCATCGGCAAGGACCTGCGCGGCGACCGCGGACGGCGCCAGCCCGACGACGCTGCCGCGCCCATACTCTCGCTCCCATGCCGTGCGCAGGGCGCGCATCGCTGTGGTCTTCCCAGCTCCGGCCGGGCCGACCAAGACGTCCGCTGCTCGACCTGAGATCGCAATGCCGGTGAGGGCGGCGGCTTGGTCGCCGGCGAGGAGCCTGCCCTCGCGGTCCGGGCGACGGGTGACCTTCTCAACCACCTCGACCGACACGGTGGGTGCGGTCATGGTGCGGGCGCGCTCGAGGAGCCGGTCTTCCGCCGCAAGGATGTCCGGCGATGAGTAGACCGTCGATGCGACTGGTCGGAATCTGCTGCTGTCGTCAGCCCGGCGGAACACAGTCGGGCTGGACGCGAGCTCGGGCGGGGTGAGCCGGATCGAAGCGCGCTCGGCAGCATTGACCACCATCCCGACGACAGCTTCACGATCCTGCGTGGTGGCGAACCGGTACGGCATCGTTTGGCGGGCGGCTTCGGCGGTGAGGTTCCAGCGCCGCCAGGTCGACCGCTTCTCACCGACGGCTTCCACCACGCTGCGCCCCAGTGAGGCGATCACGTCCAACGGCACATCGTCCGCGCGCAACAACATGGGGGCGTCGTTCGCGGTGACGGTACGGGCCCAGCGGGTGGCGTCTTCACCGAGAAGGTGCGACGCACGTCCCCGCCACTCGTTGGTGAGGTCCGCGAGGGAACGGACCTGCTTCTCCGGCCGGGTCGCCAACGTCGCCTGCGCCCGCAACTTGATGACCGTCGCCAGCGACGGCTGTCGACCGTGACGCGCGACGTACTCGGCGATAAGACGGTTCTTCTCCTGGTCAATCTGCCTGGACCTCGATGAGAACTCCGCCACCAGTCGCTCGGGAACCGTGGTGATCGCCCAGGCAGGGTTGCGGTCGCGTCCCATGTCCCGTGCCTCCCATTCGACGCCGAAGGCACGGGTGAGGTGATCGGCGAACACGGCTTCGTGGATTTCGGAAAGGGCGACGGTGGCGGCGTGGAGGGGGCGGCCGTCGAGGGATCGCCATTTGCCGTCGTGGACGGTCTGCACCTTGTTCGAGATCACCACATGCGTGTGCAGATGCGGATCGCCCGCTCGCGAGTCGTAGTGATCGAATGCTGTCGCGATCACCCCGGACACATCGGCCTGCGCAACCGCCCCGTTACGCCCTGCCGCGCCGACACGGGTTGCTGCAACCTCTCGCTCGATGAACGCAACCATCTCCGCAACCGCCGCGTGATGCGCGTCCGCAATCAGCGATTGCGTGCCCGCGTCGGACACCGCCCACAGCACGGATGCGGACTTCGGAATCGAGAACGTGAAATCGAACCCCGCAACCGCCTTCCTCGCGCCACGCGCACTCTCCTCAGCCGCGATAGCGGCAACCGCCTCGGCACGCTCGGTCACCGGCAGGTCGGCGTCGAGCCTCGACGTGCGGTGTTCGATCCGCTCGGTCACGGTCGGGTACTTCCGATACGGGCTGCCGAGTGCCTGATCGGTCACCGGGTCGCGGCCATTCCCGATCAGACGTTGAAGCTGCAGCTCGGAAACCTCGTCACCGACAGTGATGGTTCCGCCGCCGAGTGCGGTGACGGCTGATCCGAGCCATCGGCCCGGTGGGCTGCCCTTCTCGGCGTAGTAGCGAGTCAGTGGAGTCGAGAGCACCCGGTCACCGTCGCCGGTGGCGACGGTGCGCAGGAGGTACTTGTAGCCGCCACCGGCGGACATCACCCGCATCGAAACCGTCACCATGCACCGCCTCTCCTCACCCCGAAGGTGAGCTCCGCAGCCCGCGAGTGCGGTGACTTCTGAGGTCACTTTCGGGAGGCGGCGTGCCTCGCTTGCAAGACGCGTGACAACACGTTTGAGCGAACCGCGAAGGGGTCAGACGAGCGAACTTCTGGGCGCGGCACGCGGGGGCGTGGCGAGCGGCCTGGGCGTAGGCCGGTGGGGCCGACCGTGCACCTCGTTGGTGACCAGCTCGGAGCAGCATCACGGCTCCGAGGATCACCGACCCAGGAGGCTCGCCGATGGCAAATATGGTTCCAAGCGACCCGGCCGCGCCGCTACGCGTCGGGTCGCTGTTCTCTGGCTACGGCGGACTCGATCTCGCCGTCGAGGAAGTGTTCGGGGCGAAAACGATCTGGTTCTCTGAGATAAACGAACCCATTGCCCTCGTCTTCTCCCACCACTGGCCCGACGCCCCCAACCTCGGCGACATCACCACCATCAACTGGAACACTGTCCCGCCGGTGGACATCCTCTGCGGCGGGTTCCCATGCCAAGACGTATCCACGGTCGGGAAGATGGCCGGCCTGAAACTCGGCACTCGATCCGGACTCTGGGCGCACATGGCAGCAGCGATCGACGTTCTGCAACCGGAACGGGTGGTGATCGAGAACGTGCGCGGGCTGCTATCTGCACCCGCGATCCGCGCGATTCCCGAAGGAGACAACGATGAGCAGCGCAACCCCAAAGACGCAACCCCCAGCGACGCAGCCTCTCGCAGTGTGGAATCCGATTCGTGGCATTTGGGAGAAACCGCAACTCGACCTCTTCGGGCAGCGGGAGCAGTTTTGGGAGACCTGGCCGACCTCCGGTATGACGCGCAATGGATCGGTTTACCCGCTTCCGCTATCGGCGCACCTCATCCCCGATACCGGGTCTTCATCCTCGCCCACCGCGCTGTTCCGGACCCCACTCGCGTCGGACGCGTCTCGGGGCGGGGAGACCCTGCAACAGGTGAAAGCACGGCGGGGCACGATCGCTCTGAGCCATCAGATTATCGACCTCGCCGTCCACGGACCACACGGATACCCGCGCACCCAGGAGCCCGAGAGCCTGTGGTCGTTGATCGGGCAGCTCTTCGACGCTGGGGACGATACGCCGAAGCCGTGACCAGATGGGAGCGAATCACTGGCCGCTCCGCTCCGTCACCGGCGCTTCTGAGCGACAAGACCGGTCCGCGTCCGGCGCCCCCGTTCGTCGAATGGCTTATGGGGCTACCGGCCGGATGGGTGACCGATGCGTGTCATGGGCTGACCGCCAACCAACAACTTGCGTCGCTCGGGAACGGTGTTCTCCCGAGGCAAGCTGTCGCGGCTTTGGGAACGGCCCGGAAGATGCTCAACTTCTGAGATACACCAGCACTGTGAGGACCTGCTTGTTGCCAGCATGCTCACCGACGCGGAGCATGGCGAAGCTGCTGCCGATATCGCGCTCGATCCGTACGCGAGAGCCAAGGGATTGGGAACGATCAGCGGCTCCGGCTGCCCCCTGCGGCGCGGTGCTCGGGCGTCGGATGTGCCCGGTAAACGGGGGCGTTAGTGTTGGGAATGCGTTAGCGAACCGCGGTGATCTGCCGGTTTGCTGCATGGGCTCCGTATGGCGCTCTCGCGGCGGTCCCGTGAGCGGGTGAGCATCAGTGCATGTCTCGTGTAAGTCCCACAGCTGGCCGGTCGCGACAGCCCAGCGGTTCCCGGTTGCCGCGACCCGTGCGCTGGGGATCCGTTTGTCACACTGTCGCGCGTCACGGTGTGGGGACGTCCCGCCTGGTCGTGTATTCGCCGGTGTCGTCGGAGCGTGAACGGTTCTGGGCACGGTTGGCGAGTGCTTTCGTGCCGGCGGCCCTGAGGATGGGTCTGCTGCTGTGGCTTGTGCTTATCGCAGTTGGCGCGTCTCCTGAGGCGTCGGCGGTCGGGATCGTGCTGGTGGGGGTGTCGGCCGGAGTGTTCCTTTGGTGGAAGGCACGTCCGCTTCGTGGACGGGTGGCAATGGCGTGGTCAAGCCGATTCGTGTTCTGGCCTCGTCGTGATGATGAGGATCGTGAAGAGATGATCACGACGCTGTCGTTGCTGATGGAGCGCGCAACAGAGGATCTTCGTCACGGGAGGATCACGCGAAGCGTGTACGACCGCGTGTGGATGGCCGTCTACGAGGAGACGCATGCACTGTCTCACGCGCGAGATAAGTAAGCACGCGGATTCGCGCTGGGAGCTGGCGCCCGTGACCATCGATGGGTCCACGGGTAGGCATTCGGCGACGCTAGAGAAGTGCTTCTGCGGCGGCGGCGGCAATGGATCTGTGTGCGATTTGGTCCCAGGAGGTCGCGTAGTAGCTCTCGAAGGGTGTGGTGGTGATCCTTTGGTGTACGCGTTCGGTGAGTGTCACGGGGTCGGTGTGGGGGGTGGTGATGATTCCGGTGATGCAGATGTCGCGGCCGTGGCGCATTTCGATCTCAGCGTGGTGTGCGCAGATGGCTGCGGACAATGCGTTGACGGCGCGGTGAGGGGTCGGTGAGTCAGACGGGACTTCGACGATGTAGAAGATGTGCCGCACCAGGGGGTGCGTGCGCAGCGGCTTCGTGAGGATGTCATGCGCTGCCCGGAGCTGACTCCGGAGCGCTTGCCGAGGGTGGTTCGTGTCGGGCACGCGGATTCCCACGATCATGGTTCGCGCCCTCCGGTCGTCGAGTGCGTCGTGATCGTAAGGAACGGGCATGGCAAGATAGGCGAGGCTGTCGAGCGAGTCGCCGTAGAGGAGCAAACGAGCCTTCCCAGACTGCGGGCCTGCCGGGGACGAGCGGGTGGTGTGTCGGATGGTGTCCATTATTTGAGGCACCTGCCTTGCCACTCCTCGTCGTCACTGCCCGGGTGGATGCGGGTGGGGTGGCTGGTGATCTGCCCGAGTGCGATCGTGCCTTCGCAGGTGAGGGCGAGGAGGTCACCGGGGGCGCAGGTCTGCGGAAGCAGCACCCTGATGGCGGTCTGCGTGTGCGGGGAGCGCAGCAGGGTCGTCTTGCGGTGCCGCGCGTTCGGGCACTGCAGGGGCAGGACGTCGAGGACGCGGGAGTCGAGGGCGGCCAGGTCGCAGTCGACCGTCAGTTCCAAGGGGTGCCGCAGCCCGCGGCGCGATGTGCGGGCGAGGATGGTGGTGACGATGACGGTGCGGTACTCCTCTCCTCGCGCCGACGCGCTGCTGGGCGCGATCAGGACACAGGGGGTGCCGCGCTGTGCTGCGAGGGCGGTGAGTGATTGCGCGCCGATGCTGATGTCGCGGTCGCCGAAGGCGGTGTCTGCGGGCCAGGGTGGGCAGTCCTCGTACAGGGCGGCAAGAGCCATCGCCCGGGACGAGATCAGGGTGTGCATGATGCTCATCGGGTCACCGCGAGTTCCCAGACCTGTTCTGCGCGTACGAAGGCTTCCTGTGGGCGTGGGCGCACGTCGCTGAGCGTGACCGCGCCGGCGCAGGGGACGGCGAGAAGGTCGCCTTGGTGGATGTCTGCGGGAAGGGTGACGATCGGGTACGGCCACGGCGCAGACCCGGTTTCGCCGGGGATGAGTTCGATGGTGGTGTTCTTCGCTGTCGACGTGCGGCCGATGAGCCGGCACTCGTCCCAGTAGGGGGCCACCCGGTCGAATCCGCAGTCGGTGAGGGCGATGCGTTTATCGGTGTCGGTGTCGACGCGGAGGGTGACCTGGAAGACCAGGACGGTGACGTCGCTGCCGATCCCCTGGGCGTGCGCCTGGGCCGGTTTCGGGTGCGGCAGGTCCCCGGTGAGTAGCGCCGGGGTGCCGGTGATGTCCACCAGTCGCCTCAGGGACACTCCGCCGATCACGACATCCGAGACCGTGGGGACGGTGTGCTCGGGCCAACGTCGGGGTTGGAGAGGGTCGGGGATGCTGCGTCTGAGGGAGGGGAGGATGGCGGTGAGGGTCATGCCTCCACTTCTACGCGGCAACTACCGGGCAGGGAACAGCCCCTCACGGAACTCATGCGCCTTCTCGGCCTGCCGCTAACAGCACCACGCAGAGGGCGCGGCCACTCGCGTCCGTGCCGTCGGCGCGCTCTGCGGGCCTGTGGTGTTAGCGGCCCGTCAGAGTCCGCCCGATCCTCGTATGGGTTCTGTTAGGACGCCTGTTTCGGGGGTGTGGGCGGGTGTTTGATCGTGAGTTGCACCCGCTGTTTCGGGTTGCGCGGCTAGTGGTCCTGCTGTCGCTTGTTATCCGAATGGAGCTTGTTGTGCTTGACATCGTCTACGTGCTGGGCGTGATCGCCTTGTTCGTCGTCGTCGGGCTGCTGGGGAAGGCGGTGGAGAAGCTGTGATCGTCTTTGAACTTCTCGCCGCCGGTCTCGGGGTCGCGGCGATCGTGTATCTCGTGTTCGCTCTCGTGAAACCGGAGCGCTTCTGATGAACTGGGTGTACGCGCTTCTCGCCCTCGCCACCGTCGCCATCATCCTGGGCATCCTGCACCGCCCGTTCGGTGACTACATGGCCTGGGTCTACACGTCCCGCAAGGACTGGAAAGTCGAACGCGGGATCTACAAGATCATCGGCGTCGATTCCAAGACCGAGCAGACCTGGCAGGCCTACCTGCGCAGCGTGCTCGCGTTCTCCGCGATCGGCCTGCTGATCGTCTACGGCCTGCAACGCCTCCAACAGTGGCTGCCGTACTCGCTGGGCCTGACGGCTCCCTCGGAGCATCTGTCGTTCAACACCGCGGCATCGTTCGTCGGCAACACGAACTGGCAGTCGTACTCGCCGGAGCTCACCGTCGGCTATACCGTCCAGTTCGCCGGTCTCGCGGTGCAGAACTTCGTGTCCGCCGCAGTCGGTATCGCGGTCGCGATCGCTCTGGTGCGCGGTTTCGCCTACCGGCGCTCAGGCACGATCGGGAACTTCTGGGTCGACCTGATCCGCGGCACGCTGCGCATTCTGCTGCCGATCGCCGTGGTCGGTGCGATCGTGCTGATGATCGGCGGAGTGATCCAGAACTTCAACGGGTTCACCACCGTCAGCACGATCACCGGCGCCACACAGACGATCCCCGGCGGGCCGACGGCGTCGCAGGAGGTCATCAAGCTGCTCGGCACCAACGGCGGCGGGTTCTTCAACGCGAACTCGTCTCACCCGTTCGAGAACCCCACCGCGTGGACGAACGTGTTCCAGGTGCTGCTGATGCTCGTCATCCCATTCTCCCTGCCCCGCACCTTCGGGCGGATGGTGGGTGACAACCGTCAGGGTTACGCGATCGTCTCCGTGATGGCGATCCTGTACGTGGCGTCGTTCAGCATCCTCACCGCGCTGGAATCGGCCGGCATGGGCACCGCCCCCGGCCTTGCCGGCGGCGCGATGGAAGGCAAGGAGCAGCGGTTCGGGATCATCGGATCGACCCTGTTCGCCACCACTAGCACCGGCACCTCCACCGGCGCGGTGAACTCGATGCACGACTCGTACACCGCCCTGGGCGGGATGATGCCGATGCTGAACATGATGCTCGGTGAAGTCACCCCGGGCGGCGTCGGCTCCGGGATCTACGCGATCCTGATCCTCGCGGTCATCGCCGTGTTCATCTCGGGTCTGCTGATCGGACGCACGCCGGAGTACCTGGGCAAGAAGATCGGCCCGCGCGAGATCAAGCTCGCCGCGCTCTACATCCTCGTCATGCCCACCCTGGTGCTGGCCGGAACGGCGCTGAGCTTCGCGATCCCCGGTGTCCGGGAAGAGGTGGAGAACACGTCGATCTGGAACCCCGGCATCCACGGCATGTCCGAGGTGCTGTACGCGTTCACGTCCGCAGCGAACAACAACGGTTCCGCGTTCGCCGGTCTCACCGCGAACACGCCGTGGCTGAACACCACACTGGGGCTCGCGATCTTGCTGGGACGGTTCGTGCCGATCGTGTTCGTCCTCGCCCTGGCGGGCTCTCTCGCCGCTCAGGACAAGGTTCCGACCACCTCCGGCACCCTCCCCACGCACCGCCCGATGTTCATTGGGCTGCTGACCGTGGTCACGATCCTGGTGACCGCACTGACCTTCTTCCCCGTTCTCGCGCTAGGTCCGCTAGCGGAAGGGCTGATGTAAACCATGTCCACTATCACCGAACCCCGCCCGAAAACGGCGGGCACCCCCACCCGGAAGGGCGGGTTCACCTGGGAACAGGTCCGGGCCGCCCTACCCGGCGCGTTCCGCAAACTCAACCCCAAAGAGCAGTGGCGCAACCCCGTCATGTTCCTTGTCTGGGTCGGTGCCACGCTCACCACGGTCCTCGCCGTCACGGAACCGTTCATCGGCGGACCTGCCGATTCCGGCGGCACGGTCGTGCCGTGGTCGTTCACCTGGGCGATCGCGGTGTGGCTGTGGCTGACCGTGCTGTTCGCGAACCTCGCCGAGTCTGTCGCCGAAGGCCGCGGCAAAGCGCAGGCGGAGACCCTGCGCAAGACCCGTACCAGCACCATGGCTAACCGCGTCAGCGGCTACGACTCGAAGGCCGATGCCGCTGCAGAGCGGGCCGCGACCACGCAGGTGTCCTCTTCGGATCTCACGCTCGGTGATGTGGTTGTTGTGACCGCGGGCGAGCTGATCCCGGGCGACGGGGACATCGTGTGGGGTATCGCCTCGGTAGACGAGTCGGCCATCACGGGTGAGTCCGCCCCTGTGGTGCGCGAGTCCGGCGGTGACCGTTCCGCCGTGACCGGCGGCACCCGGGTGCTGTCGGATCGGATCGTGGTGCGCATCACCTCCAAGCCGGGTGAGACGTTCGTGGACCGGATGATCTCCCTCGTCGAAGGTGCCGCACGGCAGAAGACGCCGAACGAGATCGCGCTGAACATCCTGCTCGCGTCGCTGTCGATCATCTTCGTCGTCGTCGCCCTCACCCTGAACCCCATCGCGTCCTACGCGGCCGCCCCCGTGAGCGTCACCGTCCTGGTCGCGCTGTTGGTGTGCCTGATCCCGACCACCATCGGGGCGCTACTCAGCGCGATCGGTATCGCAGGGATGGACCGGCTCGTGCAACGCAATGTGCTGGCGATGTCCGGGCGCGCGGTCGAAGCCGCAGGCGATGTGACCACGCTGCTGCTGGACAAGACCGGCACCATCACCTACGGCAACCGGCGCGCCAGCGCGTTCGTCCGCCTCGGCGGGGTGCGGGAGCAGGAGCTGGTCCGGGCCGCCGCGCTGTCCTCGCTGGCCGACCCGACCCCGGAGGGCGTGTCGATCGTCGAGCTCGCCGAGCAGGAGCACGGAGAGTTCGACCGGAACACCACTGGGGAGATCGTCCCGTTCACGGCGCAGACGCGCATGTCGGGCCTGGACCTGCCCGATGGCACCCAGATCCGTAAGGGCGCCGGCTCCGCCGTGATGGCGTGGCTGGAAGAGGGCGGGAACCGGTTGCCGTCGTCGCTGGTCGCGGAGCTCGACGAGTATGTCGAGCACATCTCCCAGTCCGGCGGCACCCCGCTGGTCGTCGCCACCAAGGACGCGACCGGTGCGGGGCACCTGCTCGGGGTCGTGCACCTCAAGGACGTCGTCAAGGAGGGGCTGCCGGCGAAGTTCGCCGAGATGCGGGCGATGGGCATCCGCACGGTGATGATCACAGGCGACAACCCGCTCACCGCGGCCGCCATCGCGAAGGAAGCCGGTGTGGACGATTTCCTCGCCGAAGCCACCCCGGAGGACAAGCTCGCCTACATCCGCAAGGAGCAGGAGGGCGGGAATCTGGTCGCGATGACCGGTGACGGCACCAACGACGCGCCCGCGCTCGCGCAGGCCGATGTCGGGGTCGCGATGAACTCCGGCACGTCGGCGGCGAAAGAGGCCGGGAACATGGTCGACCTCGATTCCGACCCGTCCAAGCTCATCGACGTGGTGCGGATCGGGAAGCAGCTGCTGATCACCCGGGGAGCGTTGACGACGTTCTCGATCGCGAACGACATCGCGAAGTACTTCGCGATCATCCCCGCCATGTTCATGGGCGTGTTCCCGCAGCTCGCCGCGTTGAACATCATGGGCCTGCACTCGCCGGCCTCGGCGGTGCTGTCGGCGATCATCTTCAACGCGATCGTGATCGTGTTCCTCATCCCGCTCGCCTTGCGCGGAGTGAAGTACCGGCCCGGGAACGCGTCCAGCATCCTCGGCCGCAACCTCGCCATCTACGGGCTGGGCGGCGTGATCGCCCCGTTCGTCGGGATCTGGCTGATCGACCTGCTCGTCCGCCTCATCCCCGGCTTCTGACACACCTTCGGAAAGAAGAGAACATCATGAACACACAAGCTCGTGGAATCGGGCGCACCATCTGGGTCGCCACCCGTGCCATGGCGCTCCTGACCCTCGCCCTCGGTGTCGGCTACACCCTGCTGATCACCGGCATCGGGCAAGTCGCCCTGCCCGCCCAAGCCAACGGGTCGATCATCACCAACGAGGACGGCGACCCGGTCGGGTCGTCGCTGATCGGCCAGTCCTTCACCGACGCGGACGGCAACCCGCTGCCGGAGTACTTCCAGCCGCGGCCCTCCGCCGCCGGCGACGGGTACGACGGCGGCGCCTCCTCCGGGTCGAACTACGGGCCGGAGAACGAGGACCTGATCGCCGCGATCACCGAACGCAAAGCCCAGGTTGCGGAGTTCAACGGCGTCACCGAGGCCGAAGTCCCCGTGGATGCGGTCACCGCGTCCTCGTCGGGACTGGACCCGCACATCAGCCCCGCCTACGCGCAGATCCAGATTGACCGGGTCGCCGACGCACGCGGGATCCCCGCCGAGCAGGTACGGGAACTCGTCGCGGCACACACCCAGGGCCCGGATGCCGGGTATTTGGGAGAATCGAGGGTGAACGTTCTGGAACTGAACCTCGCCCTGGACGAGTTGGAGGACTGATCATGCCGAAACAGGGGCAGCTTCGGGTGTTGCTCGGCGCTGCCCCCGGCGTCGGCAAGACCTTCACCATGCTGGAAGAAGGGCGACGCCTCCTCGGGAACGGGAAAGATGTCGTCGTCGGGATCGTGGAAACCCACGGCCGCGCCGCGACGGCGGCGATGACCGCGGGAATCCCAGCCGTCCCGCGCACACGCATCGAACATCGCGGGGTCACGCTCGAGGAGATGGACCTGCAGGCGGTGCTGGACCGCCGCCCCGAGATCGCGCTCGTCGACGAGCTCGCGCACACCAACGCGCCCGGCTCGAAGAACGACAAACGCTGGCAAGACGTCGAAGAACTCCTCGTCGCAGGCATCGACGTCATCTCCACCCTCAACATCCAGCACATCGAATCCCTCAACGACGTCGTCGAACAGATCACCGGCGTCCCCCAGCGAGAGACCGTCCCCGACAGCTTCCTCCGCGGCGCGGAACAGATCGAGGTCGTCGACCTCGCACCGCAAGCGCTCCGCGACCGGCTCAGCGGCGGATTCGTGTACCCGGCCGAACGCATCGACGCAGCCCTGTCCAACTACTTCCGCCTCGGGAACCTCACCGCGCTACGCGAACTCGCCCTCATCTGGCTCGCAGACGAAGTCGATCAGGCGCTGAAGGGATACCGCAAAGACCACGGCATCGACAGCACCTGGGAAGCCCGCGAACGCGTCGTCGTCGCCCTCACCGGCGGCCCCGAAGGCGAGACGCTGCTGCGCCGCGGCGCGCGGATCGCGGCCCGCTCCGCCGGCGGCGAGCTCATCGCCGTGCACATCACCAGTCAAGACGGACTCCGCACCGGGAACCCGGCGACCCTTGCCGAGCAGCGTGCGCTCGTCGAAAAACTCAACGGCACCTACCATCAGGTCATCGGGGAAGACATCCCCACCGCGCTGGTGGAGTTCGCCCGTTCTGTCAACGCCACCCAGCTCGTCTTGGGTGCCAGCCGCCGTGGACGTGTCACCGCTGCGTTCACCGGACCCGGGATCGGTGCGACCGTCGTCCGTGAGTCCGGCGACATCGACGTGCACATGGTCAACCATGCCGCAGCCGGCAGACGTTTCGCCCTGCCCCCGCTGACCGGGGCGCTCACCCGCAAACGCCGCATCCTCGGCTTCGTCGCTGCGCTCCTGGGCGGGCCTGCGCTTACCACCCTACTGAGCGTGTTCCGCAGCGAGGATTCGATCACCACGGATGTCCTCAGTTTCCAGCTCCTCGTCGTCGTCGTCGCGCTCGTCGGCGGCATTTGGCCGGCCCTGTTCGCTGCGGTGCTGTCGGGGATCACACTCGATTTCCTGTTTATCGAGCCGCTGTTCACGATTCACATTTATCAGCCGCACCATCTCGCGTCCTTGATCCTGTATGTCTTGATCGCGAGCCTGGTGAGTTTCGTCGTTGACCGGGCGGCCCGGTACACCCGCGCCGCCCGCCGTTCCGCCGCCGAATCCGAACTCATCCAGACCATCGCTGGCAGTGTGCTGCGCGGAGACAACGCGATCCAAGCACTCGTAGACCGCATCCGCGAAGCCTTCCAACTCCCCGGGGTCCGGCTGATGCGCGGCGAGGACGTCCTCGCCCGGTCCGGGGAACCGCTCCCGGATAACCATCACGCCAGCATACGGATCACCGACGACACCACCTTAGAACTGCACGGTCCGGACCTTGCCGCGTCCGAGCAGCGCCTCCTTGCCGTCGTCACCGCACAACTCGCCGCAACCCTGGAACACGAGCACCTCACCGAGACAGCGAGACAGATCGAGCCGATCGCTGCATCGGATCGGGTGCGCGGCGCGCTCCTCTCGGCGCTCAGCCATGATCTGCGTCGCCCACTCGCGGCCGCGTCCGCCGCTGTCGGGGGTCTCAAAGCGGCAGGACACGACTTGGCGTCCGCGCAGAAGAGGGAACTGCTCGACACCGCCGAAGAAAGCCTCGGCGCACTCGCGACTCTGGTCACTGACCTCCTCGACGTCAGCAGGCTGCAGGCGGGCGTACTCACTATCGCGGAGATCCCGACCGATCCCGCCGAGACCATCGCGCCCGCCCTCGACGAACTCCACCTCGGCCCCACCGATGTGACCCTCGCGCTCAATCACGGTGACGCGGTCGCGCACGCCGACCCTGTCCTGCTCCAACGCGTGCTCGTCAACCTCCTCACCAATGCGCACCGCTACAGCCCGGCCGGCACCCCCATCCACGTCAGCACCAGCACGTTCGCAGACCGGCTCGAAATCCGCATCATCGACCGCGGCCCCGGCATCCCGCCTGAGAAACTGGACGACATCTTCCTGCCCTTCCAACGCCTCGGCGACACTGACAACACCACCGGCCTGGGACTCGGCCTCGCCCTATCTCGCGGATTCATCGAAGCCATGCACGGCACCCTCACCCCCGAAGACACCCCCGGTGGCGGACTCACCATGGTCATCTCCCTCCCTACGATCCGCACGAGCCAGGAGCCGTCATGAAAATCCTCATCGCCGACGACGACCCCCAGATCCTTCGCGCCCTGCGCATCACCCTCACCGCTAAGGGGTATGAGATCTTCACCGCAGCTGACGGTGCCCAGGCGATCACAGCGGCCATCGACCATCACCCGGACATCTTCCTCATCGACCTCGGCATGCCCGAACTCGACGGTATCGAAGTCATCCACGGCATCCGCGGCTGGTCCCAGGCGCCTATCCTCGTCGTGTCCGGCCGCGCCGGCGCCGCCGACAAGGTCGAAGCCCTCGACGCCGGCGCCGACGACTACATCACCAAACCCTTCGCCGTCGAAGAACTCCTCGCTCGCATCCGCGCCCTGACCCGACGTGTTCCCCAAGAAGACGCCACGCCCGTGGTGCACCTCGGCAGCGTCACCATCGACCTCGCCGCCCGCAGCGTCACCCGCGACACCTCCGAAGGGGAACGTCAAATCCGGCTGACCCCCACAGAGTGGCAGTTCATCGACATCCTCATCCGCAACGCCGGGAAACTCGTCACCCGCCAAACCATCCTCACCACCATCTGGGGCACCGAGCACGCCGAAGACACCGGCTACCTTCGCCTCTACGTCTCCCAACTCCGCCGCAAACTCGAAGAAGACCCGGCCAACCCCGCCCACCTGCTCACCGAACCCGGCATGGGCTACCGGCTCGACGGCATGACCACCTGACGCTCAGCACCCCCAGAGATGAGCATTCTCGACCATCGGCATCATCGGCGAAATGCTGTCCTGGATCGGCGCAATCATCGGCATCCCCTTCCTGGTCGCAGCGCTCATCATCACCGCCATCGATGGTCCTCGCACCCCAACGAACGTCACCGTCGTCGAGGACCTCGATCAGCAGCGGATCGCGATATGGAGCGTGAAGGAACGCACCTATACCCGCCCCCTCACATCCCGCGATGATCTTCGCAACCACGATTCGACCACCGTCACCGGATACGTTCCCGAACGCCGGCCCGACCGACTCCACCTACACAAACGCTCCCACCCGGAACGTCTCTGCCGCACCCTCGCAATCACCATGCTCAGCACAGCAGCAGTAGGATTCCTCGCATCTCTCCTCCCGATGGTCTGGTGACCTTACCTCGGCGCAAGCTGCACACAAACTGTTCAACGTGAGGTAGCCGTTAGGGTTCTGGCAAGCGTCATATGAGTATCGTTAGGGGTACTCGATTCTCAGACGCGAGTGCCCTTCGATTGCCAACTATGACTGGCGGTGTTCGGTGGGAAGGGCCTACGAAGCCTGCTGGTGTGCCGGCGGCGCCGGTGGCCGCGTTCTCGCCGTTGCTCGCCCGAACGCAAGTCGCGCACGCTCCAGTTGAGCCAATCGCTTTCGATTGCGTCAAGTTCATTGTCATACGGGCGGGTCGAGCTCGACTCTTCAGCGAGTTTGGCGCGCACTTTGTCAGCGTCGGTGATGTCGTTGTTCTGGCGGCAAACACTCTCTGTGGCGCTGAGCCCGACGGATGGGTAGCGACCACGACGCTCTATCTCGACCGAGACTATGTCATTGACCAAGTGTTTTGGCAGTATGCTTCACGGTTCCAGGAGCGACTCAACGCGAGCCAGTTCCTCGATACGCACTATGCGGAACCCACCCAGGTTCTGCGCATCGGTAAGCACCGGGCGGGGCTGATGATGCCGTGGCTCGACGAGTTGACTGCCTTGAGTGTCGAGGGCGTGCCTCCTGAACGTTTCTATCGGGCGCAATCGCTAGTCTCTGCCGTGTTCGATGTCTTGGTTCCGTTTCTCGTGGTCGCCAATGAGGGAACCGCTGTCGCGCGGCGAAACGCGTCGGTTCCCACCGTGCCGCGGCATCGCCTCTTCCGCCCTGTACGTCCTGAGGTGTTGGACATTGCACACTCCTTGCGTGTGGAGTTGGATCGTCATTGGACGGTGACCGAGCTCGCGGCGCGAGCGCATTTGTCGGTGTCTCAGCTGCGTCGAGTGTTCGTCGATGCATTTGGGAAATCACCGATCTCGTACCTGACGATGCTCCGTGCTGAACGAATGGCCCACCTCCTGCGCGTCGAGGATGCACCTATCTCGGACATCGCCGCCAGGGTGGGTTGGAACGACCCTGACTTCGCTGCACGTCAGTTCCGCAGGAGCATCGGCGTGTCCCCGTCGGAGTATCGCAGAATCACCAGTAGTGCACCGGCACGCTCCAACCCTGACTGAACGCGCGTATGCCCAGGCGAAACGCTCATGTTTTGGTGCTCAGATCGTCAGGGCGCCAGCGGATGATGTAGACCGAGTTTGACCACGTCGGGTTCAGAGCTGCACCTGACGGTCGCTCACTTTTCTGTCCGTCGTCCGTCTCGATCGCGTCCCCTGACACCCTTCGCGCACCTTCTGGTCGCAGAGGTCACCCGCCGTGCACGGGTGCCTGCGGAGGGAGGACGACGATGGCAACCAGCGAAGAGGCGCGACCGGCGCGGGATGCGAAGCTCAATGCTCTGCACGAGCGACTCACCGGCGCTGTGGAGTCGTTGGTGTCGGGTGAGGACTGGAAGCAGGCACTGGAGTTCGCGGCCAGGTTCCGTGCCCGCTCGTTCAACAACACGCTGCTGATCTTCGTGCAGCACCAGAGCGCTTTCGAGGCGGGCAGGGTGCCCGAGCCGGTGCCGACGTATGTGGCGGGTTTCAAGCAATGGCAGACGCTCGGCCGACAGGTCGAGAAGGGCCAGTCGGGGTACATGGTCCTCGCCCCGGTCACGGGCAGGTTCGCGTCGTTCACGCCGAAGGTGGCGGAGTCGTGGCGCAGGCTCGGCCGGTTCGAGCAGCCGAAACCGGGTGAGGTGGTGCGGTCCCTCATGGTCGGTGTTCGCCCCGCCTATGTCTGGGATGTCTCCCAAACGGCCGGTGACCCGATCCCCACGCCGCCCTCGCCGCGGCTCCTGGAAGGTGAAGCACCTGGCGGGCTCTGGGAGGGCATCGCCCAGCTGGTGGAGGCGGAGGGGTTCACGGTGTTGCGGGTGCCGCATGAGGGCATGATCCACGGCGCCTACGGCCTCACCGACTTCGGCGCGAAGATCGTCGCGGTGCGAGAGAACATGCCCGACGCGGCACAGGTGAAGACCCTTGTGCACGAACTCGCACACGTCCTCCTCCACGGCCCAGAGAACCCGGATGCGTCGGGGCATCGCGGGATCGCTGAGGTGGAGGCGGACTCCGTCGCGTTGATGGTCGCTGCCGCTCACGGCATGGACACCTCCGACTACACGATCCCCTATGTGTCGGGGTGGGCAGCGACAGTGCCGGAGAAGTCCCCGGTGGAGGTCGTCCAAGCCACCGGCGAACGGGTGCGGAAGACGGCGGCGTCGATCCTCGATCAACTCCCGACCGAGCAGATCGCCAATGGCGACCCTCCCGGTCTGAACCGTGATGCGCAGTTCCAGAAATCTCCTGCGTCTGAGCGGGCACCCGATGCTGATCCGCTGACGGAGGAGCCGCGCCGTGTCGCAGCGAGCTCGGTGAGGAGTCTCTGATGGGCGCGATCGACGTGTTCGCTGAGGTGAACGGGATGCGGCTCGCTGATGCTGCCGCGCGGTTCGCGGCTGCCGGGGTGCCGGTGTTTCCGTGTGTGCCGGGCGAGAAGCGCCCGCTCGTGCGCCGAGGGTTCCATGACGCGAGCACAGATGCCGGGCAGGTTGCGGCGTGGTGGTCAAGGTGGCCTGCAGCCAACATCGGCATCCCCACCGGTGCCGCATCCGGGGTCCAGGTCGTCGATGTCGACGTACACCAGACCGGCACCGGATTCCCCGCCTTCCGTGCTGCACACCGTGAAGGATACGCAGCGGCGTGGGCGGCGCTCGTGCGCACCCCATCCGGCGGGCTGCACGTTTACTATCCGACGGACTCTGAGCGTGTGCAGTCGTCGTGGCAGGCGGCGCGGGCGCATGTCGATTTCCGTGGCGACGGCGGCTACATCATCGCGCCACCCTCCCAAGTGCTGCGCCACGGAGGCGTCCGGGCACCGTATCGACTGATCGTTACCTCCGGCGACACACCGGCACCGGTGGATGCGGCGCGGCTGCGCGAGTTCCTGGACCCCAGCCCCCCGACCTCCATTGACCGTGCTCGTCCGGCTCGGGTCGGCCAGCAGGGGTCGGACGCGAAGGTGCTCGCCGGGTGGGTGGCGGGTCGTGGTGAGGGCGAGCGGAACCGTGGCCTGTTCTGGGCTGCGTGCCGTCTCGCCGAAGCCGGTACCCCGCCCGACGCAACGCTCGACGCGTTGGGGCCTGCGGCGGAGCATGCGGGGCTCGGTGCGCGGGAGATCATGGCGACGATCCGCTCCGCCTACCGCACCACCCACCCCGCACCCCGAACCGCGGCGGAGCCGGTGATGGATGAGCGTCGCGTGATGCGCGGATCACCGGGACGGGCGCTGTCATGAGCACCATCGAATCTGCCTCGCCGCGGGGTCGCCGCCTGGCGGTGGTGACGGCGATCACGGGGACGGTGTTCATCGCTGCCGGGGCGTTCTGGCTGTCGTTCACCGCGCTCGCCGATCTCGCACGCCGGTCAGGGATCGATGCAGGCCAGGCGTGGGCGTGGCCGCTCATTGTGGACGGCATCATTGTCGTCGCGACGGTCGCCGTCGTCGCCCTTGCCAGTCAGCGTCGCCCGACCTGGTATCCGTGGACGCTGCTGGCGGCGGGTGCGGTGGTGTCGGTGACGGCGAACGCGATCCACGCAATCATCGCCGCCGACACCGACGTGCCCAGCGTGCTCGCCGCGTCTGTCGCTGCGATCCCGCCACTGGTGCTGCTGTCGATCACACACCTCACCGTCATCCTTACCCGCCCGGTTTCCGAGTCCGCCTTTCGTGCGCGTGGAGAGGACATGACCGTCAGCGCCATGCCGGACGAAGCCGCCACTGCGGATATTCCGGCGGCGCAGGAGGTGGATATTTCCGTGGTTCCTGCCAGCGAACGGCGTGCGGAGGCGACGCAGTTGCGGGAGGTGGAGGGGTGGTCGAACAAGCAGATTGCCAGGCATCTGGGCGTGCATCCCTCAACCGTGGGGCGCTGGTTCACCCCGCCCATCGGCGAGACGAAGGATAAGGCACCGTGAACGAGCATGCAGAGGTAGAGCGCACTGAGGCCCCGGAAGCCCGACACGAAGCGGCGGGCTCAGAGGCGGAGCGGTCAGCGTTCGCCGTCCACCGCGACCCCTCACTCACCACCACGGCCGGGGATGGCAGTTCGCGGGTGGGGCGCGGGATCGCGTGGGTGCGGCCGTCTGATCTGATGGCATCAAGCAGCGCACGGCTCGCGGGCCGTGGCATCGACTTTCAGGCGGAGCTCGCGCATCGCGTCCGCCGCGTCCCCGGCCAGACGTACCGTGCGACCCGGAACCGCGCACGCGACCTCCATGATCGACGTACCGCCCGAGTCGCGCCGGAGTCGTCAGTGTTCGAGTCGTTCGACGTGTTCGAGCCGCAGGATCGGCCCCGGTCGTCGTCGTGGGTTCGGCCGTCGGGGATCGGACTGGGGTGAGCCGCCGTGGACAGGCAACTGTGGGACGGCGCTGGCGGGCAGCCGGTGCGCACCTTCCTGTCAGGAGGTGCCACCATGCCACAACCCCACACCCCGCGCCGCAACGATCACCGTCGTGGGTTCGAGAACTCAGAACGACTCCGCGAACTCCTCACTCGCCTTCACATCGCAGGTCCTGACGCCTGGCGGAGTGATCCGGAGGTGGCGGCGCTCATGCAGCACGCCGCCCAGAAATACGCCGCCCTCGCCCGCAAACACGGGCTCGACCCGTGGGAAGCCGCGGGTGCGGCGTTCGAGGCGATGCGCACTGCCGCTGTCCGGCGGGCGGATGACCCGTGGGCGGTGATCACCCGGGCCGTGCAGATCACCTGCATCGCCGAGAACCGCGCCAACGGGCTGCTCTGCTCCGTGCACCAGGCACGCCGGCCCCGGTACTCGAGTTTCCATGACGCGGAACGGTTCTCCGACCGGGAGAACCCCCTCACCGACTACCACCCCGCGTTCCACGCTGACCCGTTCGCCACCGACGACGATGAAGCGATTGAGGAGCCGGGGTGCACGGGTGTGGAGTCCGCTCTTGAAGACACGATCGCGTTGCTGTGTTGGCACGGGTGGGAGCCGGAGATCGCGCGGGCCGCAATCGAGTGCGTCTGTGCGCGCCTCACCGAGTCGGTATCGCGGGCGGGCGCGTATGAGTCGCTGCGGCGGGATCGTCACGCCCGTGCGCTGCTCGACATCCCCGCACCGTCCTGGTACCGGCTACTGCGGATCATCCTCGGCGCACCGGATAGGCACCTGACCGGCACCAGTGCGGGTCGGGGCGTGCTGTTGCGGCTACTGATCGGTGAATCGTTGCGGCATCTCATGGACGATGCCGAGCTCGGCGCAGCGATCAAGGTTGCCGCCCCTGGCGTCATGCGAGGCCGGCCATGAGCGAGCCAGGACACATCGAGCTGGAACGGTCGGTCGCCTCAATCTGGGCCGGCCGACGGCACCGCGAGGACTACGGCGACGTCGACGCCCTGATCGAGTCGATCGTGCGGGATGGGCTGTTGCAGCCGATCACGATCACCCCCGACGGGATGCTGATCTGCGGCGCCCGACGTTTGGCTGCGATCCGCAAGCTCGGGTGGAAGACCGTGAACGTGTGGGTGCGCTCCGGTATCTCCACCACCCTGGGCCTGCTCCTCGCAGAGCAAGACGACAACCTGCTCCACAAGCCCCTCACCCGCACCGAAGAAGCCACCCTCTACGCCGAGCTGAAAGCACTCATGGTCGAGGATGCGGCAGGCCGGCAGGAAGCGTCACGGTTCACCTCCAACCAAGAAAACCCCAGGTCACACGGTGCCGCCACCGTGGCGGCACCGCAGAAGGGCGACACGCGGCAGCAAGCGGCACTCATGGTCACTGGCCGCAACGCCTACACCTCGCTGGAACGCATCAACGACCTGCAACGCCTCACCGCTGACCCCGCCGAGACAGAGGATGTGCGCCAGCGAGCACAGGAAGAGCTCGACCGGATCGACGCGGGCGGGTCGATCACCGGCGCGAGGCATCGCATCCGCGCCGCCCAGGCACTCGCCGAACTCGACACCCTCGCGGGCGACCCCGCGCAACCCGCCCGTATCCGCGATACTGCCGCAGCCGGCGCCGCCCGCCTGCGAGAACTCGAACACACCGCAAGACCCGCTGACCTGGAACGGCTGGCTGAACTCGCCGTCGAGCGCGCGAAGACCGCGACTAAGAAGCGTCCCGCACAGCTCGCGAAGGCGCGGCTCCATGCGGTGGAGGAACCCGCGCGTGAGTTCTTGCCAGTGCGGTCGTTCGTCTACCTCTGGGATGAGCTTTCCACCTGGTCCGAACGCTACGACCCCGACATGATCGGCCCGGCATTGTCGGATGAGCAGTGGTCGATGTTCGAGAACGCCGTCGCCGCCACGATCGCATTTCTCGATGCCGCACGTGTGGCGCGGAACGCGCGTCGAGACACCGCCTGAACCCTCCGGTGAGCTCAGCGTTGCTGAGCGGTTTGGTGCACCTTCCTGGTGATCCGTATTCGCCCGGAAGGACACCAGGATGGAACCCACCGCTCGCCGCCGCACCATGCTCATCGCCACTATCGCCGGCGGTCTGATCCTCATCCTCCTCGTCGGTGTCGGCGTGTACGGCCTCATCCGCGGGCCGCAGCCCACCGAGTCTGATGACACGGTGCCTTCGGATCAGCCGACTGCGACCTCTCCCGTCGCCGAGCCTGCCGACCCGGAGCCGGTGATCGGATTGGGCGGACCGGAGGAGTTCGCGGTGGCGGTCGCGGAGGCGCTGTTCACCTGGGACACGAGCAGCGGGTACGGGCCGGCCGACTACGCGCAGATGCTCGCCGATGTCACCGCCGACAGCGAAGCCGACGCGGCAGCCTCCGACGTGCGCGCGTATCTGCCGACACCGGAGGCATGGGCGCAGCTCCGCACGCACCAGACGAGGCAGTGGCTCACCGTCGACACGATCGAGATCCCGGATGCGTGGGAGGACGCCGCCGAGCAGGCCGCGCCGGGGCAGATTCCGGATGGTGCGGTCGCGTACACGATCACCGGCACCCGTCACCGCACCGGCTACTGGGGCACCGACCCCGTCACGACGACCCATGATGTCGCGCTCACGGTGTTCCTCATCTGCACCCCCGAACGAAACCCGGCTCCGGCGCCAGCCGATCCGATCATCGAGAACTGTGCGCTGTTGCGGCTGTCGCAGCTCGACAACCCGCTGCGGTGACCAGCCATGCTCAAGAAGCTCCTCGCCGCCCTCGCCATCGCCGCTGTCTGCTTCGGTCCCGCGACCGTTCTCCTGTCCGTCGCTGTCCTCGCCAACCCCGCTGTCGCCGCGTGTTCGCCGGGGTCGTTGATCGTGGGACCGATTCCAGACTCGCTGACCGCGACCACCAAGAACGGGGAGACAATGACGCTGAACCGTCAGCAACTCACCCACGCCGCGACGATCATCACCGTCGGAGGACAAACCGACGGCGTCGGACGGCCCGGGGTGGTGATCGCGTTGATGGCGGCACTCACGGAGTCGCATCTGCGGATGCTCGCCAACACCGGCACCTACCCCGAATCCGCGAACTACCCCAACGACGGGGATGCCTCCGATCACGACTCCCTCGGCCTGTTCCAGATGCGCCCGCAGGCCGGGTGGGGCACGGTCGCTGAGCTCATGGACCCGAACTACCAGGCCCGCGCGTTCTACGGCGGACCCACCGGACCCAACTACCCCTCACCACGGGGCCTGCTCGACATCCCCGGCTGGCAGCAACTCGACCCCGGCGAAGCAGCGCAAGCCGTCGAGGTGTCGGCGTACCCGGACCGGTATCAGAACTACCAGCCGGTCGCCGAAGCGATCCTCACCGCCCTCACAACACCCGCACCGTCAAGCGGCGGTGGTGGTGGTGAGGTGGTGGTGCCGGAGACCACGCGGGTCGTGTTCCCTCTGCCAGAAGGCACCTGGGTGCGCACCAGCCCGTTCGGGTGGCGCACCGACCCCATGACCGGCGAACAGGCATTCCACTCCGGAAGCGACTTCGGCGCTGCCGACGGCACCCCGATCTATGCCGTCGCTGACGGGATCGTGACCCACGCTGGCTACACCGGCAACTGGGGCGGGCTGATCATCATCGAGCACACCGTCGGCGGAGAACGCATCGCCTCGTATTTCGCGCATATGTGGGAGCACGGCATCCACGTCACCGAAGGCATGACCATCACCTCAGGACAACACATCGGCGACGTCGGGTCGTCCGGGAAGTCCACCGGACCCCACCTGCACCTCGAAATCCGGCCCGGCGGCACCGGTCAGCCCGCGATCGACGCCGACCAATGGCTCACCGACCACGGAGCCGAAGGCATCACCGGCGGCAACACCTCACGAGCATCCTGCACCCTGAACGGAAGTGGACGCTGATGGACGTGTTCCCCGACTTCGGCGGCGTCGGAGCCGCAGACGACCTCCGCACCGTCATCGGCGCCCTGTTAATGTTCGTGCTGGTCATCGCGGTGCTCATGCTGATCGTCTCCGCGATCATCTGGGCCATCGCCTCCTCAACCGGCAACCCACACACCGCCACCAAAGCCCGCCTCGGAGTCTGGGTTGCTCTCGGGGCCGCCGCTCTTGCCGGCGCCGGGGTCGCGTGGGTGAACTTCCTCCTTGATGTGGGAGATCAACTTTGACGATGCGTGACCCTAGTGGTGCGGTCTACTCGTGCACGGTTTGCAGATCGGAGCTACGACACCACATATCACCGTTGCGTCTCCAGAGAGCATCTACAAGTGCATCCAGCACTGCTACGGGGAGGTCATCGAAGACCTCGGAGACGACGTCGTAAGCGTCAAGAATTTCGACGATCGCCACATACTCTTGATCTTCTGAGTCCCACGGAAGGCCCGCATCGTCAACGGTCATGTATTCGTTCGAGATTGTTTCAAGCATCTCGTCCAGTTTCAGGTCGAGTTCATCGAGTGGCGACCCTGACCAGAACTCGTCGCCATCGTGTCCGACGAACAGAGACCCCAGCGTCAAGTTGCTCTCCCAAAGGAGATCATTTCCCTCGGGCCAGACGATGAAGGCTATGTCAGAGAGCTCGAACCGGACATCTCCGATGACCCGCCATTCTCGTTCCCATCGCCAATCGTGAGGTCGAGTGGAGTCAGTCGAGCGTGCGGGATCGATGAACGGCGTCATCTTCCAGTACGCATCTTCCACATTGAGCGGCTTCCGGTGTGCGTCCAGGGACCTAGATAAAAGCTGCTTCGCAGCGTCCCACTGGGGTGAAGGATCGCTGAGATACCAGACCGGTTGAGCACCTTGCCTTTCGCGGAGCAGTTCTTTGTCAAAGACAACGCCCCATCTTCGACCTCGACTGGTCATACGGCGCAGTTCGGTCAATGGCGTTTCGGTGAAGCAGACGGCCTTCTGATTTCCGACGGAGGCCTGAAGGTTCTTGGCGATCCCGAAGGGATTGCGCGCCTCGATTCGCCCCTGTGTCAGCACACTCGCGAGATCTTGGGGCGTCCGAGTGAGATGCACCAGCCAACGTGGCAGATCGCGTGCGCCTGAGTGCTGGGTTGTCCCAGCCGCGCTCGAAGGAATCGGCTCTGCCATCCCTTCAGATTACTCGCGGTATAGAAGCGCGCACCTGGCTGGCAAGTCCGCCATCTCTGGCGTTTGTGAGCTGAAGGAGCACCCTGTGATTGATATCGATCCGAACGGTACTGGGCTTCCCGGTATCGAGCAGTTGCGCATCATCGTCGGCGCGGTGATGACTGTCGGTCTGATCCTCTCCGTCCTCGCCCTGATCGTCTCGGCGATCGTGTGGGGCTTCGGCGCGAACAGCAGCAACCCGCATCTCGCGTCGCGCGGGAAGGTCGGGGTGCTCGTGTCATGTGGGGCGGCGATCATCTGCGGGGCGTCGGTGACGCTCATCAACTTCTTCTGGGGCGTCGGCCAAGCCGTCTAGCCCCATCTTTCGCGAGGGAAGGAGGATGCGATGAGTGTGTGTGATGTGCCGGTGATCTCGGCCGTGTGCGACACCGTCGGGCAAGGCGCTGCGACGTTGATCGCGGCACCGTTCGACTGGCTCGCCCAGGCAATGGGCGGCGCGGCTGCGTGGCTGTTCGAGGCGGTGTGGGCGGTGTTCGACACCACCACCCTCGTCGACGTGTCAGACCCCGGCTATGTCGGGGTGTACAACATCCTGTTCGGGGTGGCGGTGTTCGTGGTGCTGATCTTCTTCTGCCTGCAACTGATCACCGGCCTCATCCACCGCGACCCCACTGCCCTCACCCGCGCCGCCCTGGGCGCGGCGAAAAGCATCCTCGGCTCGTTCGTCGCTATCGGTCTTACCGGCCTCCTCTTGGAGATCACCGATCAGCTTGCCGTCGGGATCGTGCAGGCGACGGGGAACACGATGGAATCCATCGGCGACCGCATCACCCTCCTTGCCGCGGGATTCGCGGGGATCAACATCGCCGCCCCCGGTGTCGGGGCGATCGTGACGATTTTCCTTGCCGGGCTCGCAATCTCGGCGGCGGCGATTGTGTGGTTCTCGCTCCTGATCCGCAAAGCACTCCTGCTGGTCGCGATCGTGTTCGCCCCGATCGCCCTGGCCGGGTTCTCGTGGGATGCGACCAAGGGGTGGTTCGGGAAGTGGGCGACGTTCGTGATCGCCCTGATCCTCTCCAAACTCGTGCTCGTGGTGATCTTCCTCGTCGCCATCACCCAAGTCTCGGCCCCGATTGAGCTTGATCTTGCGTCGATCAGTGACCCAATCGCTGGTGTCGTGCTGATGTTCATCGCCGCGTTCGCCCCGTATATGACCTATAAGTTCGTCACGTTCATCGGGTTCGATATGTACCACTCGATGAGCGCCGAACAAGAAGCAAAATCCGCCCTCAACCGCCCCATACCCGTCCCATCCGCGCCGAAAGCCGATGGCGCGAAGAAGGTGCTCGACGGGGCTGGCGACACCCCCGCGAGTAGTGGCCAGGGCGGCGGCGCAGCACCGGCAGGCGGTGCACCTCACGCTTCGACAGCGACGCCTGCCGCCGGAAGTGGCGGCGCATTATGGTCTTTGCCCCAACGCCGAGCATCAGGAATGTCCATCTGATTGCACAGCACATTCCACACAACTCGTGGCTCAACTCCCGCATCCAGAGCCTCGACGACTGTCATGGAATCAAGCTCTGCAAGACGCTGGTCATGCGAGAGGCTGCGCCCATACACACGACCAAAAACTTCCTCAAGTAACTGCCAGAATTCTCTTTCCCTCACACACACCTCATCTATGGAACACTCTCAACAACCAAACAATGACATATGGTGAATGCCCATACCTATGCTTGCACGCTGACTCGCTGTCAGCTCTCCAAGGACTCCAGATAATCCGCAACCATACGAAGCATTTGCGCAACGCTGACACCAAGCGCCTCAGCGATAGAGCTCAACAACTCTGAGCTTGCCTCTTTTTGACCACGTTCAACCTCAGACAGATATCCCAAAGAAACCAGCAACACGTGACCCAAAGCCTCACGCAACGAGACATGTTGCACGCTATCTTGCACATCTTCGACAGACATCTTCGACGAACGCTTCGCCTCCGGTGCATCCTCTTCTTGCATCCACATGCGGCTCAGAGCAGCTTGGCGGTCATCCTTAGCCTTTTTTGCCGCCTTCGCTCTCAACACCTGCTGTTGAGCGAACATAACTGCCCTCTTCTGAGCAGGTGTCAAATTGCGCATACGCGCATCGCCACGTTGAGGAAGTGATACCGGCTTGAGTTCATATGACTCATCATTGTGAGTCAGTTCAGTGCGATTCAATACTGGATTATCA
>OMJG01000361.1_pt1 | contig 34768 bp, 34 predicted proteins | sample 1646431 | NCBI WGS metagenome assembly OMJG01 (sample SAMN03771674, study PRJEB25209) | food metagenome | isolation source: Cotija cheese | place: Mexico:Jalisco,Michoacan | collected 2011-12-12
GGCATTAGAATGGGCAAAGTAGGAATTACTATAAAAAAGATACGTAAAATTAAAGTAATACCTCACTTTGTAGAAAGTATAAATGATAGCAAAGTTACTAATAAGATTGACCAATTTTGTTATGTGGGTAGGATATCTAAAGAAAAATAAATTGATCATATTATTCAAGCTTTTAGTAAGTATATTAACAAAGGCTATAAATCAAAATTACTTATATATGGAAAAGATGAAGACGGAGAAAAAAATAAATTGCAAAACCTCGTTAATGAATTATATTTAGAAAATCATATAGAGTTCAAGGGTTATACAAATAATCCTAAAGAAGTATTTATGAACTCGATAGCTTCTATATTAACGAGTGAATTTGAAGGGTTTGGGCTAACTATAATGGAAAGTTTAAATAATGATTGTCCTATTATATCTTATAACATAAAGTATGGTCCCAGTGAATTAATAGAAAATAATCAAAATGGTATATTGGTAGAAAAGAATAATATAGATGAGTTAGCGATTGCTATGGAAAATGCTAGAAATAAGCCACTTAAAGATGTAAAATTAAGTGAAAACTTTAGTAAACAAACTGCCATCAATAACTATAAAAAATTATTAGATGAGCTACAAGAATAATCAATTTAGAAAATGGAGAGATAAAATTGAATAAGCTATCAATTATTATTACATATTACAATAATGAAGAACATATTTTAGATTGTATTGAAAGTATAAAGAAACAAAGAAATCAAAACTTTGATTTAATAATAGTTGATGATGGTTCGACTGATTCATCAGCTAATTTGATTAAAGAAGCAACTAGAGATTACGATAAAAATATTACGTATATTAAATTAGAAGAAAATGCTGGACATGCACATGCCAGAAATAAATCATTAGAAAAAGTAAACACGCAATATTTTATGTTTTTAGATGCTGATGATCAATTGGCAAGTTATGCAGTTGAGTATTATTTGTCAAAAGTTAATGGATTAGACGGTTTAATAGCACCTATTCATAAGTTTGCAATCAATAAACCACAATATGTAGACAAAGACAAAATAAGAATTGAGTATTTAACTCAACAATCAAATCCTAATTCGTTTTTAAGAAAAAATACTGCATGTAATATTTTATTTAAGACAGGCATTATAAAAGCCCACAATATTAGATTTAATGAGAATTTAAAAATCTATACAGACGCATCATTCATACTTGATTACATTAACTATGTAGAAAGATTTGTAAGACTATTCGATTTCCCTTTTTATTACAGAGGAGAAGTATACGATCCTTTCGAAGGAAATACTTTAAGTGACCAAGATTTTATTTTAACATTTGAAGACTATGTTAATAGCTACATTGATTCAGTAAAGAGAACAAATAATAAAACAGTATTAAGCTTTTTAACTCATAAAATGAAATTAGAAATTAAAAATGGTTTTGACCCATCCTTAAGGGACATTGAATTAAGGTATAATATGCTTGAGAAACCATTGGTAAAGATCATTAAGACAATAAAGTGGGATTTATTAAAAGACGCAAAACTACTTTATAAATTAGAGATACTATTTTTATCTATGAATGCTGTGGAAAATGCTAAATATATCAACAATTTAAGAAGTGTAAGTAGACATGTTAAAAATATAGTCCAAAATAATAAAATGAAAAATAGGTCTAAATATCAACTACTAGATAAGGAAGAGTCTGTAGATTCAAATACAATTGTTTTTGAATCATTTGGTGGCAAGAACTATAGTGATAGCCCAAAATATATTTATGAGTATATGCAAAAAAATTACCCTAAATTAAATTATATATGGGTATTCAAGAATCCAGATAAAAATGTAATTACAGGTAATGCTGAAAAAGTGAAAAAAGGCTCTAAAGAATATTATGACGCGTATTCCAAAGCTAAGTTTTGGGTTTCTAATGCTAGGCTGCCACTATATTTGAATAAAAAAGAAAATCAAATATATATTCAAACTTGGCACGGTACACCACTAAAACGATTAGCTAATGATATGAAAGTTGTAAGAATGCCAGGAACAACAACTGCTAATTACAAAAAGAACTTTTATGCTGAAACTTCAAGGTGGGATTATTTAGTATCTCCAAATAGATATTCAACAAATATATTTAAAACAGCATTTTGGATGGATGAAAAACGAACTTGGGAAATTGGTTATCCACGTAATGATGTGTTAGTTAACAGAAGTAATGATCAAGAATACATCAATCAAATTAAAAAAGACTTGAATTTACCTGAAGGTAAAAAAGTTATAATGTATGCTCCTACTTGGAGAGATGATGAATTTGTCAAAAAGGGACAATACTTATTTGATTTAAAAATTAATTTAGAAAATCTACAAAAAGAATTAGGAGAAGATTATGTAATACTATTAAGAATGCATTATTTGATTGCTAATGCTTTAGATTTAAATGGATATGAAGATTTTGCAATCGACGTATCTAATTATAGTGATATTTCTGAATTATATTTAATATCGGATGCACTTATCACGGATTATTCATCAGTGATGTTTGATTTTGGAATTCTTAAGAGACCACAATATTTCTTCGCTTATGATATCGAGAAATACGATAAAGGTTTAAGAGGTTTCTATATGGATTATATGAACGATTTACCAGGTGAAATCATAACAGATGAATTCAATTTAGCTGAGGAATTAAAAAATATAGATGGACATAAAGAAAAATATAAAGAAAAAATAGAAAAGTTTTATAATAAATTCTGTTCATTAGAAAAAGGTCGCACATCTAAGTTTATAGGTGATTATATACATGAAAAAACAAAATAGTATCTTAAATATATTAGGAATAGCAACAATTATAGAATTGTTTATAAAATACAAAGAAAATATAATTAATTTTATTAATCCTCATAATGATAAAAATTAAATTTAATGATAAAAAACTCCACCTTAATTGGTGGTTTTTTTATAATATAAATATTTTAGCTACATATGGAATAATTGGAACATAATTCAATGAGAGAAAGTAGTGTATTTGCATGAAGAAAATGAAACAAAAGAAAGTAACAGAAAATAGTATTTATTGAAACACAAAGATAATAAAATTTGTGAATTATGCAAAGAATTCATAGATTTACGTGATACACATTATAACATATCTCTATGTGATGACTGTTATGAAAGGAAAATTAAGAATTTTTAAATGTACATATTAAGTATGTCTTCAAAGATGTAGTTAATTCTACTCTATTTCCACAATACAATCCATCCCCAATAATATTTTTTCTCCATTTCCAATACCTCTAACAATGTTACGCTCACTATCAAACTTATTAATCTCACATTCAATCGTTTTGTAATAGCCATATTCCCAATACTTAATTGTTGGTGGCGTATCAAAAAATTTGTGCTAATAAGTCATTCAAATCACGTAACGCTAATACATCGAACACAGGCTTATCTACTTTGTTTGGTCTTTATTTAAAACCGTTAATCGTTTCATACTGTTGTGGTATTGTTGCAAATGGTGCCCCTTTAATCATTTTACGACCTTCTAAGATATTATTGTTTAAATACTTTTTAGCTATCTTACGATAGTCCGTTTCATATTTGTATAGTTTAGGATACCAGTGTTAATGATTTTTAACTTAAACACCTCTCGTATAATTAGTAGTTTTATTATAAGAATAAGTGTTCTGCTTTTTGAAGTAAGAGTTAATGGTGAATTACCTTTTATTCTTAGTAGATTATATACATTAGTTCGTTACATTTTTCATTGATACAAGTACCTCCATACATTTTTGAATCTTGTTCAATAACCGCGACCTTCTGACCTTGCCCTGCAAAATCTTTAGCAAGCGTCTTACCAGCCTTACCAAAACCAATAATCAACATATCAAATCGTTTCATTTACAAAACCTCCAATTGTGATGATTTATATTTAGTATAACGCTTTTAGGAATGTAAATCTGTGTAGGATGCTTCAATGTCATTTAGCAAGTTGTTTATTATTTTACCGTTTTCAAGTTTATGCATAAAAATCTAAATTAATTATGAAAGCGTTTAATACTATAATGAATTTACAAATTACATAGGAGGCAATAGATATGTCTAATAATTGGTTAGAGATAGAACGTAAAGTCATAATTGTTACAGGTGGAACATCTGGAATCGGTAGACAGATTGTGAATTCACTATTAGAAAATGGTGCAATTGTATATAATGTAGATTTAAAAGATAATCCAATTGATAATGAACATTATCATTTTATTCAAACGGATGTTACAGATGAAAAAGCGGTTCAAAGTACAGTTAGTCAAATTTTAGAAGAGCAATCTCAAATTGATGTACTTGTTAATAATGCAGGCATAAACTTACCTAGATTATTAGTGGATATTAAAGGTGAAAAACCAGAATACGAAATTAATATGAAAGATTTAGATTTAATGTTTGGCGTGAATTTAAAAGGACCTATATTATTTAGCCAAGAAGTAAGTAGACAATTCGTCAAAAATAATAAAGGTATTATTGTTAATATTGCGAGTGAAGCTGGTCAAGAAGGCTCAGAAGGTCAAAGTATATATTCTGCTACAAAAGCTGCATTAATTGGATTTACAAGAAGTTGGGCTAAAGAATTAGGTAAATATAATATTAAAGTTGTAGCAATTGCTCCAGGAATATTAGAAGAGACTGGGTTACGCACAAAACAATATGAGGAAGCATTAGCTTATAGTAGAAATACAACTGTCGATAAACTTAATGGTGATTATTCAAAATTTATACCATTAGGAAGAGTAGGAGAATTAAAAGAAGTAGCTGATTTAGTTTGTTATTTAAGCTCAGACAAATCAAGCTATATTACGGGAACAACAATTAACATTTCTGGTGGTAAATCAAGAGGTTAAATTAAGAGATAGAAAGGTGGGGAAGTTATGTTATTGAATAAAAAACATTTATTAATAATAGAAGTATTGCAGAAAGAACACATATCAACTGATAAACTTGCCCACCAACTTTCTATATCTCAAAGAACGTTATCTAACTATATTAATCAACTACTTACACATTTTGGTAGTTCAATCAGTATTATTAAAGATCATCATGAAATATCGATGATTGTATTAGATGAATCAGTATTCTTTAATATTTTACAAAAACTGAAAAATAATATAAGTAAAAGCATTCATGAAGTCGAAGCTAGAGAAGAAAGTGTCTTTTACTATTTATTGAATAATGGTGTTTGTACAATCGATGACATTGCTGAAGAACTATATATAAGTAAAAGTATCGTTAATAATACGTTGATAGAAATAAAAAACATATTAAAAAATTACAAAGTTGAAATTAAAGGTACTCAAAACGTTGGTCTCAGAATCGAAGGTAGTGAAATTGAAGTAAGGAAAGTATTGATTGAATGTTTTCCGAATCAATATAAAAGTGCTATATTACCCGACCATATAAATGAAACTTTAAAAAATATTCAAGATAAGTTTAACTTAGACACTACTAGTTATAGAAGATTAAGACTTTCTACACAGGTCATATTATCTAGATTGGACGAAGGATTTAATATTCAACAAAATGTTCAAATAGACGAGAGAGTGTATGAATCGGAAGACTTCAAAGTTGTCAGTGGCATTAAGGATTATATTAAGAAACATTATGAAGTTGTATTTCCTAACTTAGAAATTCTATTAATCGTCTTTCAAATTATTGGTAGGAGAGCTTCGATTATAGATGAAATGATAAATGAACAAGATCAGACAATACTTAATAGTATTATTGAAAATACTATTAAAGACATTAACTTTTACTACACTATAAAAATAGATGAGCAACTGTTCAGTAATGATATAAAACTTCATATCAAATATCTCATAAATAGACTCATATTCGAGATTAATATTCATAATGATTTAATAGATGAGGTTAAAAAGAGATACCCATTTGCTTATGAATTATCAAAGGTACTTGCAGAAAATATTGAAAAAGAATTAGATATAGAAGTTCCTTTGAATGAACTTGGATTTTTATCTATATATTTTAGTGTTTACTTGCAGCAATTAGAACAAAAGTTAAAAGAAATAAAGACGATTGCGTTTATAACAGACCAGGGATTAAGTAGTGGAAAATTGGTCACAGTGCAATTAGAAAGAATCTTTGGTAAAGATATTCAAGTGAAAGTAATAAATGAAAATCAAATTCAATTGAATGATATAGATCAATTTGATCTAGTAGTTTCAACAATAAAAAGTAATAGATTATTTAATAAAATTATTTATGTAGATAATATTTTAGATGAACAAGCTTTGAAGCTTAAAATAGAGCAGTTTCTAATATATAAAGATGTTAATAATCGCCAATTATTTAATAATAGTATTTTAGTTGATTTTATAAACGAGTCTGATGTTTATCATATTAGTAAAAGAATGAACTACAAAGATGTCATTCGCTATTTATCACTTGAAATGATTGATGAAGAGAAAGTAGATTCTAGCTTTTCGAATAGAATCCTAGAAAGAGAAGATAATAAATCTACTATAACTGGTTTATTAGGCTTCCCTCATACTAGCCACAGTCTAAATGGTATATGGGTGAAGTTTTGTATATTAGATGAACCTCTATTAGATTATGAAAATGTAAAAATTATTGTAATGGTAGCAACACCAGAAAACGAAGGTAATGAAGCGGTACTAATTCGGTTATATGAAGAAATATTAGCAATTACAGCTAACAGTTATATCATTGAAAAAATCAATCGTGATACGGATTATATATCGCTTGCACATATACTAAATAAAGAAATCGGAGGTTAGTTATGTTTTTTATTATATTGATTATCATGTTAGCTGTTGGATTTGTAATTCAGTATTTATTAGGACTACTTCAAATTAAAAATTTTACAAAGCATTATACAAATATGCGTGAAAAAGGGCGTGTAGCAATAGGTAGAAGACCAGCAATTTTAAAAGCTGGGACACTCGTTTTACTACAAATAAATAATCGAAATGAAATAGAGGAAGCGAGATATATGCAAGGGGTAACCGTATTTTCTAAATTTAAAAAATTAAAAGGTTTAGATGGTTATAAAATCAATAAATTAAGATATACAGACTTGAAAAAATATAACAAGTTGTTAATTAAAGCAATATTGGACGCACAACATACGTTTAACGTCATTCAATTAGGAGGAGAAATTGAGAAGATTCCATCTCCAATGATGAAGGCAGTTAAAAAAATAAATAGAATGTTTAAAAAAGAAGGGAGTAAATCAACATGGACTTCATAGTTAAGTTAGCTGAAGGATTTATTAAGTTATTTCAAACAGGTGCAGATACATTTATAGACTGGATGACAACAATTGTACCACTCGTTCTGATGTTATTAATTGCAATGAATACTTTAATTCAATTAATAGGAGAAAACCGTATTAATATTATTGCTCAAAAATCATCCAAAAACCCATTATTAAGATATTTAGTATTACCATTCTTAGGATCGTTTATGTTAGCAAATCCAATGGTACATTCGCTCGGTAGATTTATGCCTGAAAAATATAAACCAAGTTATTTTGCTTCAGCTGCACAATTTGCACATACAAGTAATGGTATTTTCCCACATATAAACCCAGCAGAGTTATTTATTTTTATGGGGATTGCAAATGGTATTCAACAGTTGGGATTACCAATGACAGATTTAGCAGTTAGATATTTACTAGTTGGTCTTGTTATGAACTTTATTGGTGGATGGGTAACAGACTTTACAACAAGTTATGTTGAGAAACAACAAAAAGTTAAATTAAGTACTGAAGTTAAACTTGAAGGGTGAGGTGACATAAAATGAGTCAAAAAGCTAAAATTGTAAAAGGTTCAGGTGGATTTGGTGGGCCATTAGAAATAGGTATTGAAGGTAAAAAAGATAAAGTTATGTATGTTACTGGCGGTCATAAACCAGATATCGTTGATAAAATTTGTGAAATAACTGGAGGAACACCAGTTAATGGTTTTGAAACATCAGTACCTGAAGATGAAATCATGGTTGCTGTTATTGATTGTGGTGGAACTTTGAGATGTGGTATATATCCTCAAAAAGGTATCCTTACAATAAATATAATGGCAACTGGTAAAAGTGGTCCATTAAGACAATATATTACTGAAGAAATTTATGTTTCTAATGTGGATGTTGATCAAGTGACAGTAGCTGGAGAAAATAATTCTACTGGTAATGAAACTGACTCTAACAATTCTGCAGATACTTCAGAAGAAAAAACAACTTATTCTAAGAATAAAAAAATTATGGAAACAAGAGCAGAGCAAGAGAATAAATCACTTTTAACTAAAGTAGGTTTAGGTGCAGGTAAAGTGATCAATACTTTCTACCAAGCTGCTCGTGATGCAGTAGAAACGATGTTGCATACAATCATTCCATTTATGGGATTTGTTGCATTGTTAATTGGTATTATTCAAGGATCAGGAATTGGTGATTTATTTGCTAAATTTATGTCACCATTAGCAGGTAATATTTGGGGATTATTAGCTATTGGGCTTATATGCTCATTGCCATTCTTAAGTCCATTATTAGGACCTGGTGGCGTTATCGGCCAAGTATTAGGAACACTTATTGGTGTTGAAATTGGTAAAGGTAACATTCCTCCTCATTTAGCATTACCAGCATTATTTGCAATAAATACACAAAATGCTGCAGACTTTATTCCGGTTGGTTTAGGTTTAGCAGAAGCAGAAACTAAAACGATTGAAGTTGGTGTGCCATCTGTTCTATATTCAAGGTTCTTAAACGGCGTACCTAGGGTGTTCGTAGCCTGGGTAGCAAGCTTCGGTTTATATAAATAATTAAGGAGAGTAAATGATATGTATCAAACAGAGATTAAAAAAATAGGAAAAGATGCTAATGCATTTGAAGCAGAAAAGATGATTATATTATTCGGTGATAACGCACCAGATGAATTAGTAGATTTTTGTTACATTATTGATATTAATCGAGTTGAAAATGAGATTACTGAATCAAACAAATTAGTTATTGATGGAACAGAATATGGAATTACAAAAGTCGGTTCTGCAGTAAATAAAAATTTAAATGATTTAGGGCATATTACTTTAAAATTTGATGGAAGTATAAATGCAGAACAATCTGGATCATTATATTTAGAAGACAAACCACTTGTTTCACTTCAAGTCGGTTCAAAGATTGAAATCATTTAAAATAACTTGAACAGAAAAAAACTTTGAAATAAGTCTTTTTCTGTTTTTTTATAAAATTATCCAAGAAATATAAGTAATATTACAAAATTGGTCGACCACTTATTAGGCTACTAAGCTTATGTGTTTGTGGTGGTTTTCACAAAAGTGAACGCTCAACAAAGTATAAAATTACAGTTGTGCTTATTTTTCAATATGGTAGTATACATAACTATATTGAAAGGGTGTTTATAAAAACATGAAATTCAACAAGAATAAAATAAATTTTGTAGATATGAAACAAACTAAAAAAAGTGTTTATGCTACAGGTATTGGTAATGCTATGGAATGGTTTGACTTTGGTCTTTATTCTTATTTAGCAATTATCATTAGTAAGAATTTCTTTACATCAGTTGAAAATGATGAACTGAAATTAGTATTTACTTTTGCTACATTTGCAATTGCGTTCTTAATGAGACCACTTGGTGGTATTATATTTGGTAAAATCGGCGATAAACTTGGCCGGAAAACTGTTCTTACGACTACTATCGTATTGATGGCAGCTTCAACGTTATTAATTGGATTATTGCCTACTTATGATCAAATAGGTATTTGGGCACCAGTCTTATTACTAATAGCGAGAATTATTCAAGGGTTCTCAACTGGTGGGGAATATGCAGGTGCAATGGTATATATTGCAGAATCTTCTCCAGACAATAGAAGAAGTGCTTTAGGTAGTGGATTAGAAATTGGTACTTTAGGTGGCTATATTTTAGCTTCGTTATTAGCAAGTGGATTATTTATTGGTTTATCAGATGCACAAATGCAAGCATGGGGTTGGAGAATTCCATTTATCCTAGGCGCACCACTTGGTTTAGTTGGACTTTATTTAAGAAGACATTTAGATGAAACACCAATTTTTGAAAATGATATTTCTGATAATGATGAAAAACCAGAACCATTCATTTCAATTATTCAAAATCATAAAAAAGATATTATCGTTTGCTTTATAGCAGTTGCGTTCTTTAATATTACAAACTACATGTTACTTTCATATATGCCGTCATACTTGGACGAAGTAATTGGTATTTCAACAACAGTTAGTACCATCCTTATTACAAGTGTTATGGTTATTATGGTGCCATTAGCATTTATATTTGGTCGTTTAAGTGACAAAATCGGTAACAAAAAAGTTGTGTTATTCGGTACATTTGGTTTAACAGCATTTTCAATGATAGGGTTCTATTTCATAGGACTTAACCAATTAATGTTTATTTCATTAGGTATCTTTATTCTTGGCTTCTTCTTATCAACATATGAAGGTGCAATGCCAAGTTTATTACCAAGTATTTTCTATACAGATGTTCGTTACCGTACATTAGCAGTTACATTTAATGTATCTGTTTCAATATTTGGTGGTACAACACCATTAGTTTCAACATGGTTAGTGCATGTCACACAAAATCCATTAGCACCAGCTTATTATTTAACAGCTGTAAGTGTTATAGGATTTGTAACGATACTATTCCTGTTTGAAACAACATCAGGCAAAGCATTAAAAGGATCTTATCCAACAGTATCTTCTAAAAAAGATTACGAACATGTCGTTAAAAATCCTGAAGATGCATTATGGTGGACAGAACAAGAATTACAAAAAGGTAAAGTAAAAGCAGATTAAGATAGATATGAAGAAAGCCGAAGACGTTTGTGACGTCTCGGCTTTTTCTATTAGAGTAATGGAAGAAGAGTCAGCTTTTCTCAACTTTCCAACGTATGAATTGACTCAACTATTCCGAAATATTTTTTTAATATGGCTTTATATTGATCACGTTTGAAGCTTTCTTTTTGTTTATGATTTTGAGACGTAATGGTTAAATGATCAGAAGATATGCTGACTCTACCATATTCTGTGGCTATTGTAATAATAAGCTTCTGAACGAATATTGAATCAGGATTGTGTTCATTATAATCTAAATGTTCTATAAAGAAGTCCCAAGGTCTACCGATTTCATTTGTTAAATAAGATGTGCGCCATGATTGGTCATCTAACTGTTTTTGAAGGTGAATGACACTATCTTCGTCTAAAATAGCACGATAGTGACCATTATCATCATCAATGACTTGAATATTATCTGGATCAGAGATTGGAATAGCTTTTGTTGGTAAATCACCAAATCCTACGTCTGCAATATAAGGTTGATCTAAATGTACGATTGTCGACATATGTGAACCGTCTCTACTCCAATTGTCATCTGGTGTATGAATTGTTCCTGATACACTATCAACCTTAAATCCCTTTTCTTTTAAATAATATTGAAAAATCGTATTTAATTCATAACAAAATCCGCCACGGTGGCGATGAACAATTTTGTTAAATAAATCATCAACATTTACTGATATTGGTTCTTTATTTTGAACGCTAATATTTTCAAAAGGTACAGTGTACATAAATCTTTCGATATAGTGATTCAAAGTGCGTAAATCAGCTTGATTAAAAAATTCCGTGTCTATTTTTAAGTAGTCTTCAAATTGTAAAATATTCAACTAATAACCTCCTATTTAAATCATAATTCTATTATAGAGGATACATGGATAGAATATGTTAATATAAAATTGATATACAACGTTATTTTAAAGAAAGCTAGGTCATGCATATGAGAATTGGTACCATTTCAGATTTGCATATAGATAGAAGTAAAGATTATTATCCTCAAGATTTTGAGTATATTTTAGCTCATGAAATTACACATTTGAATTTAGACCTTTTATTAATAGCGGGTGATGTTTCAAATCATTATTTACAGACGATGCAGTTTGTTCAAAATGTTAAGCGTCATTCTAAAGTTGAAGTGCTGTTTATACCTGGCAATCATGATTATTGGAAAAAAGATCAAGAAGAAAAAAGTTCATATGAAATTTTTGAATATTATAAAGCACAACCTGAAAGTATCATAGCAAGTCCATACATTGTGAATGAAGATTGGGCGATTGTCGGGCATAGTGGTTGGTATGATTATAGCTTTGCAGATCAAAATAAATTTAGTATGGAAAGGCTAGAACGGAGAAAATATTACGGCTCTACATGGTTAGATAAAGAACATATCGATTGGGGAAAATCAGACTTAGAAATGTCTCGATTAGCTGCAGAATCCGTAAAAAATGATTTAGAACAGGTAAAAGATAAAAATATTATATTAATGACGCATATTGTGACCAATCGAAAATTTGCAGTCCCAATGCCACATAGAATTTTTGATTATTTTAATGCATTTATAGGTACATCAGACTTTGATAAATTTTATGAAGCTTATCCGATCAAATACAGCATTATGGGTCATGTGCATTTCCGTAATATAATAGAAGAAAGTGGTATTCAATATATATGTCCATGTCTCGGATATCAAAGAGAGTGGCGAACGACTGATTTAGCAACTGAAATTAAAAATACAATACAAGTTATCGAAATATAAAAATATATATCGAAGAAAATTTATGATTATAATAGGTGATTAAATGAAAAAGTATATATCATTATTTATCATAGCAGGTAGTGTATATGCGCTATTTTCATTGTATTGGGGACTTGGCGGAGAAGCGGGTCTCATAACAGTTGGATCATGGGTCTTTACATTAAGTGCACAGTTTGGCATATGGATTAACATCGCGCTGTTGATAATAGGGGTATTTAAATTTTTAGCGACCATCGTGCCATTAACATTAACCAATCATTTTGATAAGAAAATATATATTATATCTTTAATAGGAAGTATTTTTCTCATGATATATGGCGGATTAAACATGATAATTGGCATATTAAAGATGTGTGAAGTAATCGTGAACCATAACTATTTTACAACCTTTGGACAAGCATTCGTGTGGGATCCATTATTTTTATTGTGGGGAATCGGATTGTTCGGATATGTTATGAAAGTGAAACAGAATAGATAAAAAAAACGCCACTGGCAGGAGCCAGTGGCGTTTTTCGTCGTATATGATAACGAAGTTTGAATGTCGTAAGGGACAGAATTCTGAGAAATGTCCGTAAGAGAGCGCCCATCTAATTACCAGAATTCCGAATAATGATAGTTAGCCACAACCTCAACACCACCATCCATACTTATTATTTCTGTTCTTGTAATTTTTTCGCGATTTGTTGTATTTCTTGTATTTGTTTCGTAGTGGATTTAATACCACCTGATGAGAAGTACCATGATTTTGCGTCTAAGTTTATGATTTGATTATTTTTTACGGCATCTACGTCTTTAAGTACGTCGTTTCCTAGTACTTTCTTACTTGTTCCTTTTCCGTCTGTTGCTTTGTCTCTATCCATTGAGAATATAACTTCTGGATTTTTTGAAGCGACATATTCAAAGCTGACGGGTTGGCCGTGTGGATTTGGTTTAACTTTCTTATCTACTGGTTTAAATCCAAGTTGATCGTAGAGTAGACCACCGAATCTTCCACCTGGTCCGTAAGTAGATAATTCACCTTGACTTGTAAGCAGTAGCATGACACTGTTATCTATATTTTTAACTGATTTCTTCGCTTTTTGTTCTTCGTTTTTTAGTTGATCTGTAAGTTCTTTAGCTTTCTTTTCTTCTCCAAAAATTTTGCCGAGTTTTGTCGTATTATCTGATACTGATTTTATGACAGCATTATCATCTGACCCTATATAAAGTAATGATGCGTTAGGGGCAGCTTTCTTAAATTCTTTTAATGTTTCGCTACTTGCTGTACGATTTGAAAAGATAATTAAACCTGGGTCGATTTCAGCTATTTTTTCAAAATTCGGTTTTCCTAATTCACCTACATTTGTATATTTATCTTTCGTAAATGATTTTAATTCTTTAGGCAACATAGAGTCACTTGAACCTATTGAAATACCTGCTACATTATTTTCTTTACCGAGTGCTTTTATGATATCTGTTGCACCGTAATCAAATGTGACGACTTTTTTAGGATCTTTTGTGACTTTGACTTTTTCCTCTTTTTGTTCTGCATCTCTTCCGTCTTTGTATTTACCACGTAATTCATACTTTTGAGTAACTGTGACCGTTTGCTTCTTGCTGCTTGAATCACTTGTTCCTTTTGTTTGACCACATGCTGCTAATAAAAGTGTGATGCCCATTAGTAAAAGTAATTTCTTCATTATGTATGCTCCTTTATTTTAATATATTTATTGATGGAACGACTTTAAATAAACCTGTTGATTCTATCATGAATTTTAAAATTCTGACATGACTCATGCCTGTAAAGACAACCGTTTTATTATGGTTGAGCGCATTTTTCATAATGTGATTTGCCATAAATTGATTACGTTCTGACCATTCGAGGGAAAAGGCGATACCAGGACTATCTGCAAGTGAACGAATGGCAAAAACTTGTTCTAAAGGAATGACTGTATCGTGATATTCAGTTAATTGTTCATATAATGATAAATCTTGTGCCTTTTTATTTTGATGACTTTGTTTTGCCTCATTTAAAAGTTGGTATATTATAGGGTTATCATTTTCAAGGTATTCATCTGCAAAGACTGCACGAATTTTACGTGTTTGCATTTGATTGTTGTCGATTGGTAAAATAGTTGGTAATTTTAATTTCAATGCGAGTGGTATCGCTAAAAAATGATGTTCGTTTAGTTGAAGCGGCAATTGTTTACGGGATAGTTGATTAAAGTCTTTAAGCAATTGTCCTTTATTTTTAATATCCCATTCAATAGCGATTAAATCTGGATTGTATTGCTGTAATTTATTCAAAATGACGTTAGCATCTTCTATGTAACGTTGATAGGATTCTAAAAAATATTGATTGCTTTGGTCTAACCGAATATGTGGTGTACCAATGATGCAAATTTCTCTTTGTGCCAATTTGACACCTCCTTAATTGATAATCGTTATCAATTATAGAGTAACGCTTTTATAAATACAATGTTGCTATTATTTTAAGATAATTGAATAATAATGTTATAATTAAATAATAGAAAATTTAGATTCAGGAAAGGGCTGGCAGAATGTTTTTAGCTTGGAATGAAATGAGACGAAATAAGACGAAGTTTGGTCTAATTATTGGTGTATTAGTTATGATTAGCTATCTTTTATTCTTATTATCGGGGTTAGCAAACGGTTTGATGAATATGAATAGAGAAGCAGTAGATTTATGGAAAGCAGATGCGATTGTTTTGAATAAAGATGCCAATCAAACAGTTGCACAATCATCTATTAATACAGATGATGTAAAAGGCAAATTTGATAAAAGTGAAGGCTTAAAGCAAACGGCTGTTATTGCTTCAGACGGTAAAAACAAAGAGAATGTCACAGTCTTTGGTATCGATGGAAAAGGCTTCCTAATGCCTAAAATAGAAGACGGCAAACTGTTTGAGAAAGATAATGAAGTCGTTGCAGATCTTACTTTAAAAACAAAAGGATTCAAAATCGGGGATACATTAACACTTTCAAATAGTGATGAAGAATTAAAAATTGTCGGTTTCTCAGTAAGTTCTAAATTTAATGCATCACCTGTCTTATTTACAAATAATGAAACGATTGGGAATTTAAATCCGATGTTAAAAGGCGATAAGATCAATGCGCTAGTCGTTAAAGATAAAAATTGGAAAGATGTTGAATTGAACAAAGATTTAGAAGTAGATGACATTGAATCATTTATTACGAAACTACCAGGCTATCAAGCGCAAAATTTAACATTAAACTTTATGATTGTGTTCTTATTTGCGATTTCAGCAATGGTTATAGGTATATTCTTATACATTATTACGTTACAAAAGAGAAATTTATTTGGTGTCTTAAAAGCGCAAGGATTAACGAATGGCTTTTTAGCACGTTCAGTCATGAGTCAAACGATTATTATTGCTTTAATCGGTACATTGATTGGCTTTGGATTAACGATGTTAACAGGATCGTTCTTACCAGAGGCAGTACCTATCAAGTTTGATTATTTAACAATGTTGTTATACGGCATCGTGCTTATTATCGTTGCAATTTTAGGTAGTTTATTCTCAGTATTAAGCATTCGAAAAGTAGAACCATTGAAAGTCATTAGTTAGGAGGCGGAATCATGTTAGCATTTGAGAATGTAACAAAGTCATTTAAAGACGGTAATAGAACGATAGAAGCAGTGAAATCAACTAACTTTAAACTAGAAAAAGGAGAACTAGTTGCCATTATTGGACCATCCGGGTCAGGGAAAAGTACACTGTTAACAATGGCGGGTGCACTACAGTTACCATCAGAAGGTACAGTATCTTTAAATGGTCAAAATATTAATCATTATAATGAAAAACAATTATCTAAACTTCGATTAAAAGAAATCGGATTTATACTTCAAACAAGTAATTTAATACCGTTTTTAACCGTTCAACAACAATTTGAATTACTTAAAAAAGTGAAAAAAGACGTTATGAATGAAGATGAACATACTAGGCTATTGAAACAACTCGGTTTGGATAAAATCTTAACCCAATTACCAAGTGAAATATCAGGCGGTCAAAAACAAAGAGTGGCTATCGCTAAAGCACTTTACACAAATCCATCCATTATACTAGCAGACGAACCAACCGCATCATTAGATACAGAAAATGCAATAGAAGTCATGGAAATATTGAGAAGAGAAACAAAAGAATTAAATAAATTATGTATTATCGTAACGCACGATCAAAGACTGACATCATACTGTGATAAAGTATTTAAAATGGTAGATGGTGAGTTGAAAGAAGAAGAGTAAAGTGGTTGATTAAATAGAATAATATAGAAGTAAGGGAGCGGGACAGAAATCTAATTTATATAAAAAGATTTCGTAGTCCCGCCCCGGCAAGGATGACTAGAGTTGAAAAAAGCTTGCTACAAGCGCATTTTCAATTCAGTCATCTACTGCCAAGATACTAAATGAGTCTGAGACATTACATTATGTCCCAGACTCTTGCTTTTATATTAACTGAAACTTAACGATTTTGTGAAGTGTGGACGCCTGAGGGAATAGAATGAGTGAGAGACTACAGGCTCGAACTATACCCTAGGCGAGCATGCACGAACAAAATCGTAGATTATAAAAATAACAACCCATTTTTACTGAATAAATCAGTCGAATGAGTTGTTATTTGTTTTGAGATAGTATTGATATCCTATCCTCTTACTTTTTATTCATAACTTTTTAATGTTTTTTCCATGATGTCCCAAGCTAAGTCTACGTTCACTTCTGTAGCGAAATAGGCATTAGGTTCTTGTTTATAAGTATTATGCAAATCAACAGACATTGTGCCATATGTGAGTTCACTTTGATGTTCGATTTGGATGAATGTTTTTTGTAACGTGAATATTTCAGGATGCAGCAAATATAAAATTGTACAAGCATCATGAATAGGACCACCGTCCATATCAAATTGCGATTTATATGTAGATTTAAAGAACTTTAAGAGTTCAACTACGAAATGAGATATTGGATTATTGATTTGGTGAAATCTTTCAATTACAGCATCATCTGCTAATAATTGATGTGTCACGTCTAATCCGAAGACAACAACCGGAATGCCACTTTCAAATACTTTTTTCGCTGCTTCTGCATCAACCCAAATATTAAATTCCGCTGTTGGTGTCCAGTTCCCGAACGTTCCACCTCCCATAATGACGATTTCTTCTACATTATGAGCAATTTTAGGTTCTTGGATAAGCGCCATCGCAACATTTGTTAACGGTCCTGTTGCTACGAGTGTTATAGGTTCATTACTGTTTAATACATCTTCAATTATGACATTTACACCATGCTGATTTGTAGGCTTTAAGTTTGGAACTTTCGGTAATTCAGGACCATCTAAGCCACTTTCACCATGAATACTTTCAGCAAATGCAGCTTTCTTGATTAAAGGTCTGTCCGCACCGACTGAAACAGGAATGTCGCCTCTATTCATAATATCTAATACGTTTAAAGCGTTTGTTGTATTCTTATCTACTGATTGATTTCCCGCAACAGTTGTCACTGCTAAGATATTTAATGGGCTAGATTGAGCACCAGCCAATATTAATGCGATAGCATCGTCATGCCCTGGATCACAATCCATGATTATTTTTCTATTTTGTAACATTTAAACACGTCCTCTTAATTAATGTATGTCTTGATGTTATTATACTAAAGCGTTTTCAACTAAACAAAATAAACAGACTATAAAAAATTATTCTAAATAGGGTCTTGTTTTTTAATAAATATACGTATATAATTTTAAATCGTAAAAGTTACTATTTGTATAAGGAGTGTACAGGATGAAAAAATGGATTGGGGTACTAACAGTTGTTTTTGCAATTTGTATGGTATTAGCTGGCTGTAATCAAACAGATAGCAAAAATAATGATTCTGATAAATTAAAGATTAAGACGACAGTTTACCCATTGAAATCTTTTATAGAACAAATTGGCGGTAAGCATGTAGAAGTAGAATCTATTTATCCTGCAGGTACAGATTTACATAGTTATGAACCAACGCAAAAAGATATTTTAAACGCGAGTAAAGCGGATTTATTTGTTTATACAGGAGATGATTTAGATCCAGTAGCAAAGAAAATTGCCTCAACTATTAAAAAAGATGATAAAAAATTATCACTTCAAAATAGTATGGATCAATCAGAACTTTTAACAGATCAACATGAACATGGTCATGAGCACGGGGAAGATCATGATGACGAAGATGAACATAATGAACATGGAGAAGACCATGAAGAGCATGAACACGAACATGAACATCATCATCACGGTGGATTTAATCCTCACGTATGGTTAGATCCTAAAATCGACCAAGAAATGATCAAAGGAATTAAAGATGAATTAATTAAGAAAGACCCAGATCATAAAGCAGATTATGAGAAGAATTACAAAAAATTAAATAATGAATTATCGGATATCGATCAATCATTAAAAGATGCTACTAAAGGTCATGAAGGCCATACAGTATTTATCTCTCATGAATCTTTAGGTTACTTAGCAAATCGTTATGGATTTGTTCAAAAAGGTGTTCAAAGTATGAATGCTGAAGACCCATCACAAAAAGAATTAACTGAAATTGTTAAAGAAATTAAAGATTCAGATGCGAAATACATCTTATATGAAAGCAATATTTCATCAAAAATTACAGACACAATTCGTAAAGAAACAGATGCTAAGCCATTAACGTTTAATAATATGGAATCTTTAACGAAAGAACAATTAAAAGAAAAAGACCTTTCATATCAATCATTAATGAAGGAAAATATTAAAAATATCGAAAAATCATTAAATGACAAGATTACAACAAAAGATGACAAGAAAGCTGCATCTCATGATAAAGCAATTGAAAAAGGTTATTTCAAAGATTCACAAGTAAAAGACCGTAAACTATCAGATTATGAAGGTGACTGGCAGTCTGTATATCCATATTTAAAAGATGGCACACTTGATGAAGTCTTCGAACATAAAGCTGAAGAAGAAGGCAAGATGTCTGAAAAAGAATATAAAGCTTATTATGATAAAGGCTATAAAACAGATGTCGAAAAAATCAAAATTGATGGCAATAAAATCAGTTTCACTAAAGAAGGCAAAACAACAACTGGAGAATATGCGTACGATGGCTATGATATCTTAAAATATGAAAAAGGTAATAGAGGCGTAAGATACACATTTAAATTAAAAGGTGAATCAAACGATAACTTACCGAAATATGTACAATTTAGCGATCACAATATTTATCCTAAAAAAGCTGCACATTTCCATATATTCACGGGCAATGATAAAGATAAAGTCTTAAAAGAATTAGATAACTGGCCAACATATTATCCAGCTAAATTATCTAAAGACGAAGTAAAAGAAGAAATGTTAGCACATTAAAGTAAAGAACCTGAGACCGACGTGGTCTCAGGTTCTTTTATATATAATGTAATTATTTTTGGCACTACTATACCTACATCATATCGAATACTTAAATATAAGTCTATTTTTTTTATAAATGATTGCTATACTAAATTTAATAAAAGGGGGATGTTAAGATGACAAATATTTATGATCAAGATGATTTTTTTGAAGGTTATAAACAAAAAAGAAATCATGCATTAAGTTATAACGAAGTCGTTGAAATGCCTGAGATGAAGCGGTTAATGCCAAATTTAGAAGGCAAAACAGTACTCGATATTGGCTGTGGTATGGGGCATTTGATTGCGCATATGTTGAAATTACATCCTAAACATATTACGGGAATTGATGAGTCACTCAATATGATTAACGCAAGTCGCGAAAAATTCAATTCTAACAATGTCATGTTATATCATGAATCATTTATGGATTTTGAGACGAATGAAACATATGATGTCATCGTATCTTCTCTTGTGTTTCATTATATTGAAGATTTTAAACGATGCGCCGAGAAGTTGAATCTACTATTAAATAGTGGTGGCACGTTACTCTTTACAATGGAACATCCTATACAAACTGCTACTAAAGATCCGGAAGTTGCACTAGAAGATGACAAAGGGATATTTTTACGAATGGAACATTATTTTGATGAGTCATCTCGCTCAGCAAATTGGTTAGGTGCGGATGTTTATAAATATCATCATACGATTGAGACAATCTTCAATAATTTAATAGAAAATGACTTTGAAATTCAATGTGTAAAAGACCTCGGGCAGTCTGAGGAAGTATTTAAAATGTATGATCAAGCACGTATCAATAAGTTGAAACAATTCCCACCATTTCTATTAGTAAAAGCAAAGAAAAAGTAGAAGAGTATGTTATATATGATTTTGAATTTATTTGACTTTGTTATTTTTTAAATATATCTTTGGTTTGTGTTAGTAAAAGAAGGGGTGAATATTTTGGTTAAACGATTAATTAGTGCAAATACGTCTGATATTTTGAATTTTTCATCAGAGGAATTGAAGCAAAGTATTAAGGCGAGTGAAGGTAGAACGGTACTTAGTGAGAATGTTGTCGTACATACGCCTGCATTAGTGCAAGATATTACAAATGCGGAAATGGCGACTGCTTTTGGAGCGGATATGATTTTACTGAATGCTTTAGATGTCAATGAACCAGAAATTAAAGGACTATACCATGATGCTTATCAAGGCACTGGCAATGCTGTTCAAGATTTAAAGAAACTTGTCGGTAGACCTATTGGCGTAAATTTAGAACCAGTTGATGAAAAAGCGAATATGGCAGAAGTTAAACTGGATATTTCTGCTGGTAGAAAAGCGACTAAAGAAACTTTTATACAAGCTGAAAAATTAGGTTTTGATTTTGTATGTTTAACTGGGAATCCAGCTACTGGTGTCACAAATAATCATATTTTAGAAGCGATCAAAGTAGGGAAATCTCATTTTAATGGTCTGATTATTGCTGGTAAGATGCACGGATCAGGTGTAGATGAGCCTGTCGTTAATTTAGAAGCTATTACGAATTTTGTAGTAGCTGGAGCAGATATTATATTAGTGCCGGCAGTAGGAACAGTATGGGGTGTTAGTGAAGAAGAAGTGAGAGAAGCTGTTCAAGTAGCACATAAACATGACGCACTAGTGATGAGTGCAATCGGTACATCGCAAGAAGGCTCGGATGAGGCGACGATTAGAGAAATGGCTATTAAAAATAAAACATTAGGTGTTGATACTCAACATATAGGTGATGCAGGATATGGTGGATTAGCACCAGTCGAGAACATATATGCATTAAGTAAAGCTATTAGAGGGCAACGCCATACAGTATCTAGAATAGCAAGATCAATCAATAGATAAATAAGAAGGATGAGAGGATGAGACAGTGTGGGCTGTCTCATCCTTTTCATATTTGTTTGGAAAGGTAGTATCGGTCCAGAAAAGAGAAATACGGACCGATACGAAAAATTACCGGTACAGAAATAGGAAATATGGAACGATATGAAAAATTATCTGTCCAGAAACAGGATTTGCAGGCCGATAAAAAAATTTATCGACCCGAAAAAACTCATGACACTATAATCTGAATAATATCTACCTATTATAAAAGACTTCCGTAATACTACGGAACTTTTCGATATGCTACTCGTTTATGAAAACGTTTACAATAAAATTGTATTAAGAAATGTTTGATTAAAGGAGGAAGGTTTCAATGTCAAAACTACCAGAGGATTTTTTATGGGGAGGTGCTGTAGCGGCGCATCAACTTGAAGGTGCTTGGCAAGAAGATGGTAAAGGAATCAGTGTTGCAGATGTTATGACTGCAGCTTCTCACGGGAAACATCGAGAAATTACAGACGGCGTTATTGAAGGTAAATATTATCCAAACCATGAAGCAATTGATTTTTATCATCGATATAAAGAAGATATTCAATTATTTAGTGAAATGGACTTTAAATGTTTCAGAACTTCGATTGCATGGTCAAGAATTTTTCCGAATGGTGATGACCAAGAACCTAATGAACAAGGTTTAGCATTCTATGATGACTTGTTTGATGAGTGTTTGAAGTACGGGATTGAACCTGTCGTAACATTGTCTCACTTTGAATTACCTTATCATCTTGTAACTGAATATGGTGGCTTCCGAAATAGGAAAGCAATTGACTTCTTCGTTCGCTTTGCAACAGTTTGTTTTGAGCGATATAAAGACAAAGTTAAATATTGGATGACGTTCAATGAGATTAATAACCAAGCTAACTTTGATGAAGATTTTGCGCCATTTACGAATTCAGGCGTGAAATATCAACCTGGTGAAAATCGTGAACAAATTATGTATCAAGCAGCACATTATGAGTTGGTTGCGAGCGCTCAAGCAACAAAAATTGGTCATGACATTAATCCTGACTTTGAAATAGGTTGCATGATAGCAATGTGTCCGATATATCCATCAACTTGTAATCCGAAAGATATCTTAATGGCTCAAAAAGCCATGCAAAAGAGATATTACTTTACGGATGTCCATGTTCATGGTGCATATCCGGGTCATATGACACAGTATTTCAAAGATAAATCCTTCAATTTAGATATTACAGATCAAGATATTGAAGATTTGAAACAAGGTACAGTAGATTACATTGGCTTTAGTTATTACATGTCATTCGCAATTTCACATGAGAAATCTAACGATAAATATGATTATGTTGAAACACGTGATTTAGTAAAAAATGACTATGTACAAGCTTCGGATTGGGGATGGCAAATTGATCCTGAAGGCTTAAGATATGCGATGAACTGGTTTACAGATATGTATCACTTACCATTGTTTATTGTTGAAAATGGCTTCGGCGCTATTGATGAACTTGGTGAAGACGGCATTGTTCATGATGATTATAGAATTGAATATTTAAAAACTCACATCGAACAATTTATTAAAGCTGTTGATGAAGATGGTGTTGATTTAATGGGATATACGCCATGGGGTTGTATAGATTTAGTATCTGCCGGAACTGGCGAAATGAAAAAGAGATATGGATTTATTTATGTAGATAAAGATAACGAAGGTCATGGTACTTTAGACCGTTCTAAAAAAGATTCATTCTATTGGTACAAAAAAGTTATTGCAAGTAATGGAGAACAATTATAACATTTGGAGGTTTTTATTATGAAAAAAGCGTTAATTATATGTGCAGCGGGTATGTCATCATCACTAATGGCTAAAAAAACAACGAGTTATTTACAAGAACAAGGACATGATATTGAAGTTGATGCCGTTTCAGCAAATGAAGGCGGAAAAATGATTGAAAAACAATCTTTCGATTTATATTTAGTGAGTCCACAAACTAAAATGTATTTTAAAAAATTAAAAGAAGCTGGAGATAGAGTTAATAAACCAGTAGTAAATATCCCGCCACAAGCGTATGTTCCGATTCCAATGGGCATTGAAAAATTGGCAAGTGTAATTTTGCAAGGCATAGAATAATCAGTATAATATTCTCTATGAAATGAGGGAAGCTTATGCTTAGTCAAAGAGAAATAGATATACTCAGTTATTTATCACAGCGACGTAATGAATTTGTCAAAAGCTCAGAAATTGCAACGATTTTGCAACTCTCAGATAGAACGATTCGAAAATATATCAAAACCCTTAAACCTGAAATTGAAAAAAATGGTGCAACCTTGATTGCTAAACAAGGGTATGGTTATCAACTCAAAATCAATTTAATGATTGAATTTGAAAACTTTTTAAAAAGATATTTGAGCAATAAATCTGTGAATCAAGAAAGTATCAACGATTCAAAAGATAGACAATATTATATTTTGAATTTATTACTTTTTAATAAGACAGCTATTACGATTGAGCAATTAAGCGAACAATTATTTATCTCGAGATCCACTATATCTCACGATATCGCAAATATAAAAAAGGTTATTGGACAATATAACTTAGAACTCGTGAGTAAACAGCAACATGGAATTGTAATTGCTGGAGATGAACGAGATAAACGACATTTTATAATGGATTATTTCATAGGAAATAGTTTCTTTCATTCTATTAATAAATATTTTCAAGATACGCCACTTTTGCAGCAAATTAATATGGAAGAGTTGGCAATCATTGTTGTAGATGAAACGAGAGAATCTAAAGTATATTTATCAGATTATATACTCCAAAATCTTGTACTACATTTAGGACTGATGATCAGAAGACTGTTAGATGGGCATTGTTTAAAAACAATTGCTTCTAATGAAGAGGTATTAACAGAAAATGAATTGTCAGTCGCGAGAAAAATTTTAAATCGTGTTGAACGTATTTATCAAATATCGTTTCCAGAAGAAGAAGCGAAGTATATCAGTTTGCATATTATGAGCAAAGGTTCAAAACAACAAGAAAGCGACGAAGAGTGTGATTTATCTCATCGCGTGTCTCAAATATTAGGAAAAATAGAAACAGATTTTGGATTTCCAATGTCGTCAGACAGTCAATTATTGTATGGGCTTGTTACCCATTTACAACCGTTGATTAAACGGATTCGCAATAATATCCACTTGGAAAATCCGATTTTGAATGACATTAAATCACAAAATGAAGCGTCACTTACGATGACAAAAAATTATTTTGGTGAATTAGAAGAGTTAAAAGACCAGGATGTCAGTGAAGGAGAATGGGCGTATTTAACATTACATTTACTTGCAGCTATTGAAAAATATTACCAAAGAGAAAAGTTAAATGTCCTCGTTATTTGTGCAACTGGTTATGGTAGTGCACAGATGTTAAAGGTTCGAGTAGAAAAAGAATTTAGTTTGCAGACGAATATCATTGATGTGATTAGTTACTATGAAATAACAGACGAAAAATTAGAAAATATTGATTTAATTATTTCATCTATTGATTTATCAACCATCGTATTTAAAGTACCTGTCATACAAGTGAATGTATTACTCAATGATCAAGATATTAAGAAAATTAATACATTTGTTCATCATCATGATTCAAAATTCTTATATAATCATGTGTTAGAAGAGAATATGGCACTTGAACAATATAGTTCTTTCTTTAGTCAATATTGTAGTGAACATGCGTTTAATTATATCGAAGAACCAATCACTAAACATCAGCTATATCAGCTTTTGATCAAGCAATTAAGTATTAAAGAAGAGCCTTGTTTTGAAGAGAAGTTGAAACGACAACTTCGGTATAGAGAAGAGTTAAGTACAGTTGTATTCAGTGATGAAGTAGCTGTTCCACATACAGCACAGCCAGTTGGAGATTATTCAAGTATAGCCGTAGCACTTGTGCCTGGCGGGGTGTATTGGAATGAACAGTTTCCAAATATTAAGCTAATCATTATGTTATCACCTTCAAAATATAACGACAATGAGCTCAAAACGATCATCGATATTATCGTGAACCTCATAGATTCAGATGACAAAATTTCTGAACTTATGAATTGTAAGGATTATAACAGCTTTAAAAACTATATGATTGGTCAATATCACAAGTAAAGGGAGTTAGTCTATGGAACAAGAAGAAATTCAAGTTGTTGCTTTTGAAATTATTTTACATAGTGGGACTGCGCGTACAAATATACATGATGCTTTTAAAAAGATGCGTGAAAACAACTATGAAGAAGCGGAACAACTATTAGATGAAGCAAACCAAGAGATTACGTTAGCGCATCAATCTCAAACGGATTTACTACAAAAATATGCATCAGGTGAGTCTATTAATATGGAAATTATTATGGTTCATGCACAAGATCATCTCATGACAACAATGACGTTAAAAGAAGTCGCAATTGAGATGTTGTATTTGTATCAAAAAGTAAATGATGCAGTATAAACGAGGGATGAAAAATGGATCAAGAAACAAAAAATAAAATTGTAAAAAATAGAAGAGAAACAAGTCTCAAAGCTATGTACTTCAATCGATTTTTATTAGTGAGATATATGTCTGCTTTGTTCTTCTTTTCTAATTTATATTGGTTTTTTACACTTGTGATGAGTCGCTCTTTAGTATTGATACTGCCACTTGTGTTGATGATTGTGATTTTGATCAGCGTTGCAGAACAAGTCAGAATGTATGGTAATCATACAAATCAAGCGAAATATACTTATTATTGCTTTTTAAGTATAAGCGCAGTCAATCTATTGCTAATACCAATTATATTATTCACACCATTATTCCAATATTTATATCCATTTATTGTGGATCAATCAGCATCTCGACTTTTCGTAGTTGGCATATTGGTATGTGGTTTATGTATCAGTGGATTCATCTTATTTAGATTACACAATATTCGACACAATAAAGACTGGCATTATAAACGACTACAAAGATTTGAAAATGCACTGAACTAATCAAAGAAAAGGGGTCTTGATATGGGATCAGAAAATAAAGTTTTTGCTTTTTTAGAGAAGTATTTAATGGGTCCAATGGGGAAAATTGCTTCATTTAGAATTGTAAGAGCGATTATGGCAGCTGGTATGGCATGTATACCTTTTACAATTGTAGGGTCAATGTTTTTAGTGTTAAACGTTATTCCACAGACTTTTACGTTTTTAGAAGGATTTTGGAATAGCACATTTTTAAAAATTGGTGATTTGTACATGTTAGCCAATAAAGCAACGATGGGGATACTAGCCTTGTATTTCTGTTTAGTTATTGGTTATGAATATACTAAAATTTACGCAGATGAAGAAGATTTAGATGTTAATCCACTTAACGGTGCATTATTGTCTATGTTTGCTTACTTTATGGCCATTCCACAGTTAGTAATGGATGACGGTAAAATGGTCTTAGTTAATATTATGAAAAAAGATGTCAATATCTTTAATGGTTGGGAAATGTCTGGTGATGGTGTCAGTAGGCTAGGTACGACCGGGATATTCACAGCAATTATCATGTCTATTATAGCCGTTCAATTATATAGACTATGTGTGAAACGTCAATGGATTATTAAAATGCCAGAAGCGGTACCAGAAGGGGTTTCAAGATCATTTACAGCTTTAATTCCAACATTCTTAGTTGCTTTCGTTATACTGGCATTTACGGGAATATTAGTAGCTTTTGATACGGATATTTTCAAAATTATTGCTGTACCATTTGGATTTGTTGTTAACTTAACAAGTAGTTGGATTGGTATACTCGTGATTTACTTCTTAATTCATGCACTTTGGATTGTAGGTATTCACGGCGCAAATATTATCAGTGCTTTTATTACACCAATTGTATTATCAAACATGCAATTAAATATTGAAGGGGCGAATATTCCATTTGCAGGAGAATTCCAGAACTCATTCGTTGTTATGGGTGGATCAGGTGCGACATTAGGACTATGTGTGTTTATCGCATTTTTAGCTAAATCAGAGCAACTACGTGTATTAGGAAAAGCATCATTAGCACCAGGATTATTTAACATTAATGAACCACTTGTATTTGGATTACCAATTGTTTATAACCCATTCTTAGCCATTCCATTTTTCTTAGCACCAATGGTATCAGCTTCAATAGGGTATTGGACAATTAAATTAGAACTTGTGAAACCAATTATTGCACAAGTACCATGGCCATCACCGATTGGATTTGGGGCATTTATTGGAACAGCAGGAAGTTTAATGGCAGTACTTGTTTCATTAATTTGTGGATTTGTAGCATTCTTAATTTGGTTCCCATTTATTAAGATATATGATAAAAAATTAGTAGAACAAGAAAAAGGAAACGACGCATTAATATAGAAGTTTGAGATGAAGAGGCAACGCTGAGGTGGCGTTGCCTCTTCCTTTTTGTGTTGTGTGATTTCTGGACCAATAAATGGAATTACCAGTCCAGAAATGAGAAATACGGACCGATAAAATATCGACCCGCAAACGAGATTTACAGTCCGATAAAATAAATTATCGACCCGAAAATCCACTCCGCATCACCCCATCCTCCATTTTATTTCGGTTACAAAAACAATTTTAAATAAAGTCTTAAAAAGTGCAGAAAAAATATAATTCTATAGTATAATTAAATTTGGTCGAAATTTATTTAGGAGGCCCATTATGAAAGAATTCTTCCAATATTATAAACCCTATAAAGGATTGTTTTTCTTAGATTTTGGTTCGGCTGTTTTCGTAGGTATTCTTGAATTGGTGTTTCCACTTATAACGAGTATATTTATTGACCAGCTATTGCCAACTAAGAATTGGAGTTGGATTGTGATTTTTGTTTTTCTTTTATTATTCATATACGTTGTTGAATCTGTATTAAAATTTATCGTGACGTATTGGGGGCATAAACTGGGGACTAATATTGAAAGAGATATTCGTAATGAGCTTTATGAGCATATTCAAAAAATGAATTTTGGATTCTTTGATAACCAAAAATCAGGTAAAATCATTGGACGATTAACGAACGATTTAATGGATATTGGAGAAGTTGCTCACCATGGACCTGAAGATGTGTTTGTAGCTGTGATGACGCTTGTCGGTTCATTTGTCATTATGTTGACGATCGATGTGAAACTTGCGCTTATTACGTTCTGTGTTGTACCGATTATTTTTGTATTAACGATTTACTTTAATCAAAAGATGTCAGGTGCTTTTAAGAACTTATTTAGCAATGTTTCAAGATTTAATGAGCTTATTGCTGATAATGTTGGTGGTATGCGTCTTGTACAAGCATTTACAAATGAGGGTCACGAATTAGCAAGATTTAAAAAGGTCAATGATAATTTTAGAGCGACAAAATTAAAAGCATATTCATATATGTCTTGGAACTTGTCAATTAGTCATATTGCTCAAAAATTAACGTTAATCTTTGTGCTGATTTTAGGAAGTTATTTTGTATTAAATGGATCGTTGTCATATGGTGGATTTGTAGCGTTTATTATGATTACAAATCTGTTATTTAAACCGTTAGAGTCTATTAATATGGTTATTGAACTATTTCCTAAAGGTATTGCAGGATTCAAAAATTTTAAAGAGATTGTCAATATGGATCCAGAAATTAAAGATAATGACGATGCTATCGAATTTATAGATGAACCAGATACAATTGAATATGAAGATGTATCATTCAAATATTCAGAGAAATTAATCTTAAATCAGCTTTCTATCAAAATTGAACAAGGTGAAAAAGTAGCACTTGTAGGACCGAGTGGGGGAGGTAAAACGACAATTTGTTCGTTATTACCAAGGTTCTATGACCCGTTACAAGGTAAGATTAAAATCAATAATCGAGATATTAAATCTTATAAGTTGGAATCATTAAGAAAACAAATTGGTGTTGTACAGCAAGATGTATTTCTTTTCGGTGGAACATTAAGAGATAATATTATTTATGGTAATTTAAATGCGACAGAAGAAGAAATTAATTACGCAGTTGACCAGGCACAATTAAGAACGTTTGTAGATGAATTGCCAGAAGGTTTAGATACTGTAGTAGGGGAACGCGGTACAAAATTATCTGGTGGACAAAAGCAACGTATTTCAATTGCGAGAATGTTCTTGAAGAATCCGCCAATTATTATTCTTGATGAAGCAACAAGTGCTTTAGATGTTGAAACAGAAAATAAAATACAATCAGCATTTAAGAATTTATCACGTGGTCGAACTTCACTGATTATTGCACATAGACTGAGTACAATTAGACATGTCGATAGAATTGTATATATCGAACAAGGTCAAATTCAAGAAATGGGCAGTCATGATGAACTCATGGATAAAGGTGGTAAATACAAAGATTTATACATGTCACAGTTTGAACAAATTGATGAATTTTAACATATTGCCAGAGATCTTTTTGAAGAAAAAGGTCTCTGCATTTTTATATTTTGAGCTAAATAATAGACTTTTATTTCAAAGATGTTATTATAGAGTGGTAATATCTATGATTAAGAGGTGTAACATGAAGATTTCTAAAGGATCAGATTATGGGTTACATGCATTGGCATATTTAATTGCTAAAAGAGACCAACAACCCATCAATGTTAAAAGTTTATCTGAAACGTTAAATGTATCTGTAACATATTTATCTAAAATATTAACGCAATTAGTAAAAGCAAGTGTTATTAAATCTGCATCTGGTGCAAAAGGTGGTTATTACTTAGTTAATAATTGGGAAGACATAACTGTCTATGATATTATTACAGCAATTGATGGTCATCAAAGTACGCTTGAAGATAGTTTTGATCACGGTCCAGAATGTAAAATACAAGCGATATTAACTTCAGCCGAAGATGAAATGACGCAAGCTTTGAAAAATAAAACTTTAAAAGATTTAATGTAAGTTAAATCTTTTTTTATCTATCGATTATAGATATTACGACTCTACAATAGTTATGAAAGGTGGAAATAACATGTTTGATTGTATCGTAATAGGTGGAGGGCCAGCAGGATTAGCGAGTGCACTCACGTTAGGAAGAGCTTTAAAGAAGACATTAATGATAGACAATAATAATGCGAGAAATAAAGTGACACAGCATTCACATGCATTTTTAACACAAGACGGTGTAAGACCAGAAGAATTGAGAGCTAAAGGAGAACATGATGTTGATCAATATGATGATGTAACACGTATCAATGACACGGTGTTAAACATATTGAAAGAAGAGCATTATTTTATTGTTGAAACAGCCAATCAACAATATAAAGCTAAAAAAATTATGGTATGTACAGGATTGCGAGAAACATTACCAGAAATTGAAGGTTTAAAAGAAAGTTATGGCAAATCTGTCTTTTATTGTCCATGGTGTGATGGATATGAATTGAGACAAAAACCATTACTTGTAGCTGTTCAACCTGAACATGTGAAACATATGGCGATGCTTATTAACAATTGGACAGACGATATCGTTATAAGTAGTCGTGACTTTTCATTATTAACTGAAGAAGATAAAGCGTTTATTGAAAGTAAACATATCACATTAGTAGAAAGCGAAGTAGCTGAATTTAAACATCATAAAGGACAAATTAATGAAGTTATCTTTAAAAATGGTGAACGAATCAATAGAAGCGGTGCAATCATTGGTGTGAAGTGGGATACTGATTTTGAATTTTTAAAAGGGCTCAATGTTGAAAGAGAAGACAACGGAAAAATAAAAATAAACGAGTTAGGTGAATCATCTGTACCAGGATTGTTTGTAGCAGGAGAGAGTAAAGATTTCATGGCTTCTCAACTTATAGACGCAGCAGCAAATGGTAATCAAGTCGCAAAATTTGTAGCAATGCAAATCATTATGGAATCATAAAAAAAAGAGTAGGACGAAAAACATAGTCCTACTCCTTTTTTTGCTTATTTTTTAGTTATTTTAATATTAATTTCAAAGTCACCGAATTGAACATTTTGATGTTCAGAATCTGAAGTTGGTTGAAGTATTGTGTTCTCAACTCTGCATAACTCTTGGATTAATGAGTTCTTCTTCTGGGTCTTAGCTATTGAGCCTGAAAAGCTTTTTGGTGGATGTGCCTTTAATTCTAATAGTTCTGATAAAATATCGTCTCTTGTTCTCATACTTATTGCCTCCTAATTTGATAGTTACAATAAAACAGCTCATCTTAAGATTAAGAAGAGCTGTTTAGAGAATCTTCTTATCTTTCAAGTTAAACTTGTTGGATTTAGCACAGTACATACGCCTGTTGCTGAGATTTCATCGGGCCAATTCCCTCCACCTACTCTTAATAAGACTACGAGCTATTTTATTGTTTCTTTATCATAACGAATTAATTGTATTTTGTCTATTTTTAAAATCTAAATGTTTAAACATTTTAAGATGGTCTATATATTAAATGAATATGAAGCATAGGAGCAATAGAATATGAAGTATAAAATGCTTTCTTTATTATTGTCAGCAGGTATCGTGTTAGCAGCATGTGGTAATAGTGACGATGATAACAATGATAAAAAAGATAATCAAAATGATGAAAAAACTGAACAAACAACTAAAGAAAATAGTAACGACGATCAAAACACAGATGATGATCAAAGTTCTGACAAAACAACTGAAAATACAGTAAAATGGGATGACGTTAAAGTTTCTCCAGAAGATGCTGTAAAAGCTGCTCAAAAAGAATCAAAAGGTGAACTGAAAGATCTATCGTTTGAAAAAGAAACAGGCGATTGGAGTTATAAAGTTGAATTAGTTGATGGAACTAATGAAAATAAAGTACTGATAAACGCAGATTATAAATCTGTTGCGAATGTTGAAAAAGAACAAGAAGATAGTGACGATAATGATCAAACATTCAAATTATCAGATGTCGCTAAATTTTACGATGCACTCAAAGTAGCACAAGACAAAGCTAAAGGTGATATTAAAGAATGGTCACTTAGTGAAGATAACGGCAAACTTGTTTATTCTATTGAATTAAAAGAAGGTAATAAAGAATCAACAGAATTTACAATTGATGCTAAGTCTAAAGAAATTCTCGAACAAGAAACTGATTAATTTATTAATAGGCATAGGATAATTCATTTTATCCTATGTTTTTTTGCGCTCTCTTAATGATTATCATTCTCAATTAATGATTCCGAAGAAATTATAAAAAATTAAGGTTTCTAAATGCTATAGGTACAGACTTATATTTGTATTTTTCATGAATTCTATAAAATTTTTATTGACTATTACACATTATAGGCATAAATTAAAGATGATAATGATAATCAATTAGACGGGGAGTCTTATGGTGAAAAAGTTAGCAACAACTTTATTAGCAAGTACTTTAATTTTAACAGCGTGTGGGAATAGCGCTGATAAGAAAGAAAATGAAGATAAAAAAGAAACAAAGGAAACGAAAAAATCTGAAAAAGCGGACTTCTCTAAAGAAACAAAAGCTTATAAGATTTTACAACAGAACAATTGGATAAATTCTTAGCAGATACTGAAAAATTCGTTGAAGCGTTTAAAGCAGACGATATCGAAAAAGCGAAAGAAATTTATCCTACAGCACGAATGTATTATGAAAGATCTGAGCCAGTTGCTGAAAGTTTTGGTGATTTAGATCCGAAAATTGATGCACGTTTAGCAGATATGAAAGAAGAAAATAAAGAAGACGAATGGTCAGGTTATCACAAAATTGAAAAAGCACTATGGGAAGATAATACTACTAAAGATATGGCACCAGTTGCTGATCAATTATTAAAAGATACGAAAGAATTACGTGCAAAAGCAGATACAGTAGATGTTACACCTTAATTAATGTTACAAGGTTCAATCGACTTATTAAATGAAGTATCTAGCTCTAAAATTACAGGTGAAGAAGAAATTTATTCACACACAGATTTATATGACTTTAAAGCAAACATTGAAGGGGCAGAAAAAATCTTTGAAATATTTAAAGATAAAGTAGCAGATAAAGATAAAAAGCTTGCTGACACAACACAAGAAAGATTTGATAATGTTAATAAATTATTAGATCAGTATAAGACTAAAGATGGTGGATATGAAGATTATACGAAACTATCTAAAGATGAAACGAAAAAACTTTCTGAAGCTGTTGATAAATTAGGGGAATCTTTAAGTCAAATGGCTGTTATTACGGAGTGATGATTGATGTCTAATAATGAAAATCATATAGCTAGAAGGGATTTTCTAAAGCTTGCTGGTGTTGGAGGTGCAGGTTTACTGATAGGTTCTACTGGTGTAGGTGGTACTTTTCTTGCATCTCAATACTTTGCTAAAGATAAAAAAGGCGTAAAAAATAAAATCAATTTTTATGGTAAATACCAGTCTGGCATCACGACAGAACAACAAAAACATATTTACTTTGTCGTTCTGAGCATTAACAAAATGTCAGTTTCAGATGTTAAAGAAATGTTTAAAGTATGGACAAATTATAGTATCCATTTAATGAATGGTGAATTTGTAAAAGAAATTGGTAAAAACAAAATGTTACCAAGTCCAGATACAGGGGAGGCGATTGGCTTAGATGCCAGTCGTCTGTCTCTTACTTTTGGTATAAGTCCTTCATTCTTTGAGAAAGTTGGATTGAAAAAGCATAAACCAGATTTATTAAAAGATTTACCACATTTTACTAAAAACCAAATTGATGACAACTATTCAGGTGGAGAGATTTGTATACAAGCATGTTCAGATGATCCGCAAGTTAATTTTCATGCTATCAGAAACTTAATTAGAGTGGCTAAAGGTGAAGTTGGACCGTCTACACTTAATTGGACAACTTCTTTAAAGAGAAGTATTGTTAAAATT
>OMJG01000363.1_pt1 | contig 34664 bp, 31 predicted proteins | sample 1646431 | NCBI WGS metagenome assembly OMJG01 (sample SAMN03771674, study PRJEB25209) | food metagenome | isolation source: Cotija cheese | place: Mexico:Jalisco,Michoacan | collected 2011-12-12
CAATTGCTTATTATTTTTAATAATTCATTTCATCAGTACCACTTGATAAAGAACCAAAAAAACACCGACCAAATTCTGCTCAGTGTCTCTTAATTCACATATTTATTTTAATAATTTTCAAAAAAAATCCATTAATTTGAATATCGACGATATTTCATTGAAAACCTTAGTATATATCTTATCCTTCACTAACTAATTTTATGATCTGCAAAACAACATCAGTTGCTTGTTCCATTGTTTGTTCCGATACATATTCGAAACGTGCGTGCATGTTTTCAGGACCGGCGAACAAATTAGGAGTTGGTAAACCCATAAATGAGATTTTTGACCCGTCAGTTCCGCCGCGTACTGGAGCAATCAAGGGCTTGATATCAAGATCTTCCATGGCCTTTTTAGCTAATTCAACTACAGTCATGTCCTTTTCAATAACTTCTCGCATGTTGTAGTACTGATCTTTCATATCTAAGATCACGCGGTCTTCATCGAATTGTTCATTCATCTTAGCCACGATATTTCTGACCAATTGCTTTCGTTCTTCAAACTTATTGCGATCATGATCTCTAATAATGTAAGTCATTTTTGCCTCATCAACTGTTCCATTGATACTTAACAAATGGAAGAAACCTTGACGTCCCTCAGTTTTTTCTGGAACTTCAGCACTTGGCAAATGATTTTCAAATTCTACGGCTAATTTTAAAGCATTGATCATGATACCTTTGGCTTCTGATGGATGGACATCCTTACCAATAAAATGAATTGTGGCCTGAGCCGCGTTAAACGTTTCATACTCTAACTGTCCTAAAGGACCACCATCGATCGTATAAGCAATATCTGCACCAAATTCATCCACTTCAAACCGGTCTGCACCTGTTCCGATCTCTTCGTCCGGTCCGAAAGCGACTTCTATTTCACCATGCTTAATTTCTGGATGAGCGACCAAATATTCTACAGCAGTCATGATCTCGGTCACACCAGCCTTATCGTCAGCACCTAATAATGTATTTCCATCAGTAGTGATCAAATTATCACCTTTGTAGTTTTTCAAATTAGGAAATTCATCAATTGTTAAGGAATAACCACTATTTCCAAGTTTGATTTCAGACTGGCCATCATAGTTTTTGATGACTTGTGGCAAAATATTTTTGGCATTAAAATCAGCCGTGTCAATGTGTGAAATAAAACCTACTTTTTTGACATTTTCGTCATTTTGCAAGTTACTTGGAAGCGTCGCGAAAACATAACTGCTTTTCGGAGCAATCCGGACATTAGATAAACCGATCTCGTTTAATTCAAGGACCAGCTCATTAGCGAATTCTACCTGGTTTTGAGTGGAAGGAACAGTAGTTGACTCTTCATCAGAACGAGTCTCTTTACGAACATATTTTAAAAAACGTGGAACTAAATTTTCATATTTTGCCATGAAGGTTTCTCCTTTATTGAATAAAATTGTTAACTACATGAATGTAAATGGATCAGTATTGATCGTGGTTGCGATCACATCGACTGCCCACTCATTTTCTTTAGACCATTTGGTAAAAAGATTTTGCAGCTCTGGCTGACAGACCCATTCAAAGTGGTGGCCCGGGTCGACCACATTTAATCCGCTTGCCAACATATCATGGGCGGTATGGTAACTGACGTCACCAGTTACATAGACATCAGCATTCTTAGCCAAGGCGTCTGTATAAAATTTTGCTCCGCTGCCGCCAAGTACAGCAACTCGTTGGATATTTTGTTGCAGTTCTGAAGATACAACACGCAAAGCCGGTATCTGAAAAGCTTCTTTACACTGAGCAACAAAATCTTTTAATTTCACAGGTTTTACAAGATCACCCACACGTCCCATTCCATATTTTACACCAGAATCTTCAATTTGATAAAGATCAAAAACGATTTCTTCATATGGATGGTTAGCATACATCGCTGCTAAAACTTGGTTTTTATACTTAGCCGGAAAAACAACTTCAACTTTTTCTTCAGCGGCTACCTCTGGTTGATCCACCTTTCCTATATATGGATCAGAATTTTTACCTGGTAAAAAGCGGCCTTTTCCTTGCACTGAAAATGAACAATTAGAGTAATTTCCAAGTTGACCAGCACCTGCAGCAGCTAATCCCTGCCGTAAGTGAGCAGCGTTGTTAACAGGTACAAAAACTGCCAGTTTGTATGTTTTTTCCTCAAACGGTCCTAATAAAGGTTCAGATCCTTGAAGGCCCAATTTATCGGCAAGCCAATCATTCATTCCGCCCTGAGCACTATCTAAATTAGTATGAGCCGCATAAACTGAAATATGATTTTCAATCAATTTCGCATACATTTTGTTTTGGGGTACACTGAGATCAAAACTGTACAGCGGATGAAACATTGCAGGATGATGCGCAAATATGAAATCAACGTCCTGACTAATTGCTTCTTGGACAGTTTCAGGTCTGACATCCAAAGTAACCATCATTTTATGGACCTCTTGATTCAGATCGCCCAGTTGTAAGCCGATCGGGTCACCTTTTTCAGCTAACCACTTAGGTGAAAATTCTTCAAACCTAGACACGATATCATTGACCGTTGTCATGGTATAACACTCCTTTGATTTGTTTGATTTTCTCTTTTACTTCAAGGTATTTGACGGTATTTTCTTTTTTAGCTGTCGTAAGTGCCGAGAAAATTTTCTCTTCACGTCGTAATTCTCTTGTCCATTTTTCAATAAAAGCAGGTTCTTTTCGTTGCATTAAAAACGGTCCAAAAAACAGCTCATCTCGGGACATTTTTTGAACATTTATGACTGATTCAGCAACGATGATCTCATAAATATGCCCTGCCTCACTTAAAATTTCTTCTTGCGTAATTTGATAACAATTTTGTTCCAACCATCCACGTACTGCATCTGTTCCCACGTTAGGTTGTAAAATCAACAGAGGGTGAGTGGCAAGTTTTTCTGGAGCTGCACTTAAAATGCTAACTATCAAGGGTCCGCCCATCCCACAAATTGTGATCGTATCTATTCTGTCTTCCTTAGAGTAAGCCTCCAGCCCATCTGCTAAACGTGAATGAACAACGTCTTGTACATTTTCTTGTTCAATAATTTTTGTAGCATTTTGATAGGGACCTTTGACGACCTCACCGGCAATAGCATAAGAAATACATCCTTTTTTTGCCAAATATACTGGTAAATATGCATGGTCCGATCCAATGTCCGCTAAACGAGCACCTGCCGGCACATGTTGTGCGACGTGAAGTAATCTCTGTGACAATCTATTTGAATCCATTTCTTACTCCTTAATCAATTAATTTCTCTATTATTGTACACCAAATAGAAAGCGTTTTTGTGATGTCTTACTGACTTTTCATCTTATGTAAAGAAAAAGGGCCGAAAAATTATTCGACCCTTTAACATAAATTATCATAAAAAGTATACTGTTTTAATCTAAAAAGTCTTTTAATTGCTTAGATCTAGAAGGATGGCGTAATTTACGCAATGCTTTGGCCTCAATTTGACGAATTCGCTCGCGGGTCACACCAAAAACACGTCCTACTTCTTCCAAGGTCCTGGTCCGGCCATCATCTAAACCGAAACGTAACCGTAAAACATTTTCTTCACGATCCGTCAAAGTATCAAGAACACTTTCTAACTGTTTTTTTAACAATTCATAAGCAGCATGATCAGCTGGACTAGTAGCTTCTGCATCTTCAATAAAATCACCTAAATGAGAATCATCTTCTTCACCGATTGGTGTTTCAAGGGAAACTGGTTCTTGCGCGATTTTCAATATCTCACGAACCTTTTCCGTTGGCATATCCATCTCAGCACCAATTTCTTCAGGAATAGGTTCACGCCCAAGATCTTGCAAAAGCTGACGTTGGATCCGGATCAATTTATTAATAGTTTCAACCATGTGCACTGGAATTCTGATCGTCCGAGCCTGATCAGCAATAGCACGAGTAATTGCCTGACGGATCCACCAAGTTGCATATGTGGAAAACTTGAATCCCTTACGATAATCGAATTTTTCAACGGCTTTCATCAAGCCCATGTTTCCTTCTTGAATCAAATCAAGAAATGACATGCCGCGTCCAACATAGCGTTTAGCGATAGAAACAACCAAACGTAAATTAGCCTCTGCTAAACGTTGTTTAGAATATTCGTCTCCTTGTTCGATCCTTAAAGCCAAGGCAATTTCCTCATCAGCAGTCAAAAGATCAACTCTACCGATTTCTTTCAAATACATTCTGACAGGGTCGTTGATTTTGACACCAGAGGGAGCAGAAACATCTCTTTTGGCATTTTCAGCTTGTTTAGTAGCTGCATGCAAAGCATGTTCGCTTGGTTCACCTTTTTCGTCCACAACGGAAATCCCAGCATCTTCCACTGATTCGATCAACTTATCCATTGCATCTGCATTTAATTGGTAGGGTTCTACTAATTTTTTAGATAACACGGAATATTTGATCTGTTTTTTAGGCTTAAATTCATGAATCAAACTGCGTAATTCTTTTTTATATTGTTTTTCTACATCATTTGTTTTCTTTTTCTCTTCTGCCAAGGCGAGGTCCTCCTTATATTGCTGAAATTCCAGCTTGTTTACGTTGTAATAATTCAATCAATTTAACAGTTAGTGCAACGACAGTGTCCTGATCATTCATCCTTTTAGCACGGGCCAGTTGAATTTTGACAGACTCGATTTGATCTTCAAGAGGTGAGGCTTGCAAAATTAACTTTAAGCAATCGCTTACTTCTTGCTCACTCGTTTGTTTAGCAAAATTATTCATTTCAAGTGAAACTATGATCTCTTGTAAGGCACTTTCTTGCACAAAATCTAAAAAAGCAGCACTATCATAAGCTTGGTGTTGATTAAAGAAACCTTGCGCCAACAGATACAGCGTCTGATAGTTTTCATGAACAAAACTAAACTCTGGAATATTAGCCACTTTCAGCCATGTGCTATGATCATGCAAGATGCGGTATAATAGCAATCTTTCAGCCTGTTCTATTATAGAATAATGGACAGGAGCCTGTAATTTTGGATCTATAGCAATGCTTCGCTTCTGCAAAACATTTTTTTGTTGCTGAAAATTACTTTTTTTGCGTTGTGAAGATCTGATTTCTTTAAGTTGAGCTTCCAGAGCATTCTTATCTAGTTGAAACCTTTGTGCTAATCGATTTAGATACAAGTCAACTTCAATAACATCCGTACTCTGGGCTATTTTTTTCAAAACGTCATCAAGATAAGCCAGCTGATCGTGTTCATTGTCTAAGTTACGTCCCTGCTCATAATAACGCAGGTAAAAAGCCAATTTACTTTCTGGGCTGCTGTGAACTTTCGTATAAAACTTTTCTTCACCATATTTTCTGATATATTCATCAGGATCAAGTTTCTCAGGTAATGAAATGACATTTACCTCAAAACGGTCAAGTGATCCAAGCAGCTCTAAAGCCCTTTTCGTAGCATTTTGTCCTGGTTCATCTCCATCATAACAAATGCTGATTTTCTTAGAAACACGTGCTAAAGTATATACTTGCTGCTCTGTTAAACTTGTTCCCATTGAAGCTACACCATTTTTGACTCCAGCACGGTAAGCAGCCAAAACATCCATAAACCCCTCAAAAAGGATAATGTTTTTTTCTGTACGAACTGAATTTTTTGCTTTGTCAAAATTAAACAAAACATCTCGTTTATTAAACAAATCAGTCTCAGGTGAATTCAAATATTTAGGCTGTGTTTCACTTTTTTGTAATAAGCGACCAGAAAAAGCCACAACTTGTCCGGCGGCATTTCTGATTGGAAACATAACCCTTTCTCTGAAACGATCACTTAAATTTCCATCTCGTAGTTCAACAAACAGGCCTGACTTTCGCAATTTTTGATAATCCGGCTGATGTTCATCAAAGAAAGGCAAGAGCAATTTATTAGCTGGCGCATAACCCAACTGAAATTCTTCGATCAAATCATCCGTTAGTCCGCGACCATGCAAATAGTTTAAAGCCTCTTCACCTAATTGTGTGTTGACTAAAATATGATGATATAGTTCTGCTGCTTCGCGATGATAGTCTTTAAGAACGCTAACATCGGAATTAGCTTCATCATCAGCACCATTAGTATTACCAGTCTTAACATCATCGATATATTCCTGATCAATGGTTACGTTGCCTAGATCTGCCACACGTATTACTGCTTCAGGAAAACTTAAATTTTCGATCTCCATAATAAACTTAAAGACGTTGCCGCCTCGATGACAAGAAAAGCAGTTGAAGATCTGTTTTTGTTCATTGACAGAGAACGACGCTGTTTTTTCCGTATGAAAAGGACACAAACCGAACCAATTTTTTCCTGAACGATGCATTTGAACATATTGTTCAACAATATCTAGAATATTGACCTGAGAACGGACATCATCGATCACCTCTTCGGGGATCCTTCTGCTCACACGACCACCTCAAAATAACTTTGACAACAATGGTTATAAAAGCCGCACCAAAGATGTGCGACTTCACCATGTCTATTTTTACATAATCAATAGTAATGATATAATGAAACTCAAGGTTATGCAAGAAAAAAGCTTATTAATACAAAATTTTCCAGATGTTGTTTCGCTAAAAAATCCAAGTTCCATTAAAGCCCAGAAACACCAATTCAAAAAGGGTCTTTTAGTATTTTAATGAAAAATGAAGCTGGGACATAAATACTGTGTAATTCTAAAAGGACCATCGATCTATCCTATTAAATGGGTTAAATCGACGGTCCTTAATCGTGTTCCAAAAGATTACAGCCTTTCTGTAACAACGATCGCATTACAAATCGGCTTTAAAACATCTTTTGTCTCACTCTCGTTTTTTATTGTCTGTAGTTAAAGTAAAATTTATTCAAAATAAGGTCCATTACTTAACATTTAAATTATCAAGCGAGCCAAAAGAATATGTCAATTTAGCAATATTAGCTAACTGAGTCAACCGATTATTTTTGACCGCCTGATCATCTACCATAACCATAGTTTCATCAAAATATTCGCTGATCGGTTCACGTAAACTTGCTAAAGCTGCGTATTGTTCTTCCAAATCTTCATTTGCATATGATTTTGCAACAGCATTAAAGGCTGTAAACAAATTTTTCTCAGAATCATTTTCAAACAAACTTTCCTTAACTGCCGGTTGGATATCACTTTGACCTTTACGAGCCAAGCGGACAGTGCGCGTTAATGCTTCAATATTTTCTTTAAAGTCTGAATCAGTCTGATGTTTTGTTAAAACGTCTGCTGCTGAAAAGATCTGCTGGAAAGTGTTTTGCGACGACTCAACTACTGTATTTACGATATCATAAGCATAATTCTGATCAGACAATAGCTGATGAACCCGATCCATGATAAATTGCTGCCACTCATTTTTATTTTGTGAAGGTTGCGTATTAGTATATAAGTCTTGTTCCTTTTGATATGAATTATCGATTGCTGCTGCTAAATCAATTACCGATAAATTCCATTCTTTAGCTAAAACGATCCGTACGATCCCCAAAGCTTGTCTTCTCAAAGCATATGGATCATTAGAGCCGCTAGGTAACATCCCAGCTGCAAAGAATGATTGAATACTGTCCAATTTATCTGCCACTGACAAAATAGCACCAACATTTGTCTGCGGTAATTCACTTTCAGAACCAAGAGGCATATAGGATTCTTTGATAGCTACAGCAGTACTCTCATTTTCGCCAAACAACCGAGCATAAATCTCACCCATTACTCCTTGGAGCTCAGCAAACTCACCGACCATTTCAGTTACAATATCAAACTTATAAATTTGGGCAGCACGTTTTAAGTTTTGTAACTCAGTGGCAGTTAGCTCGACCTTTTGTCCCAAAAATTCTGCGATTGAAGTAACTCGTTGCATTTTAGCATAAATAGTCCCAATTTTATCGTGGAACATGACATTTTTTAGACGTTCAACACTGGCAGAAATTGGTCTTTTTTGATCTTCTTCGTAAAAGAAGCGAGCATCTTCTAAGCGAGCCGTCAAAACTTTTTCATTCCCTGCAACGACATTTTCGATAAATTTATCATTTCCATTTCTAACCGAAACAAAATGCGACAGCATCTGGTCATTATGATCGAGAACATAGAAGAAACGTTGATGATCTTTCATCGAAGTAATCAGTACTTCATCTGGTAACGAGAGATATTTCTTGTCAAATGAACCTGCAAAGACTGTTGGATACTCAACTAAGTTATTAACTTCTTCTAGCAGGTCTTCGTCTATCACTATCTGCCAGTCATTTTTGCGTGCAAGTTCTGCGATTTGAGTTCGGATCATGTCTTTTCGCTTTTTAGCATCTGCAATCACCATTTGATCAACTAATTTAGCTGGATAGTCATCTGCCTTAGCAAGTGAAACATCCTGCCCTAAGAAACGGTGACCTGCAGAAATTCGATCTGCCTTGATCTGCAAAATTTGAACTGGGATCACTTGCTCATCTAACAAACATACCAACCAGCGAATAGGACGTACAAATTCAAAATCATTTGTACTCCAGCGCATCATAGTTGGGAAACGCATTGCGGTGATTACTTGATCGATAGCCGTCAGGACCTCTGTAACTGGTTTACCCAAAACAGACTTTTCAACATAAGCATATTCGGTGCCTTTAAATTCCTTAAAATAAATTTGATCAGGATCGACACCTTGGCCCCTGCTAAACCCTTGTGCAGCCTTAGACCAATTACCTTGATCATCAATTGCTATTTTTTTTGCGGGACCTTTTGCTTCTTCTTTAATGTCAGGTTGTTTATCTGCCAGGCCAAGAACTTTAACTGCTAAACGGCGCGGTGTCGAATATGTTTGAATTTCATCAAAGGAGATCCTAGAATCGTTTAAAAAATCTTTCATGCGTGTTGCTAATTGAGCAACGCTTGGAGTTACAACATGTGCAGGAATTTCTTCTAAGCCGATCTCTAATAAGAATGTGTGTTTCATCTTACTTGTCCTCCTCTAATAATTTCGTTCGTAATTTTTCATCCTTGATCAAAGGATAACCAAGTTTCTTTCGTTCGGCGACAAAAACTTTGGCTACAGACTTGGCCATATTACGGATCCGTGCTAAATACCCTGCACGTTCAGTCACTGAGACTGCGCCCCTGGCATCTAACAGATTAAATGTATGACTACACTTCAAAATATAATCATAGGCGGGGTGGACTAAGCCATTAGCGATTTGCTTTTTAGCTTCAGTCTCGTACTGGTCAAAGGCTTTTAACAACATATCCTGATTACTTTCTTCAAAAGAATATTTTGATTGTTCATATTCAGGTTGAGAGAAAATATCACCATACTTAACGCCATCTGCCCATTCGAGATCGAAGACTGACTGAACATCTTGAATATACGAGGATAAACGTTCCAAACCATAAGTAACTTCAGCAGCCACTGGCCAAACCTCTAGTCCGCCGACCTGTTGGAAGTAAGTAAATTGAGTGATCTCCATTCCGTCTAACCATACTTCCCAACCAACACCAGCACAACCCATAGAAGGATTTTCCCAGTTATCTTCCACGAAACGAATGTCATGTTCTTTTGAATCAATTCCTAAAGCGGCCAAGCTATCTAAATATAGATCTTGAATATTAGCAGGAGATGGTTTCATTACAACCTGAAATTGATGATGCTGATACAAACGATTAGGGTTTTTGCCATAACGACCGTCGGCAGGACGCCGCGATGGTTCAACATATGCAACATTCCATGGTTCAGGACCGATCGCACGTAAAAAGGTATAAGGACTCATTGTGCCCGCTCCTTTTTCCGTATCGTAAGACTGCATTAACATACAGCCTTGTTTTGACCAAAACTGTTGTAAGGTCAAGATGATTTCTTGAATACTCAACTTTTTAGACATGAAGTTTTCCTCCTTGAGAATATACAGAACGATAATAATAGGCAAAATATTTGCCGACTTACCATAATCTGTTTGAACAATAAAAACGTTAGCCGAAAAATTCAATCTCAAAATTCCACTATTAAAAGTCAAAAAAAGTCCCTATGCGACAATTCCATGCCACATAGGGACGGTCAGACGATCGCGGTTCCACCCTACTTTCGGTTTATACAACCGACTGCTTTTAAAATTCTGACTAAAGATTGCCACTCGAACAGTTGATGATCTGCTTCCACTCTCCAGACTCGCTAAAACCAACTTGATTCGATCAAATCTCATTTTCGCCAACGTTATTCGAATATTCTAACAATAAGTCAGAAGTAAATATTTGTCAATAACAAATTAATACCGTAATAGCCATTCAAAAATATGATCCATCTGAAGCACCTGAACATTGCTCGCAGACAAAGTTTGCGTTTTTTGTAATTATATTGACAATAAGAGGACAACTTCAGGCACATTAGCATATAAAATACTTGAGTAAATACAATAAGTTCCGGATTTTATATACTTTGAAGAAAATAGACTTACCCCATAATGAATCAGTCATCTATTTTTTTAAAATTTGATCCCAACTTCCCATTTGATCAATAAACTTTTTAGCTTTAACATAGACCCCAACTTGGTCATTATACAAAGTATCGATAGTGTGGCGTAAGTGCTGTTTAGTCACATCCTTAACCTTGATCGAATGCAGTTGTTTAAGATCGATAACAGAAAAAAGTCTCAAATAATAAATTGTCCGTTGGTCTAAATGCAAGCGATGAAGATCTAGATACCAGTGCTGTTGGCATAAAAGTCCGCCATATGTCTCGGAAAAATCAAACGGACCGGAAGAATTACCACAGATCACACAGCTTTCCAAGAATGGTTTCACTCCAAACTGCTCTAAAAGTTGGATCTCTATGATATTGGCGACAATAGCTGCATCAAATCTTTGATCGATCAAATTAATTGCAGTAGCAATATTATCGAACCAAACTCCGGGCAAAGGTTCATCGTTTCCAAAGGCAGCCCCAACGAGTCCTAGAATATACGAAGCATATGCATTCAGTTCGATGTCAGAGTATATCTGCTGGTATTGTTCCAACTCCCTAGTTCCATTAATAAATGAAAGTCCGTGGTCGTTAACATTCCCAAAATATGTTCCATGAGAAAAAGGTAGGATCGCTGACGCTAATTTGAATCCTTTCTTTCGGGCACCTCTGACAAAAAAAGTTTTGATCCCAAATTTATCTGTCAAGATTTTAACTAACATATCTCGTTCTTTATAATCATTACGTGAAATGACGATCCCATGAAAGTCCACTACTTGATGTGATGCCAACTTAACACTTCCCTTCACCAACCAAAACCTTTTAATATTATAAAAAAACAGACCTAGACCAACATGCGCTAGATCTGTTCAAACTTTTAATAGTCATCTTGTTTATAACCCAAAGATTGAAGATCAGTTTTACGGTCTTTCCAATTCTCTTGGACTTTGACCCATAATTCTAGGTATACTTTATCACCCAAAAGAGTTTCAATATCCTTCCGAGCTAAAGTGCCGATCCTTTTCAGCATTTTACCACCCTTACCAATAATGATGCCCTTTTGACTGTTCCGTTCAACTATAATTGAAGCAGAAACTTGAATTTTTTGTTCGTTTTCCCGCTTTACACGTTCTGTGACAACGGCAACAGAATGCGGTATCTCTTCGCGTGTCAACTGATTGACCTTTTCACGGATCAACTCGGAAATAATAAAGCGTTCCGGATGATCGGTAACTTCGTCTTCCGGATAAAACTGGGGTCCCTCTGGTAGATCAGTTACTAAATTATCAACTAACTCAAAAACATTATTTCCTTTCAAAGCAGAGATCGGATAAACTTCTTGGAAATCTAAAGCATGTCTATAATCGTCAACTATTGGCAAGATATCATTAGGGTGGATCTGATCTATTTTATTGATCACTAGATAAATTGGTTTTTTAACGTTTTGGAGACGTTTGATAATAAAGTCGTCGCCCTTACCTCGTTTTTGAGTCGCATTCACCATAAATAAAACCGCGTCGACTTCATTTAGTGTCGAAAGTGCAGAATCGACCATAAAATCTCCCAATTTACTTTGTGGTTTGTGGATCCCTGGAGTATCAATAAAAATAATTTGCGAATCATCTGTAGTATAGATCCCCTGGATCTTATTACGCGTAGTTTGCGGCTTATCGCTCATAATAGCGATCTTTTGTCCGATCACGTAGTTGAGAAAAGTTGATTTACCAACATTTGGTCGGCCAATAATGGCTACAAAACCAGAATGAAAAGTCTTTGTCATTATATTTTCCTTTCTTTATCAAAAGAAACTTAGTCAAATTTAAAATTAAAAAAATAAGTGCCAGATTTTTGGAAGTAAGATCATTGCTGCCGTAAAAACTGCATAAAAAGAAGAAAGCAAAACGGCCGCAGCTGCAATGTCTTTTGCTTTTTTGGCAGGTAATTGATGTTTTGTTCCACAGACTAAGTCCACAATATTTTCAATCACGGTGTTCCATGCTTCATTGGCTAAAACCAAGAATACAGCCAATAATAGGCTACGCCACTCGTTATTAGTTACATGCAAAAGAAAGCCGGCAATGACAACCAACAACCCGGCCCAACAGTCGAAGCGAAAATTTCTTTCATCTTTATAAACTGTTCGTATCCCGTCTGTTGCGTGTTTTAAGGCTTGGATGAAACTATGATTTTTCCATTTAGTAGTGAATTTTCTTTTATCTTTTAAGGCCATAGGCATCTAAAATCTTTCTTTGTAAATCAAACATTTCTTTTTCATCATCCGGCTGCATATGGTCATAACCGTTTAAATGCAGAAAACCATGGACAACCAAAAAACCTAATTCTCTTTTTTCAGAATGACCTAGATATTCAGCCTGCTCCCTAACTTTGTCGAGCGAAACGAAAATGTCGCCAATATTTTTAGGAATATCAACGTCAAGATCATCGGCAAAAATAATCGGTTCTTCCTCACCATCGTCTTCTTCGATTGCAAAACTGATCACATCTGTAGCCTTATCAACACCGCGATATTTTTTATTGATCGCATGGATCTTATCATTATCAACGATAGTCACGGACATTTCTGTGTTAGCAGGTAAGTTAATATAGTTGCCTGCATAATTTAATAATTCATCGACCATAGTCAACCATTCTTGTGACACTTCTTTTGTTTCATCAAAAATCTCTAGATCCATATATTTAATAATCCTCTTTTTCTGTATAGTTATTACGGCAATTTATTGTCAACTTCATCATAAGCGGCAATGATTTCTGAAACCACAGGATGACGAACAACCTCGTTACCGGAAAACTGAATAAACTTAATATGCGGTAGACTTTGTAAAATTTTGCTGGCATCGATCAGGCCACTTTGCTGATGACCTTTTGGCAGATCAATCTGACTGACATCACCATTTACAACCATCTTCGAACCAAAACCCAAGCGTGTTAGAAACATTTTCATTTGAGCACGTGTCGAGTTTTGCGCTTCATCAAGGATCACGAAAGCATTATCCAAGGTCCGACCACGCATATATGCTAAAGGTGCGATCTCAATGACTCCACGTTCGATCAATCTTTCGGTATGCTCAGAACCCAAAATGGCGTACAAAGCATCATAGATCGGACGCAAATAAGGATCAACTTTTTCTTTGAGGTCTCCTGGTAAAAAGCCCAGGGATTCTCCTGCTTCAACGGCAGGCCTAGTCAAAATCAATCTTTCAACTTCTTTTTTCTTAAGGGCGGCAACTGCCATGACAACTGCAAGAAATGTCTTACCAGTTCCGGCTGGGCCAATACCAAAAACAAGATCATTGTTTCTGATAGCTTGAACATATTTACGTTGACCAAAGTTTTTCACCCGCACAGGACGGCCATTATTATCCTTGATCAACGTTTCTTTATAAAGGTCCTGAAAGTAGGTCAAGGTCCCATTTTGCGCCATCTTTATCGCCGAAAGAACATCACTTTCAGAAATGCCGATCCCTTGTTCAACTAATTTTGTTAGTTTTCTGATAATTTCAGTCGCTTGGCCAGCAGTTTCTTGATCTCCTTTAACTTTCACCACATCTCCGAAAGGTCTAATATCTACATTAAGACCCTCTTCAATCAATTTCAGATAGCTATCATTCACACCAAATAAAACTGCCTGTATTTCTGGCTTGCCGACTCGCAGTTCTTTTTCAATTATTTGTTCCTCTGACAATTGAACGTCTCCTTTAAAAGCATAACTAAATATTACTTTAAATATAGCTTATACACTATTTTATTACAAGTACAGCATGCTGAAAACGAATTTTTACTAACAAAAAAGAGCTCGACTTCAATCAGCCGAACCCTTTAAATTTAATTTGAAAGTAAATCTTTAACAGTTGAGTTGACAAGTTTACCATCAGCTTGCCCTTTTAACTTTGGCATTACAGCACCCATGACCTTACCAAAATCGCTTGGCGATTCAGCATGAATATCTGCAATAGTCTCAGCAACGATTTGTTTGACCTCATCTTCGCTGAGTTGAGCAGGCATATAGCTTTCCACAATTTTAATTTCATTTTTGAGTGAAGCAACTGTATCAGGACGATCTGCTACTTCATACTCGCTTAATGAATCTTTGCGTTGCTTAAGCTCACGTGACAAAACGGAAACTTCTTCATCAGAGGTCAAATCATGACCCAAGCTGATTTTTTCGTTTGTCGCTGCAGCCTTCAGCATCCGGATAGTACTTAATTTTTCCTTATCCTTAGCTTTCATAGCTGCAATCATATCTTTTTGCAGTGTTTCTAACAAACTCACAACATGCGCCCCCTTAGGACTTTAGAAACGACGTTTGTTTTTGCGTTTTCTAGCTGCTTCAGATTTTTTCTTACGCTTAACACTTGGCTTCTCGTAGAATTCACGTTTCCGGTATTCTTGCAATGTACCTGTTTTGGAAACGGTACGTTTGAAGCGACGAAGAGCGTCATCAAGAGATTCGTTTTTACGAACGACTGTCTTTGACATGATGTTTTCCCTCCCTCCGAGCTTAAAGTGTAACCGTATAAAATTGCATAATGAAACACAAACTTACCAGTTCCTTATTATTATACATAAACATAAAATACGCGTCAATACGTTATTAGCGCTGAATTACAAATTTTCACATTATTGTGATCGTTTATTTTACTAATTTTCATTTTTTAAAGAAAATCAACTTAATATATTATCGGTTTTATTCGGTTGGCTTAGCATGTATAATAAACAAAAAGACGTCTTACCCTATATTGACAACTCATCTACTACGAGGGGGATTTTATATGCCAGATAATAATAAAATAACAATATTTGTGATTTCCGATTCTATTGGCGAAACAGCTTACAATTTAGTTCAGGCAGTAGTAGTTCAATTTCCAGAAGTTAAGTTCGATATTCAGCAATATCCACTTGTTAGAACATCGTCGTTGCTCAATGGGATCTTAAAACGAGCTAAGCGTGTCAATGCTGTTATTGTACACACTTTGGTTTTAAAAGACCTCTCTGAGCAGATCAAGGAATTTTGTCAGGAAAATTCTCTACAATGTTTAGGAGCATTAGACAAGCTATTGCAAATGTTAGCCGACCGAAGTCAAGTTGCTCCGCAACTAGAAGCAGGAATGAATCACCATACTGATCAGGATTATTTTAAACGAATAGAATGTATGGAATTCGCCGTCACATATGACGATGGCAAAGATCCGAGTGGTTTTACCCAGGCGGATATTGTTTTGCTTGGTGTTTCGCGGACATCCAAAACCCCACTATCCTTGTACCTAGCTAATAAGGGCTACAAAGTAGCAAATCTGCCCTTGGTTCCTAAAACTAAGATCCCTGATGAACTATATGAAATCGATCAGCGTAAGATTTTTGGACTGACCAATGATCCAGAGGTTCTAAATTCTATTCGCCGTCAACGAATGGTAGCGTACGGCTTGGATCCCGATTCCCATTATTCAAATCTTGACAATATCAATAATGAACTGAATTTTTCTCAAGAACTCTACCGTAAGCTTGGGTGTCTGGTTATTAATACGGCTAATAAGTCAATTGAAGAAACAGCGACATTGATTATGGAAAGTTTGAATGATCACCAAAACCCAACTGAATAAACTAGGTAATTTTCTACTCAAACAAAAACGAGCTTTAACATTTACGACCTGTGTCGTTTTAATGTTAAAGCTCGTTTTGATCTTAAACAATTCCTTGAGTCTGGTAGATCATATCTTTTAACTCCGGCTCAAATTCTTGTTTCTTAAACATTTTGATCTCATAACCGTACGGCGCATACTTATGCTTTTTATCGGGACCAACAAATGGTGTTTCTAATATTTTAGGAATATCAGTTAATTGCGGATGATGTACTACATTATTCAATGCAGTAAAACCGATCTTCCCGCAACCAATATTTTCGTGGCGATCTTTATGCGTACCCTGCTCATTTTTAGAGTCATTAACATGAACCACTTTTAGCTTATCTAAGCCAATCACATGGTCAAATTCGTTCAATACTCCATCAAAATCGCGTTCAATGTCATAACCTGCATCATTAGCGTGACAAGTATCAAGCGTCACTGACAAGTGCTCACTCATCTGGCTAAGATCAATAATTTGGGCAATTTCTTCAAAAGAGCGGCCCACTTCAGTTCCCTTACCAGCCATCGTTTCTAAAGCAATCTGCACATCATCATCCAACAGCAAAGCTTCATCTAGACCTTTTGCAATGCTTTTAATTGCCTGATCAGTACCAGCCCCAACATGACTACCAGGATGTAAAGTGATCTGTTTGGCACCTAACGCAGAAGCTCGCTTAATTTCACCACGTAAAAATTGCACCGCAAAGTCAAATTTAGCGGGCTTTGTGGTATTTCCCAGATTAATTATATAGGGTGCATGAACAACAATGCTTGTCAAACGATGTTCTTGCATATATCGGTGCGCAAGAGGAATATTCATTTCATCAATATCTTTACGCTTAGTATTTTGTGGAGCTCCCGTATAGATCATAAATGTATTAGCTCCATAATTGACTGCCTGTTTGGCCGACCCTAACAGCATCTCTTGTCCACGCATGCTGACATGACATCCTAACAACATGTATAAGCCTCCTTGTCGCATTTCAATCAAACACTAATTTTAAAACCAATTCTAATTTCCATAAAAATAATTTTCTAACACATGTGAGATCGCATTACCGTCATTTGCCTTATTCCACAGGTGGTTAAAAACACTGAAATCAGCCGCAGCATCTGGCAAAGGTATTTGTAAAAGCTTTTGCAGATCTGACGCGTTAGAAACCATTTTCCCCGGGAGCCATTCGTTAAAGTCTTTTTGGATACCAACAATTTGAGCATATTTTTCAAAATCATAACAGTAAAAAATAATCTGACGTGCATTTTCTAAAAGAGTGTAGTCAAAAATCACCGAAGAATAATCTGTTATCAACCGTGAACTGACTAATAATAAGTCATCTGTAGTAAAATCATCGACCCAGAAAACATGCGCTAGATGTTGCTTTTTTAGGTGAGAAATAGCCTCTTTGACATGGGGGTGGAGTTTCACTAGCATAACCTGTTCATCACTTAAATTAGCCAATATTGCTGTAAAGTCTTGTGGTAAATCGAAATATGTTTCGCCTGTTACTGTTTCACGATAAGTAGGTGCGTATAAAATTATCTCTTTTTGTGCTAATTCAGGATATTCAGCAAAAAATTGTTTTCTTTTTTGAGTTTTTTTCTCATTCGAAAATAAACGATCCGTACGGGGATAACCTAAAACTTTCATCTTCTCGATAGGTTGATGATAACTGTTGCAAAACACCTCACCCATTTTAGCAGAACCAACAATAAAATCATCAAATTGATCGTACACTTTTTGAAAGCGTTTTTTCGAACTAGCTGATCTATCTTTTGTTCTGGGCTCTTCCCAGCCAAAAGTTTTAACAGCTCCATTAGCATGCCAGATCTGAACAACTCGAGTCCGGTCATGATCAAACTGACAACCGCCTAAAAAGGCAAAATAATTATCTGCAAATATTAACTTAGCTTGCATAATTGTTTTTAATTGATGTGTCAAAAAATAAAAATTATCTGAAAACTCTCTACATTCGATGTTATGTGCCCGCAGCTCGTGGGCACTTTTGACACAATTAGGACGATACAGCACGACCAGTTTTCCTCCTGGTTCTTGCTTAACACGTTGAGCCAAACGTACGATAAAATTTTCATTTCCCGCAAAGCTCAAAAGATAAACGATTTGGTCAGAATTCGTTTTAGAAAATATTTTTGAACAAAAAGATACTAACCACAAATAAACAGTTTTCAACATTTAATCAAGATACATCTCCGATCTAAAGGTCCGGCTCGTAAAAATGTCCCATAATATGCACATTTTCGGCAATACTAACAAAAGCGTGTGGATCAGCCTCTTGCATGGCACGTTCTAATTCAGGCTGCTCATAGCGTGAGATTATGGTAAATAAAATCGTTTTGGCATCATGTTTATATGCCCCTTCTGCCCCATGGACGATCGTGACCCCACGTCTTAACCTAGTTTGGATAGATTCGATCACGCTATTTGGAGATGATGTTACGATCATGACCTGCATTTTCTTTTGGCGTGTATAAACCATATCCATTACCTTAGCATTAACGAACAGACCTAAGGCGGAATAAAAAGCATAAGGCCAGCCAAACATAAAACCAGCTGCCAAAACAATGAAACCATTAAAAATCATATTGATGGTGCCGATCGATTTTCCGGTATGCTTCTTGATAACAAGCCCTAAAATATCTAGGCCGCCAGTCGAAATACCATTTTTTAGCGCCAAACCAGTTCCAAAACCATTGACGGCTCCCCCGAAAATAGCACAAATAATTGGATCACTTGTCAGATTTATAGGGTGCATAACTTTGATCATGATACTTGAAAAAATAACAGCTAGAAATGTAAAAACACTAAATCGATGGCCGATTTGTTTCCAAGCTACTCCAAATAACGGCACATTTAGTGCGAATAACCAGAAAGCTGTTGTTAATGGGAGCGAGTTATTTTTACTAATAGTGGCTAGCAATTGGGCCAGCCCAGTGATCCCTGACGAATAAATATGGCCCGGTGTCCAAAAAAAGTTCATGGCAACTGAAACTACTATACCATACAAAAAAGCAGTTGAGGCTCTCATGACATATGCATGCCGTTTCCATATCTGCTGCAGCTCATCCATTTTATTTATGTTTCCCCTTTTGTTTGTTTATTTATTGATCAGATCGAACTTCTTTAAAGTAGGTACTTTTATTATAACAATCTGCTTGAAAAATTACCAAGCCCCCTTATTAGGATAAAAAAAAGCCTGCCTTCTATCAAAGCAGACTTTATTAATATTATTCTTCAGGTTTATTGACCTTTGCATCGGCAGGAATTTCTGGCTTAAGGAATAATTCATCAAGCTGTTTACCAGAAACAAAACTGGGCGCGTTAGTCAAAGGTTCAGATGCCTTAGAATTCTTCGGATATGCAATAACTTCACGGATATTGTCTTTGCCGGCTAACAACATTGCAAAGCGGTCTAATCCTAATGCCAATCCTCCATGCGGTGGAAAACCATAGTCAAGAGCTTCCATAAACCAACCAAACTGTTCCTCGGCCTTTTCTTTGGTAAAGTCCAATGCTTTAAACATTTGTTCCTGAATGTCACGACGATGAATACGGATCGATCCACCTCCAAGTTCATACCCGTTCAAAACAATGTCATAACTTTGTGCGTGACACTTATGCGGATCCGTTTTAAGCAAGTCAAGATCTTCTTCATTTGGCATCGTAAATGGATGATGAGCAGCAATGTAACGTTCAAAATCTTCACTATATTCAAACAATGGCCAATCAACGACCCAAATAAAGGCAAACGCGGATTTATCGATCATATCCATTTCTTTTGCAATAGATGTCCGCAAGTAGCCTAACGAATCAGCAACAACTTTACGTTTGTCAGCAACAAGCAAGATCAAGTCGCCTTCATGTGCTTCAGCAGCAGCTTTAATACTACCTGTCTTATCTTTGAAGAACTTAGCGATCGGCCCTTGTAAACCATCTTCAGTAACCTTGACCCATGCTAAGCCCTTTGCGCCGAAGCGTTTGATGTAATCTTGTTTGGCATCGATTTGTTTACGCGAATATGCTTTTGCCCCTTCAGGAACCGCAATTGCTTTTACTTGTCCACCGTTTTCCAAAACAGAATCAAAAACTTTAAATCCGCCATCCTTAACGGCCTCAGACATATCATGCAATTCCATGGCAAAACGAATATCAGGCTTATCTGAACCAAAACGGTCCATCGCTTCATTCCAAGTGATCCGTGGGATCGGATTCTTTAATTCAAAATCGACTGCTTCTTTCATCACAGCTTTTAAGAGACCCTCAGTCATTTCCTGAATTTCTTTTACAGTCATAAACGACATTTCAAGATCGATCTGTGTAAATTCAGGTTGACGATCTCCGCGAAGGTCCTCATCCCGGAAACAACGTGCGATCTGATAGTAACGATCAAATCCAGCACCCATCAACAGTTGTTTAAACAGCTGCGGAGATTGCGGCAAGGCATAAAAGTGGCCTGGATAAACACGGGATGGCACTAAATAGTCACGTGCTCCTTCTGGTGTAGATTTTGTCAGGTATGGTGTTTCAATATCAACAAACTCATTACTATCTAAGTAACGGTGAACAGCTTGTGTGATCCTGTTTCTAATCAACAAACCGCGCTGCATTTCTGGTCGACGAAGATCAAGATAGCGATATTTTAACCTCAGATCATCTGACGCATTAATGTCATCTTGAATATAAAACGGAGGAGTTTTAGCCTTATTCAAAATATTGACTTGATGAACTTCAACTTCGATTTTACCAGTTTTCATGTCAGGGTTAACGGCACCATCGGCACGTGGCACAACTTTTCCAACGGCTTCGATCACATATTCGCTCCGTAAAGTATCCGCACTAGCCAGAGCATCAGCATCAAATTCTTGGCTGAAAACAAGTTGAACAATGCCTTTACGGTCTCTAAGATCAATAAAAATCAAATTTCCTAGGTCTCTTCTTTTTTGGACCCATCCCTTTAAAACAACTTCTTTGCCTAAATAAGACTCATCAACTGAGCCTGCATATGTTGTTCTTTTCATATCTAATTAGTTCTCCTTTTCATCTAGAATTGCTCTTGCCTGGTCAAAATTAGCGTAAATTTTTGGCAACGCAACTGATTCTTGATGACCATCTCTCATATTCTTCAAGTTAGCTTTTTGCTGCTCTAATTCCTCTTGCCCAATAGTTAAGGTGTAAGCTGCATTTGCTTTACTTGCCGCTTTAAATTGCCCCTTGGGTTTTTTATTCAGATAATCACGTTCTGCGCTAAATCCTTGTTGCCTTAACGATTGTACTAATTTAAGGGCCTCAACATCAGCTTGTTCACCGATCCCAACGACATAAACGTCAAGATCATGTTGCTCATTTAGTTCGATCTCTTCAGCGTCTAAGACTAATAACAAACGTTCAACACCTAAACCGAAACCAACACCAGGTGTTTCTGGACCTCCAAGTTGTTCAACCAAGCCATTATAACGTCCGCCCGCACAGATAGTTGTCCACTTGCCGCCAAAGGCTTTAGAGTCAGACATAACTTCAAAAATAGTATGGTTGTAATAATCTAAACCACGAACCATATTTGAATCGATCTCATATGGTATGTGAAGAGCATCCAGATATCGTTTAACTAATTCAAAATGTTTAAACGCTTCAGGTGTTAAATAGTCCAAAATTGATGGTGCATCTGCAACTATTTTTTGGTCGTTTGCATCCTTGCTATCCAAAACACGCAATGGATTTTTATGCAATCTTTCTTTTGAATCTTCAGAAAGCTCTGCTTCATGGGGTTCTAAAAAGTCGATCAAAGCTTGACGGTATTTTTGCCGTGAATCATTATCACCCAAAGTGTTTAAGCTTAGTTTCAAACTGTGTAAACCAACACTGTTCAATAGTGCCATTGCTAGGGAAATAACTTCAACATCCAAGGCTGCTGAATCTGCACCGAATGCTTCGACTCCGATCTGATGGAATTGACGCAATCTACCTGATTGTGGCCGTTCATATCTAAACATTGGCCCCATGTAGAAAGTTTTAAAAGGCTTTGGTACTTCCGGTCCGTACAATTTGTTTTCTACATAAGCCCGCACGATCCCAGCTGTTCCTTCGGGGCGTAAAGTAATATGACGCTCACCTTTATCATAAAAATCATACATTTCTTTAGTAACAATGTCAGATGTTTCACCAGATGTACGAGAAAACACATCAAAACTTTCAAACATTGGTGTCCGCATTTCCTGATAACGATATTTTTTAAATACCTCACGCGCACGGTTCTCGATGGCTGCCCATTTCTGAGCATCGCTTGGCAAAATATCCGCCGTACCCTTTGGACGTTGATATTTCATAATATTCCTCCTCGTATAAAATCACATATCTTGATTGATTCTCCGTTGACTTACACACTTATTTATTCTAGTGTGAATTTGTATTTTTCCATAATGATGAAAATAGGAAGGATCCTATAATCAAAACTATTAAAACATACTTTTATTTGTCTCAATACAAACAAAAAGCCCTTGCCAAGTAACTACTTGAACAAGGGCGCAAAAATGCACGGTACCACCTTAATTTATTACTTCGCAATAACGCTGCGCACGGCATGTTACCATACACCTTAAAAGTGTCTTCATTTATCTAACTTGGCGGGTATCTCAGCTAGCACCCGTTCTCTGACAAGTTCTTTCAAAATTACTATTCTTCATCAACGGCTTTTTTTCAGTATACAAACAATAATAAGCAAAATCAAGACATTTCCTTAAATTTCCGCTAAAAACAAAGCAAAATACTTTTCTCAATTGAATTAACGCAAAAAAATCAACAGCTTTTTCTGTAAAAAATTGTGAAGTCTTGTATAATTAACTCTGTGCATATTATGCATAGGTAATTAAGCGGATGGTGGAATTGATGCAAGAATATAAACATGGGCAACGTATCCCATTGAATAAAGTCATTTTAATTGGAATTATTTTGGCCTTACTTAGTTTACTGATTTATCGAACAACATCTTACTTTAAACAAGTTGAGGTCGAAACAACACAGGCCATGATAAAAAGCGGTCCAGGTATCGAATATAAAGATAAAAACTCTTTAGCGCAGGGTACAAGATTAAAGATCATAAAAACGAAATATCACTGGCTTTATGTTAAAACTGATAAAAATCAGTTCGGTTGGGTTGCTGATTGGATGATTTCTTCATCATACAAAAACCCTATTACTTCTTTATCTAACGCGACGATCGTTCTTGATCCGGGCCATGGCGGCGAAGATTCTGGTGCGCTTTCAAACTCTAATAAAGATGAGAAAACTTATACCTTGCGTTATGCAAAACAAACTGCTAAAAAGTTGCGCGCTAAGGGTGCAAAAGTATATCTTACTCGTGACAATGATTCAACTGTCAGTTTAGGTGCACGACCAAGATTGGCAGAACAAGTGCATGCTGATGCTTTTATTAGTTTTCATTTTGATTCTGCTCCGGAAGCCAACATCGCTTCTGGTTATACGACTTATTACTATAATAAGGGGCCCTCTTTTAAACTGGCAAACACCGTCAACCAACAGTTTAGTCAACTTGGCTTAGATAACCGTGGAGTGGATATCGGCAACTTTTTAGTGATCCGTGACAATACCCGCCCTGCAATTTTGCTTGAAATGGGCTACATTAATTCTGAACGTGATTTTGAAAAAATAACTTCTCGCGGCTATGAAAACAAGGCTACTAGCCAAGTTGTTGCTGGTTTGACTCAATATTTTCACCGTGATTAAAAAAGGACTTTGCACGTAGTGGCAAGGCCCTTTTTGCTATAAAAATAAATTTTTATCTAGCTAACAGAATTTATCATCTCGCTTAGTGAGTGCACTTTAATTTCAGCATGGATCTTTTGATGAGCCATTAAATTATCAGGATCAAACAATGCGCCGGCAATTTTAGCGTTATGCGCTGCTTTGATATCCAAACGACGATCGCCCACCATTATTGCAGATGCCCGTTCTAACTTGAACTTATCTAGCAAATAGTTCAATGAATCAGGTGCTGGTTTCCGTGGAAAATTATCCCTGCCAGTAATACTTCCTGAAATAAACCCTTTCAGATCATCACGTTTTAATAACTCGACAGCCCCATTTGCACGATGTGTCAATAAAAAGTTTTTTCCGCCTGCGGCTGACACTTGTTTAAGTATTTCAGCTGCTCCAGCAAACCGTTTAACTTCACTAAAATGTTTATTTTCAATGATCTTATATTGTTCTCTGATTTCAATTAACTTAGAATCAGAAATATTATATTTCGTCTGATGATATATAAAGGCTTGGCTCAGTGACCTCAAGCGCATTATCTGATAAGCTTCAACTTGAGAAACTTCATATCCAGCATTATGCCACGACTCATGATAAGCAAGCGGCATGATTCGGTAAGTATCATAAAGCGTCCCGTCAAAATCCCAAAAAAAATTGCGGTAATGCATTTGCAGCTTCCTTTCAAGAAAAATTAAATATAGGGTTTGATCCAATCAACGGCAACATTCATTGCCAGGCGACAAGCATCTGTTTTATCTAACTCATTTTTCAATACGAAATCATGAATTGTTCCTTGAACTCTGATTTGCGCCGTCTTAACGTGAGCATCGCGGATCTTTCTAGCCAAAGCTTCGCCTTCGTCCCGCGCAACATCAGCTTCTGCTGTTATGATCAAGGTTTCCGGTAATGCCGCCATTTCAGCCTGTGTCGCTAACAGAGGTGAGTTATACTTCGTTTTACCATCGTTATCAGGTCCCAAAAAATTGCCCCAAGCCCACTTCATCTGTTCCCGCGTCAAATAATAGCCGCCCGCAAAACTAATATATGAAAACGTATCAAAATTATGATTAACCACTGGATAAAACAAAAACATCTTATAAATTTTAATTTTTTGTACTTGTTGCAAAGCCAAAGAAACTGCCAGACCGCCACCGACATCGTCGCCCCCTAGGATCAAACGTCCAAGGTCTAAACCATATTTACCCGCGAAATTGGGCAGTTGCTTGAAAACCGCCAACAATTGTCGTTGTTGTACTGGCGCCTGAGCTTCTGGAGCCAAAGTATACTCAGGAAAAATTAAACACACCCGACTTCTAGCCGCTAATTCACTCACTAACTTATGATAACTTGATTCGTCACCGGCAATAAATTGACCACCGTGAATATAAAAAACTATGGGCAAATGTTCACCTGGCTTTAAATCTGGAGGAAAAAGAAGATGGACTTTGATTTGTCCGAGGTCAGATCCTAAATCTAAAATTTCGGAAGTCACATTCACTTTATGCAAATAAACAGGCGTTCGCTGTTCGAAAGCCAGTCTTTCTCTGATTACATTGATCGTAATCGTTGTAGGAACAAAGTTTTTCGAGCTAGCACGTTCACAAACTTGGCGAGCTTCAGGTTCTAAAGAAATCAATGCCATAACATCACCTCTTCATTTTAAAATCAAAATATTGAAACGGGTTTTACTTCTGCATTTATAGATCTGAATTAAAGTTCTGCTGTATCATAAATAATCGTGACTGGTCCGTCATTTTGTAAGCTGACTTGCATATCAGCCCCAAAAACTCCCGTTTCGACCGTTAAACCAAAATCAGCCAAATATTTATTAAACAAGTCATAGTTTTGCTCTGCGATTTTTGGATCCTGTGCTTTGGAAAAACCTGGACGATTTCCTTTTCTTGTATCTGCATACAATGTAAATTGTGAAATAGACAAAATGCTGCCGCCAACTTGAGCCAAACTTTGATTCATCTTTCCATCAGGATCGCTAAAAACTCTTAACTTAGCGATCTTATTAGCACAGTATTTAATTTCATCTTCTCCATCGCCTTCTGTAAAACCAACTAAGAGTACAAAACCATGGCTGATTTGCCCGACAACTTTTCCGGCTATTTCAACCTGAGCATCTTTACTTCTTTGCACAACTACTCGCAAAAATAACATTCCTTTCAAAACAGTATTAATGAATCACTCTTTTAACAACATATACATCCGAAACCCGCTTAATATTATCGATCAATCTTTGCAATTCAATGGTGTCACGGACTCCAACTGTAATATTGATGATCGCCATCTTATTATTATCCACTCTGCCATTTACTGAATTAAGATTCTTAGTTGAATTATTGACCATTTGCAAAATATCATTTAACAGACCTGAACGATTATAACCTTCGATCTCTAAGTCTGTATCATAAAACGGATGTTCTTCAGGAATATTATTCCAAGATACATCAATTAACCTAGTTCCATTTTTTTCTTCGTTCTTAACATTTGGACAATCCACACGGTGAACTGAAACTCCGCGTCCCTTGGTGATATAACCAACGATGTCATCACCAGGAACCGGATTACAACAATGACTCAAGCGGACCAACATATTGTCGATCCCAGCTATAACTACGCTATCTTCTTTATTTGTAGTCTTCTTCGCTTTTGGATTGCTTTTATGTTCATTATTGAGTGATTTATGCTCTTCAAGAAGTTCTTTTTCTTGTTGCTGGCGCTTTTTTTCTTCTTGTTCTTGTCTAATATTTTCAACTAAAACATTAACGACTCCGATCGGAGTAAGTTCGCCAAAACCGATCGCAGCGTATAAATCATCCACCGTTTTAAAGTGCTTCTTCTCTAAAACGCGAGCAATATTTTCATCATTTAAAACTTCATGTGGATCAAAACCAGCATCCACCAATGAATTTTGTAAAACATCACGACCGGTATCGATATTTTCGGTCCGATCTCGTTGCTTGAAGAAACGTCTGATTTTATTACGTGCTTTATTAGTATGGACCAAATCAAGCCAGTCTTGGCTCGGGCCCGCAGAATTTTGTGAAGTCAAAATATCAACGATGTCACCATTTTTGATTTGATAATTCAAGGGAACTATCTTGCCGTTAACTTTGGCTCCTGTGGTATGGTGACCAATCTCTGTATGGATCGAATAGGCCATATCCAGCGGAACTGATCCCTTAGGAAGCTCGAGAACATCACCTTTAGGTGTAAAAACATAAACCCGATCAGAAAACAGATCCCCTTTGACACTTTCCATAAAATCATTAGCGTCTTCGGACTCATTTTGAAACTCCAAGATCTCTTTGAAAAAGTTTAACTTTTCCCCAGTATCCGTTGAATTGACAGCGTCCTTTTTTCCTTCTTTATATGCCCAATGAGCAGCAATACCATACTCAGCAACTTGATGCATTTCTTCCGTACGGATCTGTACCTCGAAAGGTCGACCTGCCGGGCCCAAAACGGTCGTATGCAACGATTGATACATGTTAGCTTTAGGCATAGCTATATAATCTTTGAAACGCCCTGGCATTGGCTTCCATCTTGTATGGATCGCGCCTAAAACTGCATAACAATCTTTAATGGATTTTACGACCACACGAATGGCTATCAGATCATAAATTTGCTCAAATTGTTTGTGCTGATCTCGCATCTTGCGGTAAATCGAATAAATATGCTTTGGCCGACCATAAATTTCGCAGTTCAAATCTAAATCAGCGATCGCTTTTTTAATTTGCTCGATCACTTGCTCAATGTACTTCAATCGCTCCGTACGCTTAGAATTCATTAAGTGTACTATTCGATAATATTGTTGAGGGTTTAAGTATCTCAAAGAAGTATCTTCTAGTTCCCACTTGATTGTACTAATACCTAGACGATCAGCTAATGGTGCATAGATTTCAAGAGTCTCATTGGCGATCCTTCGTTGCTTATCAGGGCGCAAATGGCTCAGTGTCCGCATATTATGCAGGCGATCAGCAAGTTTAACAATGATCACCCGTAAATCTTGTGACATTGCAAGCAACAATTTACGGTGATTTTCTGCTTGAGCTTCTTGATGAGAAATATACTTGATTTTGCTTAACTTGGTCACACCATCAACAATAATTTGTACGTCTTTGCCAAAAAGTTCACCCACATCACCTAAAGTGACTTCTGTATCTTCAACGACGTCATGCAAAAAGCCAGCACAAACAGTAGCTGGGTCCATCTTTAAGTCTGCCAGAATACCAGCAACTTGAATCGAATGAATAACATAAGGTTCCCCTGATTTTCTAACCTGTTCTTTGTGGACATATGTTGCAAAATCACATGCTTTTTGTACCAAAGCAACATGTTCTTGATTCATATAATCCCGACACATAGAGAGTACATCTTCGGCACTCCAAATTGTTTCTTTTTCCATAATCATTCACCCCAAAATAAACTTCAAATAAAGAACACTTAAAAGTTAACTCAGTATATCCAATTACATGATATAAAAAAATGGGAAAGTGTTCTTTGACCCCGCAAGTTAACAACTTTTTTCTTTAAAATAAAAGCACGCATGTCTACTAACGATAAACAAACGTGCAACTCCTCTTAATCTTTGGTGATCCCATAAGAAAGATAAGTCAGGCCGAGATAGACTAACGTAAAATATAACGCATAGCCATCAAAAAAATACCTGTATCCAATTAAATACAACACTGGAAAAATTAAAAGTACTAGCCATGAAATATTTTTAGCCCCTACGAAGAGCCCTAAAATAATCGAGTAGACAACATTTGTGCCTAATAAAATAAATCCTACCTTCATAATATCATTCAAGTCCAACGTTGCGCCAATAATTGGAACGATAAATGAAAATACCGCCCCAAATGCAATACACCAAAGTGTTTTCATGGTAAACAGTTCCTTGACATTCATAAAAGACACCGCTTTTCAAAATTTCTTATTTAGTATTCTACTCTAGTTCAAGAGCAATTACCAGAGTACATTATTTTAATGTAATTAGCTGTAAATAAGCTACTTGTACACTAATACAATATAAATAGATAGCACCAAATAACATCTTGTGTGGGTCAATTTTTGGGTCAAAACAAGCCTCCGATTACTCGGGGGCTTGTTTATTTTTTAAATTGACAAGAGCGCTATGCATAATTGCACAACGCCCTCTAATTAAAAAATCAAATTTAAATCGTTCCGAAATTCTATTACGCAAATAGAAATAATTCTATCTTTCGTAGTACTATCCCGCCTCTATAATACCGTTACAGCTCCAAGGCTGCGCCCGATCACGCGAAATGTTATCAAATTAAAATCTGTATGGTAAATTACTTAAATTTTTAACTAACAATTAGTATAACACATTACCTATAAACAATATAGTACGTAAGTCGTTTGGGCTTTTGTACCTTTTTGCAGATTTAGTTGTTGTATTTGGCTTCTAAATAGAATATACTGCATTTGCAAGGTTAGAGGAGAAGGCGTTTGGTTTAGATTATTGTTCAGTTACTCGGTGAAAATATTCGCCTATACAAATTTTCTCTTTTTAACCTTGTGGGCAGAGAGAAGAACCATCTTTTGATTCTTCTTTCGCCCCACCCTAGCAGTTTCATAAACTGTAAGGCCTCACATAAAAATGTGGGGCTTTATTTAGAGAGTGTAAAATTACCGTTTGTGAATCAATTTTTGGATCAAAAACCAAGCCTCGGATCGCTCCGGGGCTTTTAAATTAGTTCAATTTATTTAAACGGTTAAAAATGCTATAATAAAAAGAACCTAAAAGATGTTGGGCCGCTTGCTTCCACATCTCTATAGGTTCTTGGTCGCTATTTCGAACGTTTATCAAATAATTTATCCAGAACACGCTGGATTAAGTATGCAATTACGCTCGAAAACACGCCAATTAAAAATTGGCCAATCGTATTGAACAGAGTTGTCACCCCCTGTGGCTTATAGAATGCGCTGGTCAACGCTAAGCCATTAATAATTTTACTATTAATCTGTAAATAAAAAAAGCAAATTCGATAATATGTTCTCGTTGACAGATATGCCTATGCTGGTATAATATTAGTTTGTATTGAACGGGGTTATTACCCTTATATAAGGAGTTTGGTCACTCCTTAGCACCGTCTAACTCGGTGTCGTTTGAGTGCGTTAAGCTCTGTGTCTTGCTCTGCGTGTCGTCCATGCAGGGCTTTTTTTGTGCAAAAAAATAACGCCCACCCGAGTAAGGTGAGCGCAAAAATCATAACATAGGCGGGACATTGATTCGCCTTTTGTTAGTATATCATTAATAATAGATTTTTTGACCGATCTGCAACATGTTTTTGTTTGCAATACCATTTTTCTGTGCTAGATAACTGATTGAGTAGCCAGTTAGATAGCTAATACGTGATAATGTATCGCCACTTTGTACTACTCTATAACGCGCCGTATTAGCCCCACCAGTCACTTTTAGGTGTTGTCCCACATAGATATAGTTGGCGTTCCTAATGCCGTTCAGACTGGCTAATTTTGCGTATGTTGTACCATACTTCGTAGCAATTGAGCTCAAACTATCACCAAAACGAACAGTGTAGTAGCTACCAGCTTCCTGCTGTGTCTGTGAACCTGTCAGCGTAATCTCAACATTAGATCTGTTGATCCAGCTCATGATGCCACCTAGCAGAACTTTGTTGCCAGATACTTGGATAACTTTGTATGACTTACCTTTTACCCAACTAGGAATATAAGCACCATTACTCCAGCGGTTAGCCTTATAGTTAACTTTCACAGTATAGCCAACTTTGATGTCTTTTTTTGGAGTCTTATTGGCTTGTAAGCCTTCTTTAACCGCGCTTGGTTTAGTATTAGGCTTGGCAACTTTCCCACCTGTAGATGGGTTTGTGTAACCCTTATAGCCCACCTTAGTTAATCCAGTTAGATCTACATTACCGTCTAATAACTTGCCTGCGTATGTCGAAGTGAATTGCCACATACCGATACCGTCCATGCTAGGGAAGTAGTTATAATTAGGCTTGTATGATACGCTCATAGTTGCATAGCTAGCGATCCATAACCGATCTTTACCAAATTTGTTTACAATTTGTTGCAGATATAAGTTAGCTTGTGAGTATGGTTTGCCCGTATACAATACTGGTGTATAGCCAGCGTCTTTAACGGCCTGCATACCAGCAATGATAGCATTAGTGTTAGCCTGCTTGTAAGCATTGCTTAGCCCACTTTCAACGTCCAGTGCTATAATACTGCCTTTAGGAGTTTGCACCTGTGGAAGAAAATGCTGTACAATCGCACGTCCACGCTGTGCACTCGCTCCAGCCTCGAACCAGATATAAGTGTGCATGCGCAGTCCTTGGGCAATACCAGAACTGACTTGTGACTTATATGTGGCTTGGTTGTAGTAGTAGCCACCCGTATAACCGCCAATTTGAGAAATAGCAAACTTATCACTTGCTTGCCCTTTTTGTGCACTGTAGCCCTGATATTTGGCAAGATCAGTCCCTTGTTCACGTGTATTAGCACTTACACCAGTAGATGAGCAAAATAAAAGCATTGCCCCAACTGTAGCAATGCCTAACAGACATCTTTTAAGATTGTCTTTCACTTTTTATCACCATCTTTCTTGTCCAAGTCTTGCGTCAGGATACCGCCAGCAACTAAGATACTGATTACAGCTCCCACGATACTGCTGACGTTAGTTAATAAGTCGGAGTTAACATTTACGCCTAACGCGCTTAAAACGCCTGTGATAGCGCTCAAGATAGCCATAATAAGCACACTCCAAGCCTTGGCGCTATTCTTATTGAAATTTAACTTCATAATTTCTGACCTCCCATTTTATTGGTCAAATTCTTAACTTCTAATTGCAGATTACCTATCATCTTGCTTTGGTCTTCAATCTGTCTTCGCAACTGCTCAACTTGAATCTGCAACTCATTCCGTTCTTTAGTAACTGAATTGAGTTCGTTGCTTAACTTGTCAAGTCTTTCCCATAGATCTCTTGTATGCTCTGCATAAACTGATTCTGTGGAAGACATCTTTTTACTTTTGTTAGCGTACCAACCGCCTACACCTGAGATGATAGCGATTATAATAGCTCCGATTTGTGGATCAACATTCAAATCGCTTCACCTACCCATAGTTCGATCAGTATGCTAACCGCAATCGAACAAATTAGTATTGTTGAGAATGTAATGAAACCGTTTATTGCAATATCTTTTGCAACATAAAAAAACGCCAATGCAGACCATAGCACTAGCATAGCTATCAGTACACCAGCCTTTAATTTTGGCATATAGTGAGGCGTAACACTTGCATATATCCCTAGTAGTCCAACTATTCCAAAACCATATACAAGCCCAGAGTTGACGACGTTATGCAGGATGAAAGTATCCTTGATGTTTGGTATAGCTCCACCAAAATCAACTAGACGCATCGACACATACAACGCCCATATCAAGGTGATAAGTGACACTGCGATAATAAAGCGGTTATGAACTAAGCGTTGTTCGAATTTCACTCAATATCACTCCTTTCTTATTGCACAAAAATAGCCGCCCTTGCGTACTGTGGATTTCAGAGGCGACTTAACTCGCTTCAATAGTTGCTGTATCATCATCCACATTAACAGTTACATCACTAGGCGTATTCAGTGGCTGCGGATTAGCTTCATCATCAGCACTTACTTCGACTTTGCAACTGTCCAAGTTTACCCTGTTTTTAAACTCTTCTCGCAACTGCAATTGATCTATATCAACTTGTGTGAATTGTTTCTGATAAGCAACAGTAAAGTCCCACTTGTCGGTAAATCTAACTTGCTTGTCAGGATCCAAGCTGATATACATCTGTGGGAACAACACCAGATAGTATTGTGTGATTGAAACTATAATCAAAGATGGATCTAACCAGACACGTGCAAAACTGTCTTGATTAGCATATGTTTCCATCGCTTTCCAGAACCAAAAGCGGTTGCGTTTAAGGTTATTTTTCATAATTACCATCCTTAAATATTTCGACGCTTAAATTCCAACATATTTGATGATCTTATCTGCTATCTTCTGCATTCCTACATCACCAGGATGTCGAATCCATGATTCCGAAGCTGTAACAGTTGTTTCATCATCATAAGTGATTATAGTGTCGCTTAAAGCTTGATTTTCAGTAGTATTTAACGCACTTATATCCACAAAATCTAGGCCTGCATCAGATGCGCATTGTTTAACAACAGGATAACCGACCGCTTTACTAAACCACGTGCCTACAACAACAATATCTGCGATAGGACATTTACCTTTAAGCCATGCCAAAAATTGTGGGAAAGTTTGCTTAAAGGTTTCGATATATTGTGTTGTGTTGTCTCCTATCTGCAAGATAATTAAATCTGTATCAGCAGTATAGCTATTTGCTATGCTATCTCTATATGCTTCATATTCAGATTGACTTGTTGCCATTTCTATCCCGCTGATTTGAGTTTGCGTGAATGTCGCATCTGTATTTTTTGCAAGTATAGCTTGTTGTACAAGATAATTAAAATCATGTTTACTATCACTAGCGCACATACCAAAATCTCTATCCCCATGGCTGCCTTGAACGATACCATTGACAAGTGAATTACCAGAAACATTGATTTTGTGAAACGATAATGATTTTACTGTTAAGTTGCCATCGTTGCTTATCATTAACTTAAAATTTTTCCCTGATGGCGAGGTTAAGATGGTCTCTTCGATAGGCTTTATATCATTAAATTTCTCATCGATATTCAAAAGAGTATCTTTCAAATTATCTGCGTAAAAAGATGCTTTTCGCATTTCATCTGTATAAACCAACAAATTATTAACAGTAAAGCTTCCTTCGCTTGTGCCGCGATTTCTAACCAAAACAGCAAATTTTTTCGCATCTTTATAAATCTCCAAATTGCTTGCATCGAAAGAAAGTGTAGTTTTGAAACTTGATTTTGCTTCAAATAAAATAATATACTTATCCGTATCGGCCGAATCTCTGTATCTTAACATTACATCTACACTGGTTAGACCAGATACCGTTACATCAATATCAATCATGGTTTCCTCAAAATTTGACTGAAAAAAACTGGTATACATTCCCTGTGATATACTACTTCCACTCCACGTATTACCAGTAATTGTTCCGCCAGCAAAAGCGTAAAACTTGGAAGCTTTTAAAATTTCAGATTTCTTATCTATAACATCTTCGTATGATGGATTTTTCAATTCTTCAACTGGAGAACCTCCCACTTGCAACCCAGGAATTTTTATATTTTTAGGCTGATTATATGGCCACTCTTCAGCTGTATAATTTAAAATATTCTCTCGTTTCTGCATCATAACTAATTTTGACAAATCAAATGTCGAATCCACTGTTATAGCAATAAATCTGGTAGTTGGTGTTGTCTTAAAAATACTCGTGCTATCTCTTTCCAAATTCATCAAAACTGAAACTTGCTTCATATTTTCATCAACCGCATACGAAAAATGTGTACTATATGTGTCAATGTTCATCGAGTACCAATAATCAGATGCTACAGGAATCAAAATACAATTGCGCTCAGAATCAGAAATCTTACTAACGATTCCATCGCTAATTCCATAGCGATAACCATTCAATATATTTGCAGGATTAGCTATATTTACATCTGCATCTGCGAAACTTGTTTTAGCTGCTGTCACAGCTCCGTCAACAATATTGCTTGTATTGATAGCATTATCCCCAACGAGAGAAGCCAGCCATTCCGTTTGTGATCCTTGATAACCATTGATTACTGCAACTTGGTAAGCAG
>OMJG01000364.1_pt1 | contig 34641 bp, 32 predicted proteins | sample 1646431 | NCBI WGS metagenome assembly OMJG01 (sample SAMN03771674, study PRJEB25209) | food metagenome | isolation source: Cotija cheese | place: Mexico:Jalisco,Michoacan | collected 2011-12-12
GTGCCTGAACACTGAACTCCTGTTTGCAATTGCCGCAGGCGCCCTCGATGAGGGGAGCCACGGCGCAGATGGACTTTGGAAAGTGCGTTATGGCCCGCTCGGCCGGTGTCATATAGCGATATTGCAGCCGCTCGAACTCTTCGAATAATTCTGAGGGTAGCTGGGCCTTTACCTGATAGAACGAGGCGTGGAGTCGCTTTGCACGGTTCTCCCCGAATTGCCGCCGGGCCGCGATCTGTTCGTCAAAGGGACGAATGCTCTCCCATAGGGCTTCCTCAATGGCCTGACGCTCGTCCACAAGGGCTTGGTCACGTGCGGCATCGTCTTCTCGATGCCCGGTCCTCCGGGACCGCGCCCCGTTCGTCTAGCGGCCCAGGACGTCGCCCTCTCACGGCGGTAACACCGGTTCAAATCCGGTTGGGGGTACGACGGACGCGGCAATCGTCTTTACGGTTGTTACGCCAGCCAATTGGGGTATGGTGTAATTGGCAACACGGCTGATTCTGGTTCAGTTGTTCTTGGTTCGAGTCCAGGTACCCCAGCCAATATGAAAGCCCTACAGCCACAACGACTGCAGGGCTTTTTCCGTGTTCAATTCATCCCGGTTTCGGTGAATCATGTGTGCCATAGGTGTGCCAAACATCAACGAGCCAAGCAGGAAAACAGCAAGCCCTGCCGAAGCGGGGCTTCTGCCGAGGACGCGGAGTTGGTCAGAGGGTGAAATTCCCCGATAAGTGTTGTGGAGTCACCGGGTCATACGCCGTTAAGGTGTTCTTGACCTTCGAGTTTGTCCCTATGGGCGACAATGGTGCTCAGTATGAATTTGAAAAAGTGGGAGTCGGCAACGGAGTGGCCGCTGACGGCCCTTTCATTGTTGTTCCTGGTGATATACGCGTGGCAGATACTTTCGGAACCCATAGGAATTTGGAATCGCGCTGCAGAGTTCTCCATGAATGCGCTTTGGGTGGTATTCGGGGTGGATTACGTGGTTTCACTGTTGTTGGCGGAGAGGAAATGGGAGTGGTTCAAACATCATGTGTTCGATCTATTGGTCGTTCTTCTGCCCATGGTGCGACCGTTGCGTGTGCTTCGTGTGTTGACCGCGTTGAATGCCTTGCATCGAACAAGCGGCATGGCTCTGCGAGGCCGTATCACCATGTATGTGGGAGCATCGGTTACGCTCATCGTGTTTATAGGGTCATTAGCCGTTCTGGACGCTGAACGCTCCGCACCTGGGGCTTCGATAAAGACTTTCGGCCAGGCTTTGTGGTGGACCTTCGTGACCATTACCACTGTCGGATATGGTGACTATGCGCCCGTCACATCGACCGGTAGGGTGATAGCTTTTGTGCTTATGCTCGGTGGCATAGCGCTGATAGGGGTTGTGACCGCCACTCTGGCTTCGTGGATTGTCGATGAGGTCAGTGCCGAAGAGCATAAGGAATCGAGCATCAACCACGAGGAAGTCGAAGAAATATCACATAGGTTGGAACGTATTGAAAGGAAACTAGATGATTCCGAGGGCCGAGGCGTTGCTATGGTCACAGGCAACCCAGTTGAACCGAAAACAGCAGGTCCCCATGCTATTGAGATGGACCCGCACATGATACCGATTCGGGACAGCAAGTAGGACTTGACCTCCTCGTCATAGTGTTGAAACGATCAGCTTGCGTCTGCGCGGATGTTGTTCGGACATCATAGGTTATCTGATTTAGCGCTGTGCTGTAGTCCAGGTAACGCCATTGGTCTTCTTCCCGACATTCCCTGAATGTATATCAGAAAAGAATCTTAACGCCGCCTGTGACATCCTGCAGGCGATGTAAACGATTCGCAGTTCGTTACTCAGGTATACCATTGTTGGACTGGCATCCGAAATAGGAGGAAGACTTGCAGGAGACAGAGCCGATATCGATTGATGCTGCTGAGACGGCATTGCAACAGGCCATGCGGAATAGCGATGTGGCAGCCTTGGACCGGATGATTTCAGATGACCTCGTGTTCGTCGGCATCGATGGGAAGAATCTGAGCAAACAGGATGACTTGGAGTCGCATAGAAACGGCACGACCAGATTCGAGCGTTTGGACGAGATTTCTCGACGCTGCTCCAGCGCCGGAGAAGGTAAGACCACGGGGTCAACCGAAGTCGTTGCGGATGTGGTGAATGTCATCAACGGCGAAAGGGTTAAAGGGCGGTTGCGCTGGCATCGTGAATGGAAGCTCACTGATGGGCGCTGGCAGGTGATTAGAGGCTCGGTGAGCATCGCCGGATGAGCGGTTGAATCACTGTTTTCGCCGCTCATGCCGGCGTATGCGGTTCCTTTGGGTCAGAGTGTGCTCCAGCCTCCGTCCGAGTTCACCACGGAGCCTGACACATTCGCCGAGTCATCGCTGAGCAGCCAGGTGATGGCGGCGGCCAATTGTTCTGCCGAGGCGGGTGCAGGGGCCATCGAGAAGGCCTGCCCCAAGACTTCCATCGCATATTCGGATTTGAAGGGAGCCTCGATATTCGTCACCACTCCTCCAGGTAGGACGGCATTGGTCCGGACCCCTTTGCGCGTGTAGAAAGCGGCGTTGTTTTTGGTGATGCCGATAACCGCATACTTCGTGGCGGTGTACGCCACACCAGCCGCCAGGCGTGTAGCGGCTTCGGACGATACGTTGACTATAGACCCTTTTCCTGCATCGAGCATGACCGGCAGCACGGCTCTGGAAAGCTTCATCACCGCGGTCATATTCACTGCGAGTACTCGGTCCCAGGTTGCATTGTCGACCTCGGCGTTGGGCAGAAACCCATCGGTTATTCCGGCATTGTTGACCAGGCCGTCGATGTGCGAGCCCGCCAGGTTCACGATGCCATCTATAACCGTCTCATCACAGATATCGCCGGCCAGTGTTTCCAGTTTTGCCCTTGGATGTGACGCCGTGAGGTCCTCAAGACGTTGCGCGCTGATATCGGTGGCGATAACCCTTCCGCCCTCGTCGAGCAACCTTTCAGCCGTGGCTTTGCCGATGCCTGATCCTGCTCCTGTGACGATGATCGTCTGATTGTCGAATCTTGTCCCCATTGACATTGTTCCTCCTTTGTACAAGGTAAGAACATCGTATAGGTTCTCGTGAAAAAACTCACCATATGCCATTGCCAGATGCACATCCTGAGAGCTGTGTGAAGCTCAGAGATGGAGTCGGGGCGATGATGCAATGCGAGAGGGCGGGGCGACATCGATAATCCATGCAATACGAACGAATCCCTCGCGCCGGCGTGTATTCCACAAGCGTCTGCCGCAATGAGTGCATATGGCAATAATGCCGACGGTTGCTATGCGGCGGCCATGTACAGGTGATAGAGCACCGGCACAAAAATCAGTAGCCCCACGATGAGAATCAGCATGCCCCAACGTAGCAGCGGCTTTGTCGCGCCGTCCCAGGCGGGGAGATTCCTGTAAGCCCTAAGTTTGAAAGATGCGCTGCCCAGGCTGAGGACGATGAAGCCCGTCACCGTAACGCCCAATCCAATCCAAAATCCTATCTGATACCAATCCATAGCCTAGAGAGTATAAGCAGCAAGGATTGCCCGGTATCCTTCGAAAGAGTGACATGCGTCGTCGTCCTGCAGGATGATTCTGATGCTGCTGCCCGGCAGTCTGGTGATAACACCGAACGCCCGCCGCGATCCGATGCCTTGGATGAGCATTGACGTCGGAATTTCAGCGGAGAAGCTCCGTGACATGTTCGGCGATGATGCGCTGGTCAGGGTTGAGACCGGTGTTGGGCGTCACTGCGTAGAAGTGACGTATGAAGGCTTCGCCCGGATCGAAGGTCCGCACATTCGGAGGAACGCAGTTCTCCGACAGCACGGTGCACCCCACTCCCGAGGCGAGTACCGAACGAATTTTTTCGTTGCTGTCCAGCTCGACCATATGCGTTGGGCTGATGTCGAATGTCCGGAAGAACATATCGGTGAAATACCGCACGCCGGAGCCGGACTCTCGCAGCAGCCACAATGCGTCAGAAGAGATGTCGGGGAACGCGTTGAGTGACGTCGACGAATTGCCGTGATGGTGTGAGACGGAAGCCTGGGATGCGGATGCGGCAGATGCCGCCGTTTCGGCGCTCGTATTGAATGCCAGAACGAGTTTGTCCTCGCCCAGCACATCGAGCCTCACCATGTCCGTATCCACGGGTTTTTCGATGATGCCCATATGCGCTTGTTTTTTGATGATGCCGTCGATGATCTGGTCCGAGTTCATCGTGTGGGCCGAGAACTGCATGGTGTCCAGTAGGCCGTCCAAGCCTCGGATGACCTTGGGCAGCAGCGTGCTGGAAGCCGTATGGGAAAGCAGCAGGGAGAACGGTGTTTTCCGGAAGTTGTGGGGATTCATGTGATAGACCGTGTCCGACCACTGCCTGAGTACATCTGCGGCACAGGAATACAGACGTTTCCCAGCCGGTGTCGGTAGCAGTTGACTCTTGGCCCGCCTGATGAACAGGCGGAGACCGAATGTCGATTCCAGGGCGGCGATTCGTTTGGACACGGTGGATTGGGCGATGCCGAGCTCGTCTGCCGCCGCGGTGAATTCCCCATTTTCAAAAACCGCTATCAGCGTTACCAGATGAGTGAAGCTCAGATCGTCGACGGTTGACACCCTTGGTCCTTTCAGCTCGTCTGCATATTAAATTCCATATAAGAATAGATACCATGTTTAATAGTAATTTGAAGAATGGATATATTGAGTGCACAGTGAGGGTATGAGCACAGCATCAAATATTCTGAATGGTTCACAAAACGGGCTTGGCGGCACCGATGGGGATTCGCGGGCCGGATTGACGGGTCCTTCCGCGGAACTGCCAGCCGAAGCCCCTGAATCACGGTTGCGAAGCTATCACCGTTCCGTTCCCTTGCCCAAAGGTGGTCTGACCCTCGGCATACTGGCCCTTGGCGCACTGCTGGGCATGATGTTCCCCGATGACGCCAACTGGCTGCATGTGCTGTTTGCGCTCTTGTCTCTTCCCTTCTTCTCCACCATCGTCATCAAATGCCTGATTCACCCCAGCATCGTTCTCGGCGAGGATATGTCCAATCCGATGGTTGCTCCGGTGTCCGCCACCGTGCTGATGTCGATGATGCAATATGCGAGCTACCTCGCCCCGCTGCCGGGCACCTGGCATGTTCTGGCTGTCGCATTGTGGTATTTTGCCGTGAGTTGCAACATCATCCTCATGGTGCATATCACCAGCCGCTTCGTCATCCGTCGTTTCGAGCTCTCTGCCGTATACCCCACATGGTTTGTAGGCTTCGTGGGCATCGTGGTCGCCTCGGTGACCTCGCAGTCGCTTGGACAGCAGGCCCTCGGACTGCTGATTTTCTGGTGCGGACTGCTGCTGTATGGTCTGAGTTTCATCGTGGTGACGATGAGAATGCTTTGTATGCCGCTGCCGCAGGCCGCGCGCCCCTCCTTCTGCATCTACGCGGCGCCGATGAGCCTGTGCATCGCCGGTTACACCACCGCCGAGAGTCGTCCGAACGTCTATATGGTGCTGGTGATGGTGATATGCGCCCAACTGCTCTTCGCCGTCGTGCTCACGCAGATGCCCCGACTGCTGCGTATTCCCTTCGCCCCCTCCTATGCGGCGATGACCTTCCCCTTCGTCATCACCGCGACAGCACTGCTGAAATCCCTCAGACTTTTTTCGGGTGCGGGCTGGGCGGTGCCCTCATGGCTGTTCGCCCTGCAGCATGTGGAAACCGCGTTTGCCTTCGTCATGGTGATGTATGTGATGTTCCGCTTTGCAAAACAGGCGATTGACCAGTGGCGGCGGACTGGGCGAGTATCGGGCGTGTGATCCGCATTCGTCAGGTCTGAGCAAGGGGTCGTGATGAATTCGGCTTGGACTCTTTACACCTCCCCATCCTTTCCATAGAATCATGAACATTCATGCCGGATGCGTCAGGAACCATCCCCGCCGAGGGAATTGCCTGCAGAAGAATCGTTGACAGGAGAATACCGTGGGCAGAGGAATCCAGGGGGCCGTTCTCGATTTGCTGGGCGCTGCAGTGCTCGATCTCGAGGTGGTGGGTATACGGGAAGTATGCAATGGGACGATGAGAAGAATCCCCTTTTCCAGCGACCAGGCTTTACCTGAAACTCTGCAGGGCCCCGCCGCATGGTTGCGCTTATGGTTTCCTTCGGCAGACGGCCGTGCGGTGCAACGTGGATATACGATTTCGGACCTTTCCCCGAACGCGGATGCCTGTGATGTCGACTTTTTCAAGCACGAGGACGGAGGGCCTGCATCGCAGTGGGCGAATACCGCCAAACAGGGCGACCGCCTGCAGGCACAGGTGATGGGTTCTCGGCCATTCCAACCAGGTGAGGGACTCAAGGGCGTCGTCCTCTATGGGGATGAAACGGCATTCCCTGCCGTGTGCTCCATCATACGTAGTCTGCCGGCCGGTGTTGATGTCTCGGTTGTTCTGGGCGGCACCCATGATCTGTCCGCATTTCTGCCGAAACGTGAGGGGCACAACATCACGGTGCGCTTTACGGGACGCGAAACACCAGCCAGCTGTGTTGAAAGAGTGCTGGAGGATTTGCGACACGATGGTGAGGGATTAGACAACTGGCAGTTCTGGGCCGCAGGAGAACGCGCCGCGGTTCAGGCGATGCGCCCGCTGGTGAGCCGACGATATCGTTTTCCTCGAAAGTCAGCGCACATTCAGGCGTACTGGATAGCGGGACGCGCTTTCTAGAAGCCGGAAGGCGCCTCAATCATGTCCTGATGACAGGTATGGCGGGACGCTCACCAATCCATCAGCTGTGCGATGCGGTTCGAAAATTCCGTTTCGTCAATGACGCCCAATTCGAAGAGATCCCGCAACTCAACCATCTCCTGCAGGGTTTCACGGTCGAAGTCCCCATCCAACATGTAATCGTCCATCCGGCGATTATGGCACGCCAAGCTGTTGATTGGCTCCACGGAGCGTATTCGCTGACAGCAATGGGCATATGTGAAACAGGTGTATAGTAATCACCGAATACAGAGAATATATGAGGCCGGAAGGACCGGTCATAGACGAGATGTGTTTAGAAATTACGAGAAATATTATGCATAAAGGCATGCGAATTCATTCTGATAAAAACCAGAAGTGGGATATGGCGCGAAACGTGAGCGCTGAAGACAGGAAACTGCGTTCGACAGGCAATGAGACGAAAGCTCATACTCTGCGGTCGGAAGCCATCAAGGGCTTTCGTTCCATCGGGGTTGATTTCGCCAAATCCGACTTGGACGAGTACGTGTCAAGTGTTCTTGACGGACGCGATTACCGTTTCGTGATCACCTTCTAACCGCGCCGACACGAATGCGCGCTTCAAGTGCGCATTCCTATGGTGCACATACCATCGATTGCCGTGTGGAATGACTGAACCTCAGTCATCTCCTTAGAGTACACATTAATCGCTAGTAGGCTTCCAAAATCGTCATACTCCGTCGCATTGCGCGCGGCTTCCCTCGTCTCGGTGCGTTCACGCGAAGCCAAGGGTCGCAGGAGGATCAGCAGTTTGCCGAGGGCCAGTCACTGGAACTGCATGCCACCGTCGATGATGAGGGTCTGACCGGTCATGTAATCGGAGTCATGACCCGCAAGGAACGACACGCCTGCCGCCACTTCCGAAGGCTCACTCAGACGCCCCAGCGTGATGTCCTTCGAGAAAGTCGACATGCCCCAGTCGTCGTCTTTCCCGGCGTTGACCGCAACCTGGTGCGCTATGTCCATCATCATCGGTGTCTTCACTATTCCCGGAGCGAAGGAGTTCGCAGTGATACCGTCCTTCGCCAGATCCTTGGCGGCGACCTGTGTCAGGCCGCGAATGGCGAACTTCGTGGAGCTGTACAGCATCAGATTCGCATTGCCGACGACACCGGCCTGACTGGCCGCATTGATGATCTTCCCGCCGTGCCCGAGCGATTTGAATGCACTGACCGCAGCCTGCATACCCCAGATGCACGAGGCCACGTTGATGTGGTAGACCTTGTCGAACAGCTCGGGAGTGATGGTGTCAATCGGTGTGGTCGGTGCGATTCCCGCATTGTTGACCAACACATTCATATCGCCTAGGGCGTCGACTGCATTGCTCATCGCCGATGCGAAGCCTTCCCGGTCCGAAACGTCAAGACGGACGGCTACGGCGGTTCCTCCATTCTCGGTGATGGAGGCTGCGACTTCCTCGGCGAGTGTCATGTTGAGATCGGCGATCGCCACCGCGAAACCGTCGGCAACCAACCTGCGTGCGATGGATTCCCCGATGCCTTGTGCCGCACCTGTAATAAACGCTACTTCTTTGGACATGATGCAAACCCCCTTGTTGCTTCATCCGTGATAGAGGTCTCACACCACGAGGGCGTGCGACTGCATTAAGTATAAGTGGCAATTGCGCGAGATGATGTCGACAGTCTGTATGCGGTCCGGAGAGTGGCTTGGGTGCGGCGATTGCCGCAAACACGGATGCGGGAATCCGTGGCGCCAGACATGTCATTGATTGAGATTTCACAGATGCGTGAAGTACTGTTGAATCATGATTGAAGCTCGACCATCGCGCAGCGCCGTTGGGGAATCGGAACAGTTTTCGCAGAGAGACGCGGTCTCGGTCTCGGCACGTCTGGGACGTCTGCAGTTCCATCATTCGGGTAAGTTCCGAGTCCTGCAGCTCAGTGATGTGCAGGACGGCCCCAAGGTTTCCGCCGATACCATCAGCCTTATCGCAGCCGCGTGCGATGCCTCGCGTCCTGACCTGGTGGTGTTCACCGGGGATCAGATTGCCGGATATGATGCGGCATATGCCAAAACCTTCAGGAAACGTCGCTGGAGCACCGGATGGGATGGCGTGTACGCGGCAGGACGCAGTGTCAGCAATTGGGTGGGCAGTGCGCTTCAGGGAATCAACGGGGGGCAGGTCCAGACTGCAGGAACGGCCGATGCGGGCGGAGATGGCCCGGCTCCTTCCTTGGCCGAATATGAGTACGCCGATGAAGGGCGTGAGAAGGACCTTGAGCTGACCAAGGACATGGTCAGACGGAGCATCGCGCAATTCCTGTCTCCTCTCATCGAAAGGGGAATTCCCTTTGCGGTGACCTACGGCAATCATGATTTCCAGTGTGGTCTGGATACGGCGCAGATGGATGCGATCTATCGGGAGTTTCCCGGGTGCTTGAATCCCGAGGCCACTGCGGCCCGTCCGACTCAACCGAGGAAGCAGCCCGGCTCGGGCCTGCCGAATCAAACAGTGTATGCGTGTGAACCCGGTACCTTCGCACTTCCGGTGAGCGATCTCAATGGCAGGCGGAACGTGTTCGGGCTGGCCATCGTGGATTCGGGTGATTATGCGAAAACAGGGGGATACGGGGTTCCTTCCCGCGCCGCTCTGGCGTTCCTCTCGCAGATTCCTGCGCTGCTGCGGACCAAGGCGATGGTATTCCAGCACATTCCCATTCCCCAGTTCTACGAGCTGCTTCGCCCAGTGCCGACGACCACGCCATATGCCATTCAGGGCTATCGTGCTTATGATTCTCAGTGCTTTGTTCTCGACGAGAACAAGACGCTTCCGGGAAGCTATCTGGGAGAGGGTATCAGCTGCCCTGATACCGATTGCGGAGAGTTCGAAATCATGCGAAGGAGCGAAGGATATTTCGGGTTGTTTGCCGGGCATGACCACCGCAACGGTTTCGTCGGCAATTATGAGGGCATGATGCTCGGAGCCACACCGACCTGCGGCTTCGGTTCATATGGGCCTGTTCCGCGCAAGCGCGCGGCGCGATTGTTTGAGTTCGATATCAGACATCCTCACAATCCCCGCACGCAGCTCCTGGAGTTCGGCGACCTGGTCGGTAAGCCGCAAACACACAAGGCCTACACCTTCGCGTTGAGCCATATGCCCAGTTCGACCGGCGATGCGGTGAACCTCCTGCGCAAACCCGGAGTTCTTGCAGGAGGACTGGCGACTTTGGCGGCGCTGTTCGCATCTCTGAGGGCATCGCGGAGAAGACGGTAAGCGACGAATGCCGTTGACGCCGTGCCGAGCGGCGGGCCGTGCTTAGAGGTTTGCCCCGGACAGAGGCGCGGCTTTGGCAATCGCATCCGAAAGATATTTGCCCGCGGCCATGACCAAGGGGGCATAGTGGCGTCCCGGTGCCGTGCCCATACGGTCAGTGGGTCCCGATATCGAGATTGCCGCTATGATGCTACCCGAAGCGTTTCGTATCGGCGCCGATATGGAGGAGACGCCAGCTTCGCGTTCGTTCGAGGATTCCGCCCAACCGCGTTTGCGGACGGCCGCGAGCTTGCTGGCCGTGAATTTCGCATGACGAAGCCCACGGTGCAGACGTTCCGAATCTTCCCATGCGAGCAGTATCTGTGCGGCGGAACCCGCCTCCATCGAGAGCATCGCACCGACCGGAATGGAGTCGCGCAGCCCGCTGCTGCGTTCGACCGAGGCTATGCATACCCGCTGATCGCCCTGGCGGCGAAATATCTGCGCGGACTCGCCTGTACGGTCGAGAAGGGTCTGGAGGATCGGTCCGGCCGCGGTGAGCAGTCTGTCCTCGCCCGCAGCCGCCGCGAGCTCGGCGAAGCGGGAACCGAGCACGAAGCGCCCGTGCGAGTCGCGAAGGACGAAACGGTGGCGCTCCAACGCGATGGCGAGACGATGTGCCGTTGGTCGGGCGAGGTTCGTCGCCGCGACGAGTTGGCCCAGTGTGGAAGGACCGGATTCGAGAGCATCCAGTATCTTTACGGTTTTGTCAAGAACCCCGACACCGGAATGAATCTCGGAGTCATCTACGGGGGTGATGGCAACGGGGGGTACTGCCACGGGATTTTCGGCGTCGTTCCGCCGATTCTCGGTCACTTCTGGGAGGGATTCGCTGAAGGTCATAACAGCGATTATGCCATCTCATATTGTGAAATGCAAAAGTCCAGAAATTGGCTGACGCTTCATACTCGATGTAAGGCACAACAACACTGACCGTTTCCCGAGGGGGAACGGAACGGATAACGAGGTGGATGATGGGAACAACGCTGGCCGAGAAGGTCTGGGCCGACCATTTGGTGCGTCAAGGTCAGGACGGCGCACCCGACTTAATCTATATCGACCTGCAGCTGATGCACGAAGTGACCAGCCCGCAGGCTTTCGAAGGTCTGCGTCTTGCCCACCGCCGCCTGCGTCGCACCGATCTGACCATTGCGACTGAAGACCACAACACTCCGACCGTGGATATCGACCGTCCGATAGCGGATAAGACCTCGGCCTTGCAGATTTCCACGCTGGAAAGCAACTGCAAGGAGTTCGGAGTCAGACTTCATGCGCTCGGCGATGCCGACCAAGGAATCGTGCATCAGGTCGGGCCGCAGCTCGGGCTCACCCAGCCGGGCATGACCGTGGTGTGCGGCGATTCGCATACATCCACCCACGGTGCGTTCGGAGCGCTCGCCTTCGGCATAGGGACGTCGGAGGTCGAGCATGTGATGGCGACTCAGACTCTGAGTCTCAAACCGTTCAAGACGATGGCCATCAACGTGGAGGGTGATTTGCCCGAAGGAGTCACCGCCAAAGACATCGTGCTGGCGATTATCGCCAAAATCGGCACCGGCGGCGGGCAGGGGCATGTACTGGAATACCGTGGCAAGGCGATTCATCAGCTTTCCATGGAAGCCCGGATGACCATATGTAATATGTCCATAGAAGCCGGTGCAAGGGCTGGAATGATTGCTCCGGACGAGATCACCTTCGAATACCTCAAGGGGCGTCCGCACGCACCGGAAGGTGAGATGTGGGATCAGGCGGTCGAATACTGGAAGACTCTGCAGACCGATGATGATGCGGTCTTCGACAAGGAAGTGACCTTGGACGCATCCGAACTCGCTCCCTTCGTGACGTGGGGGACCAATCCGGGGCAGGGTCTGCCGATCAACGCGGAGGTGCCCATTCCCGAACAGATCAACGACGAGACGCAGCGCCGCGCGGCGGCCAGCGCCATCGCGTATATGGGACTCGAACCGGGCATGTCCATCAAACAGATTCCGGTCGATACGGTGTTCATCGGTTCCTGTACCAATGGTCGTATCGAGGATTTGCGAGCTGCGGCTTCCGTGATGAAAGGTCGGCACAAGGCCAAGAACATTCATCGTGTGCTGGTGGTCCCGGCTTCCTCACGGGTTCGCCTGCAGGCGGAGAGCGAAGGGCTCGACAAGGTATTCGAGGATTTCGGGGCCGAATGGCGCAATGCCGGATGCTCGATGTGTCTGGGAATGAATCCGGACAAGATGGTTCCAGGTGAACGCGCGATCTCGACCTCCAACAGGAATTTCGAGGGACGTCAGGGCAAGGGCAGCCGTACTCATCTGGCATCTCCTCTGGTGGCTGCTGCGACCGCCGTTCGCGGAACGATCAGCAGCCCGGTAGATCTGTGAATCGCCTGAATCGATAGTGGCGTGGGAGTTTACGAAGGTCCGTCACTGTCTGCCTGACGGATGCGCGTTGGGGTCATGGCCGGCAAATGTTTCGATGATGTTGAGAAGGTGCGGTGAATATGGAAAAGCTTAATGTGATAACCGGTGTTGGGGTGCCCCTTCGACGGTCGAATGTGGATACCGATCAGATCATTCCCGCCGTGTTCCTGAAGCGAGTCACGAAGTCGGGGTTCGAGGACGCCTTGTTTTATGCCTGGCGGAGAGACCCGTCCTTCGTGCTGAATCAGAAGGAGTATGCGGGCGGCCAGGTATTGGTCACAGGACCTGATTTCGGCATCGGTTCGTCACGAGAGCATGCCGTCTGGGCTTTGCACGATTACGGCTTTCGCGTGGTGATAGCCCCTCGCTTCGCCGATATCTTCTATGGCAATGCCGCGAAGAATGGGGTGCTTGCTGCGATCATGCCTCAGGAATCGATTGAATTGCTGTGGAAGATTCTTGAGGAGGAGCCGGGGCGAAGCGTCACGGTCAATCTGGAGGAGCGGACGGCCACCTGCGGTGATGTCACGCTGCCTTTCGAAGTGGACGACTATACGCGTTGGCGTCTGATGAACGGTTACGACGATATCGATTTGACCTTGCAGCACGAAGATGACATCACCGCCTATGAGCGTCGCCGCGCCGAACGTTTCCCGTTCAAGCCGAAGACCCTGCCCGCGAAGCATCTCCCCTCACAGCCCATATCCTCAGCCCGCGAAGAGCAGGACAATTGGCCCGGACCTCTGAGCGCAAGAGCGTAAAAGCTCTTGCGGAGGTACGGGCAGCGTAGGCATTCCCTACGGAATGCCGGAGCAATAAGAAAGCACGGCTGTGCCGTGTCTGTTGTTGCCGAATACCGGACCTCTGAGCGCAAGAGCGTAAAAGCTCTTGCGGAGGTACGGGCAGCGATAACTGCACTAAAAGCTGTCCTTTTAGTGCAGTTATCGTATTGGGTCCTTGCACACCACAATGAGCAGAGCCGGCTCAGCATACCTTGATGCACAGTTTCGGATGCACAGTTTCGGGGGAGCGGTTACAGTGTTGACGAGAGCATAGCGCACACGACCGAAGACACCATTGAAGACACCATGCGGAGCAAGGTGCAGGGGAGAGAATATGAGCAGTGGAACTGTTGGAATCGACCGTCATGCTGACGAGGCCGCCGACCTGCAGTCGTTCTACGATGTGCGACGCAGCTATGAGGACAACTATCGTGAGGGACCGTTCGGGGCTTTCGCTGATGTCGCGAATTTTGCGACGAAGCATCCCGCTGACGGTGCCGATAAGACCGCGCCGACCCCGTATGACTTTCTCGGCCAGCAGTTGAGAACGCCCTTCGGCATTCCCGCCGGTCCTCTGCTCAACAGTGCCTTTACCGATGCCGCGTTCGACATGGGTTTCGATATATGCGTGTATAAGACCGTGCGCTCAAGGGCATGGGAGTGCAATCCATTCCCCAACGTGCTGGCTGTTCACCCGAAGTCTTCCGATGGCTTCCTCGAACCCGGAGGCCTGGAAAGCGAGGAGGGGGTGCTCGCCGATGACCGTTATGAACGGCCGATTTCCATTTCGAATTCCTTCGGCGTGCCATCGCGCGACCCGGATGTCTGGCAGCCCGACATGCAGCGGGCCATGTCGCACGCGGGTATCGGTCAGCTGCTCATCGGCAGTTTCCAAGGTTCACGGGTTTCCGGAATGGACACCAAGGGATATATCCAGGACCATGTGGATACGGCATCCCTGTTGGCGGAGACCGGCGTGAAGGTTATCGAGATGAATACGAGCTGCCCGAACGAAGGCAAGCACCGGCTGCTCTGCGACGATCCGGCTCTGGTGGGACGAATATGCGAGGCGGTGAAGAATCGTATCGGCGACATACCGCTTATCGTCAAACTCGCCTACATTCCTGATGACCGTTTTCTTGATCGCCTGGTCGAAGCGACCGTGGCGCACGGTGTGGTGCAGGGTCTGGCAACGATCAACACGATTTCCGCCAGACTGGTCGACTCGCAGGGACGTCAGGCATTGCCCGGCGAAGGACGCGACCGCAGCGGCGTATGCGGCAATGCCATACGGCCTTCCGGTCTGGATATGGTCGCCAGACTGGATGCGATGCGTTCCCGACGGGACTTGGATTTCTCCATCGTCGGGGTCGGCGGCGTGCTCGATGCCGAAGACTTCGCTGAATACCGACGGGCCGGGTCCGATGCGGTGATGAGCGCGACCGGAGCGATGTGGGACCCGATGCTCGGCAGGCGAGTCGCGAATGCCTTGGGCCGGTGAGTCGGAAGGGTCTTAAGGTGTGGAGGCTGGGTTCGGCTTCCCGCACATTTCACGCTGTCCCCACATGGCATGTGGCAGACTGTTTGAAGTCGTAGAGAGAAGCAGTCTTGCGAGGACCGCATTCGGATAAAGAGGAGTCTGCCGTGGCCAGTGTTGAAGCCGAGAACGATGTGCTGCATGTTGTGGGAGGTAAACCTCTCGAAGGCACAATCAAGGTGCGTGGAGCCAAGAATTTCGTCAGCAAGGCCATGGTTGCGGCACTGTTGGCACCTGGTGTGTCAATACTGAAAAACGTTCCTGAAATCAGGGATGTGCAGGTGGTGTCCGATTTGCTGCGTCTGCATGGTGTGGGAGTGGACGTGCAATCCAAGGAGGGCGTTGTCACCATAGACGCCAGCCATGTGGAGTTGGCGGATGTCGCTGATGTCGATACGCTTTCGGGTTCTTCGAGAATTCCCATTCTCTTCTCCGGACCGCTGCTGCATCGCCTGGGTGAGGCCTTCATCCCTGCTCTGGGCGGATGCCGCATAGGCAGCCGGCCGATTGACTTCCATCTTGAAACCCTTCGCAGACTCGGTGCCCAGGTCGACAAGGAACATGAGGCCGGAATCCATATCACCGCACCTGAAGGGTTGCACGGCGCGAAGATTCATCTTCCATACCCATCCGTCGGTGCCACTGAGCAGACCCTGCTCGCCGCCGTGCTGGCCGAGGGCAAAACCGAGCTTTCCGGTGCCGCCACAGAACCGGAGATCATGGATCTGGTGGCGGTGCTGCAGAAGATGGGTGCCCAGATTTCGGTGGATGTTGATCGCACGATCCGTATCGAAGGCGTCAAATCGCTCAAGGGCTATACCCATACCTCACTGCCTGATCGCATCGAGGGTGCAAGCTGGGCTTCGGCGGCACTCGCCACGCATGGCGACATTTTCGTGGAGGGCGCGGACCAGCCTTCGATGATGACCTTCCTCAACGTATTCAGGAAGATCGGCGGCGAATTCGACATCAGCGACCGCGGTATTCGTTTCTGGCATCCAGGCGGTGATTTGAAGCCGGTGGCCATCGAAACCGATGTGCATCCCGGATTCATGACCGACTGGCAGCAGCCGCTCGTCGTGGCGCTCACACAGGCCAAGGGCTTGAGCATCGTGCATGAGACGGTTTACGAGAATCGTTTCGGATTCACCAAGCCCCTGATTTCCATGGGGGCGACGATTCAGCTGTATCGTGAATGCCTCGGCTCCTTGCCTTGCCGTTTCCAACAGCAGAATTTCGAACATTCCGCAGTGATTTTCGGACCGACGCCTTTGACCGGACAGGATATCGACGTTCCTGACCTGCGTGGAGGATTCAGCCATCTGATTGCCGCGCTTACCGCGAAGGGTCCTTCGACCGTTCACGGCATATCCCTGATAGACCGCGGATACGAGGATTTCCGAGAGAAGCTCAGTGCTCTCGGAGCCGATATCTCCTGAAGCCCTTGAGGGCCTCCTCATCAGAACTGGTCACGTCTCTCTGCTCCCATCCGTGGTGCAGAGAGACGAGGCACGATCCGTGGTCAAGCGGAGACGTGTACAACTTTCTCGAGGCGGGATGGCGTGAAGCCGGAGAGGTCTGATCGCGGCTGAGATTTCCGAGGAGCACGGCGGCCCTTGCGCTGTCGGGTCCGGACATAGGGCACAATAGAGTTATGGTATCCAAAGGAAAACCTTCTCCGCGTTCTGCCGTGGAGCCTCTTTCTGATGTGCAGATGGATCGGCTTCGTGAGCGGCACGACCTCGTGGACCCGACTCGGTATTATCCCACTGGCGTGCATCGACCCAATGCCGCAGAAATCGCGGCGCAGAATCCAAAGGCCACGGACCGTCTGCTCGCCGGTGCCTCCTGGGTGGTGAGGAACCGTTGCAAGGTGAAGGCGTGGGGCCTGGAACACGTGCCGGAAACAGGAACATTCATCACCGCAGCCACTCATGTGACGCAGTTCGACGTGTTCATCCCGATGATGGCGTTGTTCCACATGGGGCGACGTCCGAGGTACATGGCCAAGGCCGAAATGGCCGGATGGCCGATTATCGGCAAATGGTTTCAGCTGGTAGGAATGCAGCCGGTGCCACGACGCAGTGGCAAGGCTCGCATCATCGAAGAGGAATCCATAGATATCCTCACCTCAGGAAGACCGTTGACGGTGTGGCCTGAAGGTACGGTTTCCCGCGATCCACTCAAATGGCCGATGACGCTGAAACCGGGCATCGGATTCATCGCCTTGGAGGCTTCAAGGCGTCACGGAGAAGAGATTCCCCTGCACGTTGCGGTGACTTGGGGAGCGGCATCGATTAATCATTGGTGGCCGTGGCCTCGCAAGAACGTCGTGATGTGCTATGACGGCGCACTGGATTATGGAGATCTTCTCGCGGATTCGGACCAGTGGGGCGACGAGCCTCCGGTCGCGGCAGTCAATGAGCTTTCCAGGCGTGTTCGTGCTCGGATGGAAGAGATCATGGTCGAAATCCGAGGAGAGGCACCGCCTGCTGAAGGACTGTGGGATTATCCTACGATGACCCGGAAAGCACGGTAAACTCGTCTAGTGCTCAAGTGCCGGTCGAGTCCGGGCCGTAATGGTCGGCTCACATGGTGTGACAGCAAATCAATCAGTTGGGAAGTGCCGGAATACGACGCTTTCCGTTTGGAGCAGCAAGATGAACGTAAGTGTGTTGGGTGCAGGTGCATGGGGAACCACATTTGGTCAGGTGCTGGCCGATGCCGGGAATTCCGTCATGATGTGGGGGTTGGAACCCGATATCGTCGAAGACATCAATACCAATCATCGCAATAGTTCGCGTCTGCCGAGCGTCGACCGCCTTCCGGACGCGATGGTGGCCAGCACCGACCGCGCGGAGGCCGTGCGCGATGCCGAAATCGTCGTAGTGGCGATCGCCGCGCAGTTCGCACGTGGAGCGCTTGAGCAGTTCGCCCCTCTTATTCCCGCGAATGCCATCATCGTCTCTTTGATGAAGGGCATAGAGCGCAGTACCGGTGCCAGAATGGATGAGGTCGTTCGTCAGTCTCTGGATATTCCTGCTGAACGCTTCGCCGCCGTATCAGGGCCGAATCTGAGCAAGGAGGTCGCCGCAAAGATGCCCAGCGCGACCGTGGTCGCTTCCGCCGACCCGGAGACCGCCAGGAAGGTTGCGCTCGCATGCACCACCGACTATTTCAAAGCGTATACATCACCGGATGTGGTCGGTCTTGAACTCTGCGGTTCACTGAAGAACGTCGTGGCGCTCGCCGTCGGCATGTGCAGGGGAGCGGGATATGGAGAGAACACCGCTGCATTGGTGCAGACCCGAGGTCTCGCGGAACTCATCGCCCTCGGCGTCGCATCCGGCGCCCAGGAGCATACCTTTGCCGGACTGGCCGGAGTGGGCGACCTCATCGCCACCTGCGGGTCTCCATTGAGCAGAAACTATACTTTCGGCTCCAACCTGGGCAAGGGCATGTCACCCGAAGAGGCCACGAAGGCGAGCAACGGAGTCGCGGAAGGTGTGCCTACGACCGAGGCGATGGCCGCGCTCGGCGGCAGACTCGGTGTATCGACACCGCTTGCCAGCGCCATGAGCAAGGTGTTGAGCGAAGGTCTGACATGTGGGCAGATGCTCGCCGAGATTTTCGCGTCGGATGTTTCCGCGGAGTAGATGAACCCTTGCCATCATGCATCGTGGTGAAGTTGTGGATGAGAACGCCGAGACGGAACCGATAGCGGTGCCGGTAGTAGTCTTTCTATCAGTTGGGTGAAGTCTGTAGCGCTCGTGCGGATGTCGGGCGCAAGATCGGCGAGCATGCCCGCAGGTATCGGACCAGCGTGAATATCGCGGTTGTGAAATGGTGAATGAAGGAGTGTCATGCCAAAGAAGCGGATTGTGGTCTTGTACGGTGGCCGAGCGGATGAGCATCCGATTTCCTGCATATCGGCGTCGGGCGTGCTCAACGCCATTGATACCGACCGTTTCGACGTGGTCACCGTAGGCATCACCCGCAGCGGGCAGTGGATCGTCGATGGCGATGATCCCCGAGCCTGGAGTCTCGGTGGCGACGGCCTGCCGAGCGTGGAGATCACCGAACAGGCCAGACCGGTGCTGTTGGACGTGGCTCGCGGGGCAGACGGATTCATGATCGGCGATCACGATGATCTGACCGACGCAAACGTCTCGGACGAGACGGTCGCCACGTCGCCGGGTTGCGGCGAAGTCACCTCGCTAGGACATGTCGACGCGGTGTTCCCGGTGTTGCATGGCCCATACGGCGAGGATGGAACCGTCCAGGGCCTGTTGGAAATGATGGATGTGCCTTATGTGGGCTGTGGCGTCTTCGCTTCTGCTGCCTGCATGGACAAGCATTTCACCAAGGTCCTGCTCCAGGCGTCGGGCATTCCGGTGGCACCGTGGATCACGGTGGATACCCGGACGATTCCCGAGGATGAAGAGGGCCGAAGGTCACGTGGCGACGAGATTCTTTCGAAGATACAGAACGCGCATCTGCGATACCCGTTGTTCGTCAAGCCCTCCAGAGCAGGTTCGAGTTTCGGGGTAACCAAAATCGAGCATGACGGCGACCGTGATGAACTTCTTGCAGCGTTGCTCGAGGCATCGTCGCATGATTGGAAAGTGCTGGTCGAAGAGGGCATCCAGGCTCGGGAAATCGAGTGCGCGGTCCTGCGGGCATCGGAACGGGATCAGGTCGCAACGAGTCTGCCCGGTGAGGTTGTGCTCGACAGCCGTGAGCAGAACGATGAATCCTTCTATGACTTCGACAGCAAGTACATGGATGCGGAAGCATCCCATGTCGAGGTTCCTGCCCATATTCCCGAAAGCACCTTGCAGCGCGTTCGTGAAATCGCCGCCACCGCCTTTGCGGCCGTAGATGGCCAGGGGCTCAGCCGAGTCGACACCTTTGTCGGCGAGGACGGGGAAGTGATGGTGAACGAAATCAACACCATGCCGGGATTCACGCCTATATCCATGTATGCCAAGGCATGGGAGGCAAGCGGTGTCAGCTATACCGAGCTCATCACCAGACTTATCGAGGGTGTGCTGCGCTAAAAGACCGTCTATATGCGTTTGTGTAGGGATCGCTGGCGATATCGTGAGTATGGTCGATGCAGTTGTGGTGTAATTGCAGTCTTTTGACCTGCCTATGAACCTTGTTTACTGACGAATCCCTACACAACCGTCGACTGTTCTCAACGCACGGGTGCAGACGCGTCTCTCTTGCCGTGCGGAGTGTGTGGCGAGGTTGCCGGAGCGCCTGTGGCGGCAGTCGCATGCTGCATGACCGTGCGCTCCATCACACCGGTCCGCTTACCCCAATTCCGTGAGCTGTGTGACGCGCTGAATATTGTCGCCGGGATGGCTGACACGCATGCGCCCTACAGCCAGTCCGAGGCACAGGAACGCCACGCCGAACAACGCCACCAGACCAGCGGATTGGAACCATCCGTAGGCATTCGCGCCGGTTGACGATGCGGTGGAGATACCCAAGGCCTGATCTACGGAAATTGAGAACCACCACCCCGGTGTGAGCTTGCCGATAGCCACCATCACATCGGGCATAGCCGAAGGGTCGAAGGCCGCACCCGAAGTGAACATCAGCACAAGTCCCAATGCCACCGCAACGCCGTTCGCAGCCGAGGTCGATATTCCGAACTGCCCCAGCATGAACCCGAACGCTATGGATACCAGTGTGAATATCAGCAGCGTGAGAATGGGCAGACCGATGGATGGCGCGTCTACGACGGAGAAACCCGCGTTGTGAGGCATCACCAGGGCTAGCGCGATCACGCTGTAGCAGAGCCAGCAGAACAGGCCGATGATCAGGCAGGCGAGAAGCTGCTGAACGCTGAGAAACACCGATTTCAGCGGCGCCGCAAGCAGCCTCCTGCGGGTTTCGACGGTGTTGAAGATGCCGATGAGCAACGACACGCATACCGTCATCGCCGTGAACATCGGATAGATGGAGAGCTTCATCACCAGGCCGAAGCCATTCGCCAGTGACTTGCCGGATTCGTCTCCGGTCTTCACGGTGTCTATCGATGTGTTCCGGGGTGAGTCCTCGATATGCTTCGTGACGACATCGACGGCCTTCGACAACTCCTGCGATTGACCGGAACGCAGCACCGTCCGTACCTGGCTGAAATATCCGTCCACGTTGATTTTCGCCAGAGAACCGCTTCCTGAGGTGTAGCTCACGGTGGTGCGGACCGTGGGCGGGCGCTCACCCGCGGCGGCGGCACTCGTGAAGTCCTGGGAATAGCCGGAGGGTATGACGACGATGAGGTCGACGTAATTGCGTGCCACGGCATCCTGAAGGCTCTGCGCGTCATCGGACAACGGCAGGATATGTGAGGTCTGCGCCAGATAGTCGCTGAGCCCCTCGCCGAGTTTGCCGCCATCGGTGTTGATGACCGCTATGCGGGGGCGGACCAATTCGAGACTGGCCGTGGAACTGCTCTGGTCGTCGGCGGAAGTGATGGCGGAGGAAGCCATGACGAGCATGAGCGTGCCGAGGCCGAACATGTAGATGAACAGATAGAGCTTGTGACTCCACAGAATGCGCAGTGCCGCTTTACAGGTATTCATAGCGTTGTCTCCTCAGCAGTGCGACGGACGCGCCCAGGAAGAGGGCGCTCATGATGGCGATGATCCCGGTGGTGCGCAGGAAGGGCTGATAGCTGTCGTAGTACAGCAGGTCATAGAAAAGGTCGGATACCTGTTTCACCGGATTCAGCAGGTGCAGAGCCGGAGCCTTTTCGCTGATGCTGTCGCTGACATTCATGGCGAACTGCCCATACAACCCCGCGAACAGTGCGCCGATGCAGGAGATGCTGGTGCATAGTCCTATTTTCGCGCCCTGGGACAACCTTGGTACCACCCCGATGAGCAGACCTCCTGCCGTCGCGACGAAGGACGAGATGAGGACTGCGACGATGGCCATCGCCTCTCTGCCTCCGGCCGAGACGCCGCATACGAATCTGATGTATAGGAATGCCGCGGAGAGGCTGATGAAGGATACCAGCCAGCAAGCGAGGAATGTGGCGGTCAGCTGTCGCCAGCGGGAGAGGGGCGCTATCGAGCGCCGCGCTCCGAGCGGCGATAGATTCGCCTGCGACAGTGTTATCGAGACGGCGGCGAAGGTCATCGCCATCAGGCAGGTCATGCCCAGCAGCGCGTAATAGTAGCGTGCGAAGGGGTCGGGCGCGAAGTGGGTGAGTGTGCGGTCCGAGGTGTAGCTGTAAGTCGTGCCGTCAACGTCAGCGCCATCCGGCGAACTGGTGTCGGCCGTCGTTGAGCTTGCTGACCGTTGCTGTTGCGCGGTTCCGGCCATGGACCGGGCGATCGAGACGCTCTGGTTGAATTGCCCGATCATGCTGTGCAGGGCGGTGATCGTTACGGACGAGCTCGTGGTGGATATAGGGTTGTTGGCGTTCGCGGCAACCGTGTCGGCGATGGCCATCGACAGTTTGCCGTCATCCGTGGCGTACAGGTAACCGTCAGACCTGTGCTGTCTGACGGAGGTCTCGGCGGCGCGGACTGATTCCACCGGCAGCGCTGAAATCAATGTCTGCCCGGTGCCGATGCTGCCGCCGTCCCTGCCGGATATCGCGTCCACAAAGGATTGCGCCCCGTAGACCTTGCTCCAGTTGGAATCCTGAACGACGGCCATGCGCTGCGGCGCGATGTCGTCTCCGCCCAGACCGCTGAACATGCCGAAAAACAGGCTGGAAAGGATAAGCGGGAATGCGAAGAGCCAGAACACATTGCTCTTCTCCCGCAGATTGACCTTGATGGTGGTCTTCACAGTCGTCCACACGATAACCCCTCCAATGCCCCGATGCGTTGAGCCGATTCCTGACTAATCACGTAATGCCTTACCCGTCAATTCGAGGAATACGTCGTTGAGTGACGGAGGTCTGGATATGAGGTGTCCGATGTTGGTGCCGGTGCTGTTCAGCAGATCCAGCAGGTCCGCGAGATTGCGTTCGCCACGTCGGCACGCGACCTTGAGATCGGTGCCGTCGTATTCCGCTTTGACCACGAAGGGCAGTGCCTCCAGGGACCTCAAGGTTTCCACGCTGAGATCCAACGTGTTGATCGTGATGCGCTCGCCGAGGTCGATCATGTCCTTGAGCTCGTCCGCACTGCCGAGGGCGATGCGTCTGCCGTGATCCATAATCATGATTCTGCTGCAGATCTGCTCGACCTCCTCCATGTAGTGACTGGTGTAGACCACCGTGGCACCGGCATCGCGCAGGTGCATGATGCCTTCAAGAATCGCGTTGCGGCTTTGCGGGTCCACCGCCACCGTAGGCTCGTCGAAAAGAATTACATCGGGTCGATGTGCGATGCCGCACGCGATGTTCAACCGACGAATCAGCCCACCGGAGAGTTTGCCGGGCCTGAACTTGGTGAACTCCTCCAGCCCTACGAAGGCGATGGCCTGTTGAACCAGAGGGTCGCGTTCCCGGCGATTCGGCACGTAGAGCGAACAGAAGTAGTCGATGTTCTCTTGCACAGTGAGTTCGTTGAACACGGCGACATTCTGGGGAACGACCCCGATGCGGCGTTTCAGGCCGTATGACACTGGCGTCATTGCCTTACCGAACAGCGAGACGGTTCCGGCTTCGTAGGTCAGCAGCGCTAGGAGACAGTTGATTACCGTGGTCTTGCCCGAGCCGTTCGGTCCGAGCAGGCCGAAGATTTCACCTTGACGGACATGCATATCGAAATGGTCGAGGGCCAGCATGTCGCCATAATGTTTGACCAGCCCTGTGACCGCGACCACATCGTCATCGCTTGCTGGTTGCGGATGAAGGTCGGTGCGAGGAAGGGATGATTCGGGTGCGGCGAGGGTCGTGTCCGTCGTCGCGGTGTTCCCGCTGCCAGAGATTTCGGTGCTCATACTTGGTATGTTCGCATACCGTCGAGCAGTCGAACAGTGAGTGCCGTCACCGGATATGGTGACGTTTGTCATCTCATTCGTCGTCGTCCCGGCACTTTGCTCGGCGGATGGCGCCGGACGGTTCTGGATGGCGGCCAGGTGGGATACGCTTGCAGAACAGGCTTGTCGGAGGGATGGAGAGGCGATGTGGCGCGGTGCAGTCAAACTCTTGCTGTGGTCGCTCTGCATCACCTTGGGATTGATGGCTTCGGGCGGTGTGCTCGACGCACCCTTGATTGTGGCGCTGCTGATGTCGGTATCGGTCAGCGCGTTCAGCGAGTGGTGCACGCCACGTTGGTATGTGGCGTTGCCGAACATGGCTTTCTTGCTTGCCAGCATCGTCTTTCCCGTGCTTGTTCCCTTTCTGCCGCTTTCCTCCTGCGATGTCGGCGCGGTGCTGGGTGATCGGCAGCGGCAGAACGATATGTACCGGGATGCGGAGGCCCTGCGGCGGATTCGATTCCTGCGCTGGCTGGTGTATTGCATGTGGATTGTCTCGGTGGCGGCGTGCCTGGTGCACGGGGATGGCGGCGATTTCGGATTACGTGCAGTCATCGCGTTATCGAGCGTCATCGCCTTCGGGCTGGGGCTGATGATGACGTCCATGCGCATTGCCTCGCTGCATCTCATCAGGGTTGACGATGCCAGGAAGGACGCGCTCAGACGCATCCACACAGACAAACTCGACATGGAAGCCGAACGGAGTCGTTCGGTGCAGCATGCGACATTGCTCGAACGCACCAGAATCGCGCGGGAAATCCACGACAGCGTAGGGCACCTGCTGACGAGGGGAATCATGCAGGCGCACGCCGACCTGGTGATGGCCCGGTCCGCAGGCGATGTTTCGGGCGCCAAAGCATTCGAATCTCTTGAAGAGACGATTGCGGAAGCCATGACGATGCTGCGAGAATCGGTCCACGACCTGGATGAGCAGGGCAACGATTTCATCCACCAAATCGATGTGGCTGCGCACAGCCTTGACCTGGGCCGGGGGAACGCGGATATCACTGCGGAGGAAGCGCCGGATGCCTTGCGTGTGCACTTGGAAAATGGGATTGACGATGCGCCGGTCGCGGTAACACGGTGCTTTGCCATGTCGATTCGCGAAGCGTTGAACAATGCGCTGCGTCATAGTGCCGCCCACCGTGTCGACGTGGTGCTTCGTGACATGCCCGCCCTGTGGCAGCTGGTGGTGCAGGATGATGGCGGTGGGCATACGATGCATGGTCGAAGCGGGCGCGAGATGCTGCGGACGGTCGGTGCGGACGGATTGCGAAACGATCATCGCGGCATGGGGCTTGCCGATATCGATAGCCGTGCAAGGGAGCTTGGCGGCTCCTCGTTGTGCGGGCCTTACGCTGGAGGGTGGCGGGTGTTCGTTTCCATCCCCAAGCAGGCTTGGCAGGGCGGGGTTCGAGATGGCGTATCGTCGAAAGACGCGACGTCGCATGGTATTGCGGCGCCAAGCTTTGGTACGAGTAGAAGCTGATGACCGAGACCGGGAGGTGTGCGATGAGGGTCGCGATAGTCGATGACGATCCGATAGTCTGCTCGTCGCTGTCGACGATACTGATGCAAGGCGGCGGCGTGGAGGTGATATGGACGGCATACGACGGCGCGAATGCCGTGGACAGCTACAGGCGCATGCCGCCGGATGTGCTGCTCATGGATGTGCAGATGTCGGGTGGCAACGGGTTGGACGCCGCACGCAGCATTATCGGTGAGGATGACGGGGCGCGGATACTGTTCCTGACCACCTTCGCTGACAAATCCTACATCGAGCAGGCATTGAGCATAGGAGGCAAGGGGTATCTCATCAAGCAGGATGTGTCTTCCGTGCTTCCCGCCCTGCAGGCCGTCATGGCGGGGCAGGTCGTTCTTGGTGCGCAGGCGCTTTCCCAGTTGCCGATCGAGGGCGTCCGCACATCAGCATCCGGGCATCATGAGGAGTCTGGACGGTTGTCGGCGTTGAGCTGCCGGGAACGGGAGATAGCGGCGCTGGTCGCTCAGGGCTTGGATAACCACGATATCGCGGCACGCTTGTTCCTGAGCGAAGGCACCATCCGCAATCGCATCAGCGATATTCTGGCGAAACTGGGGATGTCCAACCGCACGCAATTGGCGATTTCCTGGATTCATGCGCATCGGGATGAGGCCTGACGTCGGGGCAGGCACGGTTGTGTAGGGATTTCCTGGCAGACTTGCTGTTCGGTTCTGAAGCAACCTTGGAATTGCACTGAGGCAAGGCCGTTTTCGCGTCACTGTACTTTGGAATCACTACACAAATGTCAATGAGCGAGAATTGGGTGCCTAAGCAGTCTGTTGCGAGGGGTCCTGGACCAGAAAATCCTGGCCTACGAGCGACCGCACGACCGCATCCTGCACCATCGCGGGCAGCACTTCCGGCTTGGCGAACAGCCATAGTTCGGCGCTGACGCCGTAGGGTGTGAATCCTTGGAATCGCACCACCGAGGGAATGGAGGACAGCGTCATGCCATTGGAGGCCTGCGACGCAAGAGCCAATATTTCACGGGCGGTGTCGTCCGGGTCGCTGTCGCCTCTGATGACCATCGGAATGCGAATCATCGTGTCTCCGTTCAGCGTGAGCTTTTCCAGAGACGCCGTGTTCAGCACGGAGTTGGGAATCCACATCTCATTGCCGGAGAGTTCGGTCACGATGGTATGCCGCCAAGTGACGTCCTTGACTGTGCCGTTGGTTCCGGCGATGGAGATGACGTCGCCCGGCTGAATGACTTTGCCCATCATCAGGCCGAATCCTCCGACGATGTTGGCGATGGTGTCCTTGAGACCAAAGGAGAGTGCAATGCCGCTGACGCCCAGTGCAGTGGCGAAGGTGGTGGGATTCACACCGAAAACCGGCTGCATGACCGTCATCGCCGCCATAATCCAGATGACTGCCAGAACGATGTTCACGAATATCGTGGCACTGGGTATCTGGGAACGGTCCAGCAATGTCTGCAACGCCTTGCCGACGATTTTGGTGATGACAACGGTGACGAGCAGCGTCACCGCGAAGATGATGATTCTGTCGGAATACTGCGCCAACCAGCGCGACACCGCTTCCCATAATGCTTCCATAGGGCTCCTTCAGCGTATGACGAGCGTCGGGTCATGACTTTCCGCAAACCACCATACGTGCCGTGAATCATGCTACGCATGAAGTGTCTCAAGCACTTACACAGCCTTCATGATTGCTCGGGCATTATTGGTGTTTCGTGATTACCAGGTGAAGGGTTCATAACAGATGTCGTCGGCGCGTACGCCTCGCGACACCAGCAGACGACGTGTGCTTCTCAGCATCCTGGCAGGGCCGCCGATGAGATAAACCGCATTCGGCATCATCGCGGCCCTCAGCTCTTCAGGTGTGAAACGGCCCGCCTGCATGTTGAGCTCACACCTATCCTCCGTCGCCCAACGCTCGAGTTCCTCGGCATACAGCAGCTGGTCGGTGTTCCTGGCTGAATACAGGAAACGAATCGGGCGCCCGGAGCGTTCGTATGCCAGAGCAATAGGCAACAGCGGTGTCACGCCGATTCCACCGGCGAGGATTACCATCGGCCGTGCCGCATCGCGCTCATCGAGAAAACGTTGGTATCGACCGAAGGGCGGTAGCACTTCGACCGCTGCGCCCTCGGTGAGTTTCTCGGGCAGCGCGCGGGTGAAATCTCCGTCGCCGCGTATGGCGAAACGCAGTCGTGCGTTCCTGGACGGCACGTTGACGATGGAGAATGGATGGTATTCGCGAAGGCCTCGTACTCCGGGGAAACGGATGAAGGCGAAATCTCCGGCTTCCCATGCAGCTTTGAGTCCGGGCAGATGAATGTCGATTTCCAGGACCCCGGGGGCGATGGTGTGAAAGGCCTCGACCTTGCCACGATGCGCGCCGAATCTCTGTACGAGCTTTGCTCGGATATAGAGGACGGCTGCCAGCGCGGAGAAGGCGTCGAAGGCTATCATGAAGGGCCTGATGGTGTTGACGATGGGGATCAGCTGGACGTGGATGAATATCAGCGTCACGGCCACCAGATTCAGGCGATGCAACCACACCGAGAATTCATGCTTGAACACCCGTTCCACGGCGTTCTTGACACGAGCGAGCAGCGGCACCCTTGTGGTCAGCCATCCGGCCATGAACACCATCGACCATACGGCCATAGAAATGAATATCCAGAAGGCTGCGTTGCCGGTGAGCGCGATGATGCCGCTCGAGGGCAGGGCGTTGCGGTGCAGCGCCGCCAACAGAATCGCACCGAGGCTGAGTATCCCATGAATCATATAGATGTTGGGCAGGCCGATGAGTCTGTCCAGCCAGTGCGGACGCGTGCTGAGTATCACCGCTGTGAGCATCCAGCAGTAGGCAATCATTCCGGATTGAATCGCCAGTGCGGAATCCGCATACAGCGGGGAGAGCCCGTTGGTGAGCAACACCAGAAGAGGCATCGGGATGACGAACATCACCGTCAGCCATGTCAGGGTCAGTGGTATGCGCAGTTTCCTCAGCATGTTGGCTCCTCATGTGGTCTCGTGTCGGGGTTGGCTGTGTGCCTTCGACTGATTTTCATGCCGTCCGTGAATTGCAGAATTTCGCCGTTCTCCCTGACGGCGATCGCGTCGAGCTCATGGTCACGGGCCATGTGGGTCCACGAATCAAGACCCGAGGCGATTCCTGCGGTGGCCCACATGTCGGCGTCTTCCAGATTGTCGCTGATGACGGTAAGCTGCCTGAGCACTTCTCCATTGGCGGTATACGTGATGTGTCGCCCGCGTTTGCTGAATCCCGATGTCGCCACGGCGCCGTTGTGCATGCTGCTTCTGGCAATTATCCGGCCCGTGTCCTCGGGGTTTTCGATGCCGATATTCCAGATGTGGTCGCTGTGCTGGGAAACGGCCACGCGGATATCTCCGCCGCCGTTGAGCGCCACCGCTTCCACTGGTGATTTCTGGAATTCGTCTCCGGTCGTTCCGTGTGCCTCATCGTTGCAGGTTGTCACGAGGGGGGAGAGGAATCGGGTTGTGGCCTTATCGATGGCCCATCCCTTGACCAGGCCGGTAGGGTCGTAAGTACCTTGGTGAAACGCGTCGAAGGCGCCGTGGGTGAGTGTTTTCGCCAGTGCCGATTTGGCGTAGATCTCCTGAAAATCGCCATCATCGAGCAGCGCCGACCAATCGCCTCGGCGGGCTTGCGAAACGAGCGAGTCCGGCCTGAATGGCGAGAAGCGTCTGTCCACCTCGTGCAGGAAACCTTCGATTTCGCCCACCGCCAGTCGGGTCGTCTCGGCTGCGATACGTCGGTTACGGCGGAATTCGTATCCTGACTGTCCCCAAGGCTTGACCATGATGGTGAAGGGGATGTTCATCACGTCAAGAACGTGGACGAGCATGGTGGAATCCGGGTCCATGGTGGAATTCGTGTGCACGGTTGAGCTCGCGAGCACTGTGGAATCCGTCTGTACCTTCGGATTCTGTTGCACTGCCGGTCGGCGTTCGCCGGGAGAGGCCTTGACGGTCATCACGACCCTCCGCTTTCCACATCTCCGCTTTCCGCCTGGTTGATGGCATCCTGCAACGAGCCCGTGAAACCGGTGTATGTTTCCGTGGCGCCGCTCACCAGTGTGATGTCGGCGCTTTGCGTCGTCACGGCCTCCTGCTCATAGGTGGGTATCACCCTTGCGCTGATGCTTCGCGATTGCTGGGTTTCGCTCGGATAGGTGATGGCTGTCACTGTGCTGATGGTCCCGGCGGACACCGTAATCTGGACCTGCACATCTCCACGATTGGTGCTGACCAATTCGCCGGTGTAGGTGCCGTCGGCCAGTCCACTCGACGTGGCGGTGCTATCGCCGGATGCTGAGGCGGAATCGGAGGCTGAGTCTGATGCTGAGGCGGCGCCGGATGAGGAGCTTTGGCTAGCGCCCGCCTGCGCTTCGGCGCTCTGGTCGCTTGCCGTTGTGGCGTCCATACTGGGTTTGAAAAACAGCATGAACATATCCACGATGATGGCGCATACCGCCACAAGACCTATGGCTATGCCGGTCGCTCTGCGTCGCATCGTATCCCCCGGTGTGCGCGGGCAGACTTACCGCCTCGTCTGCGTTCCAATGAGTGTTACTAACATTATTATAGGTAGCACAATCTGAACGTCGATAGCCCATATGCTGGGAGTATCCTGCAAGCCTTGGTCGGGGGAATGAAGTCAGGAACCGGAGTACGGGTGACACCCCTTGTGCTGTGGAGCCAGTGAGGCAAAGCCCTGTGAAACGGCACCGGATGGTTTATGCGAGCAGGTCTTCGTGAGTCTGAGCCCAGAGCGAAAAGGTCTTCAGCATGCCGTCGCGCTCATCGTCGTCCACGAAGGCGGCGTGCAGGGAGTTTTCGGCCAATTGCGCCAACTGGGGGAGTGTGAAGCCCAATTCCGCCAGGGCGTCGTAATTGTCGGCGATGTATCCGCCGAAATATGCCGGGTCGTCCGAATTGACGGTAATCGACACTCCGCTGTCAATCAGCCGTTGCAATGGCAGCTCATCCAGATCGTTGACCACCTTGAGTTTGAGATTCGACAGAGGGCAGCAGGTCAAGGCGATGCCCCGCTTTTGTATCACATCCAACAGTTCGGCGTCCTCAACGGAACGGATGCCGTGATCCACACGTTCCACCTTCAAGTCATGCACCGCCTGCGAGACATACTCCGCAGGGCCTTCCTCGCCGGCGTGGGCGACCAGGTGCAAGCCCATTTCCCTGGCCCGCGCGAACACGTCACCGAACAGTTCCGGTGGATATCCCACTTCCGCCGAGTCCAGTCCCAGTCCGAGCAGTTCCGAGGCTCGCGGGGCCAGAGCGTCGACGATTTCTTCGGCGGATTGAACAGGCATGTCCCTGACGATGCATGGAATCAGACCGCAGCTGATGCCGTATCGTTCGCGTCCGAGCATGATGCCGGCAAGCAGGCCATCGAGCACAGTGTCGATATCAATCCCGTTTTCGACATGGACCTGAGGGTCGAAGAATATCTCGCTGCGCACCACGCCTTGCTCGTGCGCCTTGGACAGGTACGCAAGGACGAGATCTTTGAAATCGTCGGCGGTGCGCAGCACGTTCATCAGTTCGTAGTAGAGGTCGAGAAAGGATTGCAGATTCGTGAAATGGTAGCGCTGGCGAAGGTCCTCGAGTCCGGCGAAGGGAAGCTCGACCTTGTTGCGCTCGGCGAGTTCATAAGCCAGTTCGGGTTCGAGCGTCCCCTCGATGTGCAGATGCAGTTCGGCCTTCGGCATCGTTCTGATGGCGTCGGAGATAATAGGTGAAACCATGAAACCCCGTTTTGTTGTTCTTCATCGGTCATGTGATGGGTCATAAGTGTAGTTCACCGTTTTGGCCGATTCGTAAAGAGCTCACACTGTTGCGGGTGTTGTATTCGAGGCCGTCGGGTCGTTCTGGAAGCCGAGAAGAATCAGGGCTCCGACCAGCAGTATGCCGATGGAGAGCACACCCAGACTGGGGTTGCCGGTGATGCTGGTGATGAGGGCGACAAGGAAGGTGCCCAGTACGCTGGCGAATTTCCCGAAGATGTCGAAGAAGCCGAAATACTCGTTCGCACGGTTCTTGGGAATCAATCTGCCGTAATAGGAGCGGCTCAATGCCTGTATGCCGCCCTGGAACAATCCCACGGCTATGGCCAGAATCCAGAAGGCGGTGGCGGTGCGCAGCAGGAAGGCCGCGAAGAACACGATGGCCATATAAGCGATGACCGCTATGACGATCATGCGTTTGGCGCCGAATCTTCCCGAACATCTGCCGTAGATGATGGCGCTGGGGAACGCGACGAACTGCGTCGCCAGGAGAGCCATGACCATCTGGGTGGAATCGATGCCGAGCTGTGTGCCGTAGGACGTCGACATGGCGATAATCGTGTTGACCGCATCGATATAGAGGAAGAACGCCAGCATGAACAGCAGCAGTGATTTGTTGTGCGCGATACGCATCAGTGTGGTGCGTAGTTCACCGAAGCTCTGACGGATGCTGTTGCCCATCTGTGAGGCCGTGGCACGGAAATGTCGTTGGCGGTAGCTTCTCACCAACGGGACCGTAAACGCGGCCCACCACAACGCGGTGACGATGAAGGCAATGCGCGTGCATTCGGCCGTGGATATGCCGAACATCTGAGGACCGACGAAAATCAGGGCTATGCAGAGGATGAAGGGCACGGTCGAACCCACGTACCCCCATGCGAAGCCATGCGAGGAGACGCGGTCCATGCGTTCGTCGCTGGTGACATCGACGAGCATCGAATCATAGAAGGTGAGAGAACCGTTCAATCCTATCGAGGATATGATGCAGAGGATAAGAAAAGGCAGCCAAGACAACGGGAGCGCCAGCGCACAGCAGGCCAGCATGCCGGTTCCGCAGAACCCGAGGAAAAACTTGATTTTCATTCCTTGGATGTCCGCTATTGAGCCAAGCAGTGGCATCAGCAGCGCGATGACCAATGCGGCGGCTGTCTGGGCGTAACCCCACGTCGAAACGATGTTGCTCTCTCCGGCCTGTTTGAGCAGCGAATCCGCATAGATGGGGATGATGGCCGTGGACAGCAGCACGAAGGCGGAGTTGCCCACATCGTAGAGTATCCAGCGCTTCTCCTCGGGGGTCATTGTGGACCTGGCGGAATCGGCCTGCGGTTCTGTCATCTGCGTGGGGTCGCCGTTCTGGCTGGTGCCCGGTGTCTGTGCGTCGTTCTGCAACGCAGTCGGCAGACCGGATGCTTCTTGTGCGAATGGGTTCGTGCCCGCCATACCTGTCCTTTGCATACATGTGGTGCTGTGTTCGTCATTCGACGTCTCATAGGAAAACCGGTTCGACCACTGCTCGGCACGCTAACAACCGTGGGTGTCCGAGAGGCTGAAAAGGCGTGAACGGAGAATGAATAGTCCTTGGGAGATGGCTGAAAACAGTCCCTAATGCTTGCAATGATGCGGATGCAACCTGCGGTTGCGGACAACGTGCGGTTGCGTTTTACCCATGCAACCCGAAGCTGGTGGCGGCAAGGTCCATATTCCGGGAGAATTGAATCATTGCACAGCATTGGGTGGAATGAGTCGGGTGGAGTGAATCGGGTGGAGTGAGTCGGCCGGTGTGAGTCGGCCGGTGTGAATCGGGTGAAGTGCTTTGAAGAAAACAATCCGAACGAACGCCCCGCCCCAACGCTTTTAGGGAGAGGAACGACGATGGGGTTTAGTAACAATCTGCAGAGCCTGCGTTCGCAACGGAATATGACACAGGAACGGCTTGCCATGCTGCTCGGTGTCTCTCGGCAGGCGATATCCAAATGGGAATCGGAGAAGGCTTATCCGGAGATGGATAAGCTGTTGATGATTTGTGACCTCTTCGGATGCACGCTCGACGACCTGGTGCTCGGAGACGTGAACAATCCACAAGCCATTCGCGGCAGCGGACAGACGCATGAGGCAGACGCGGGGATGCGACCTGATGGAGAGCCATCGACCGGAACGGCAACCATGCTTGCGGCTTCGATGACCTCGATGGCGTCATCCGCCACGGGTCGTGCCCCTGCCACGGACATCACCGGTTACGATGCGCATCGAAAATCCTTCGCATTGCGAATCGCTTCGGGTGTTGCGGCGCTCATCGCGGGGACTGCGTTCATGCCGCTCTTCGATGAGGGAGGTTCGGAGGAAGGGACGGGGATGTTCTTTGCCGTGGCGATTATGTTCATCGCCATCGTGATTGGTCTGGCCTTGATTATCCCTGCGGGGATGAGCCATGCCGAGTTCAGGCGGAAGCATCCCTTTGTGGAAAACTTCTATACTGATGAGGACCATGCGCAGTCTGCCAGGCAGCTGGCGGTAGGCATAGTCATCGGCATTGCCTGCATTTTGGCAGGTGTCGCCGTGGTGGTGTTCTCGGATGCCGTGGATGGAGCCGGAAACACTGCGGTGGGGTGGTCGAATGCGGCGACAACCGTGTTGCTGCTTGCTGTGAGCATCGGTACCTTCTGCTTCATCCTCTTCGGTGTTCGTCATGGCATGCTGGATATCGATGAGTACAACCAGGAATCGGAGCAGGAACAGACATCACACACCTCACACGGCAAATACGGTCGGATAAGCGGTGCCGTCTGCAGTGTGATTATGATTGTCGCCACGATAGTGGGTCTGTTGGTGCTATTCGGGGGAGACCCCTCGAACATGGGCTTCTTCGGTTTGAGTCTTCCCTTCTGGATGGCCTGGGTTATCGGAGGGCTCTTGTGCGGTGTCACGAATGTTGTTTTCGAGGTGCTTGACGACGGCGAGAAGAAGAGGTCGTAGTCTCGACGGATAGACGCGATCGCTATTGGAATGGAGCAGGAGTTGCGCATCTGTGTAAGAGGCGCTATCCTAGTGAAGTTGTGTGTTCTGCCGGTCATGTGCCGGTAAGGTGAACACCAAAGACTTGAACGTTAACGATTCTAGGGAGTCAACATGGCAGCTCGTTGCGCAGTGTGCGGTAAGGGACCGCAGACCGGTTTTTCCGTTTCACATTCGCATATCCGCAATAAGCGCACCTTCCGTCCGAATCTTCAGGCGGTTCGTACCACTGTTGAAGGTCAGAACGTGCGCGTGCGCGTATGCGCAAAATGCCTCAAGGCAGGCAAGATTCAGCGCGTAGCAGCTTGATTCATCACCTTTGCTGAGCGATAGACAATGCCCCTGCGATCATGTCGCAGGGGCATTGTCATGCCCTATTCTCGGATGCGGCCGGTGTTGTAGGGATCTGCAAACAGCCTGCAGGGACGGGCTTTGCAAGATAACTGCACTAAAAGGACAGCAATGTGGTAATAATTCCTCCGAAAAGCTGTC
>OMJG01000365.1_pt1 | contig 34578 bp, 29 predicted proteins | sample 1646431 | NCBI WGS metagenome assembly OMJG01 (sample SAMN03771674, study PRJEB25209) | food metagenome | isolation source: Cotija cheese | place: Mexico:Jalisco,Michoacan | collected 2011-12-12
GGATCGCGTCGCCGAGCTTCGGGCCGGCCTCCGCTGCGCCCTTGGCGATCTTCGCCCCGGCGACTGCGGCGATCCCGACCGGACCTGCCGCTGCAGCACCCGCCCCGGCTCCCGCTCCTGCACCGCCTCCGGCAGCGCCACCACCTGCGCTGCTCCCCGCCGCTCCGGCACCACCTCCGCCGCCCGGCGAGGGTTTGGGCCCACCCCCTGGCGGGGGCGGCGGATTCCCTCCACCACCATCGTTCTTGCTGTCTCCCCCGCCGTCGAGGATCTTCTGTGGCCCGCCACCGTCGGGCTTGCCGGGGAGGGGCATGGGCCGGTTCATGGCCTGCTTCGACTCTTGCTCCGCACTCATGACGTGGTACATGTCGAAGTCGACGAAGGAGATGAACTTGTAGACCATGCAGGGCGCGAACGCGGCGATGAACATCAGCACAATCCCCGCGATCGGATCCGCAATCGAACTGAGGTCCATATCGATCGGCGCGTTGACCTGATTGATCGCCACCAGGAACACCACGACGATCACGAGTTTGGAGAAGATCAGCGCAAGCACAAACGACGCCCACTTCCCGAACCACCCCTTCGTCGCATCCCACGACGCTCCCGATAGCGCGATCGGTGCCATCACGACGGCGACCAGGATCAGCGCCTTCCGGATCAGGAGGCTGAACCAGACGATTGCTGCCGCGCAGATCGCGAGGAAGCTGAGGAAGATGGTGATGATCGCGCCGGCTCCGGGTGCGGTGAGGTTGATCGCGGTGAGACCTGCGACGAGGACCCCGATCTTCCCGCCCATCTCCTCCAACGTCGTCCCGGTCGCCTGGATGATCCCTATCGAGAGTTGGTCGACGATCTCGAGCAGTGTCGCGGTCAATGTGATGACCAGGAACGACCCGAGCACCGACTTCGCTAATCCGAGGGCGGCGCGGGAGAGGGCGGTGGGGTCGCGTCTGATGAGGCCGGTGATGAGTTGCAGGCAGAAGAAGATCAGCATGACGAAGATCGCAATCCCGAAGATCACGTTGTACACGCCGATGTAGCCGGCCCCGGTGATGTCGACCAGGGTGGTGGAGTCGAACAGTGCCCAGACGCCTTGGAAGATCCAGGACGCGGCCGCTCCGATCGCTTGGGCGAGCCAGTCGAATGGTGCAGCGACGAGGGTGGCTGCGCCTTCACCGACGGCGTCGCAGACGTTGCTGATGATGGGGACGTCACAGATACCAGCCACAACACCCCTCCCTTCTACGGGTCGAGATGGTGGTGGTTAGGAGACGGCCTGGCCGACGTTCCAGAAGAAGTTGATCAGCGTCACCGATGCGCCGGTGATGATCGCGGCCCCGCAGGAGATCAGCACCCCGACCTTCCCCCGTGACGCCAGATGTGGGTTGGAGGAGTTGGAGCCGAATCCCCATATGACGGCGGAGATGATGAGGGCGAGGACGGACAGGATCAGCCCGATCGTCATCACCGCGCCCACGACCGCGCGCAGAGCGGCGATGCCGGGCAGCCCGGAGTCGTTCGGGGTGATGTCCACATTCGCGGGCAACACCGCGGCGAGAGTGGTGAGAGTGTCGAGAACGGCAAGCATGGATGGGCTCCTTCACAAGCGATCGCCCCGTACTTGGTCGTGCGGGGTCACTGGGACAGGTGCGATGCCGGAACGCGCGACCAGGCTCAGAGGGTGTCTCCGAGGTTCAGGAGGAAGTTCATCCATGCCACTCCGGCACCTGCGAGGGCGGCGGCTCCGAGGGCGACGAACACGCCGACTTTCCCTTTCGCGGCGGTCTGCGGGTTCCCGGCGGAGGAGGACACTGCCCACACGATCCCGGAGACGACGAGCATGAGCACCGATACGATCAACACGATCGTGAGCAGCGCGCTGACGATCTCGATGAGGGTGGAGCGGCCTCTGACACTGGAGAGATCGGGGTAGACGTTCTCAGCTTGTAGCAGGGCCAAGGTGATGGCAGGCATACGGTTCTCCTCACGACAACGGGGCTGGGTGGGCACCGGTCAGGTGCGCCACCCACCCCGCCAGGCCTCCCTCAGCTCGGGTCAGGTGGTGCAGCCTGGCCCTCCACCGACCGGGGCGTCGATGCCCTCGACACCGCGTTCTGCGAGCCACGGGTCTGCGTCGACGGCGGGGGCGTTCGCGCCGTCGGGGTGGACTTGGAAGTGCAGGTGCGAGCCGGTCGAGTGGCCGCTGCTGCCGACGTCGCCGATGTGTTGGCCGGCGGTGACCCTGTCGCCAGTGGTGACGTGGATGCCGTGTGCCCACATGTGGATGTACTTCGTCGCGACCTTTTCGCCGCCGATGGTGTGCTCGATAGTGATCTGCCCCGAATACCCATCGACCATCCCCGCATAGGTGACCAGGCCGTCGGCGAGGGCAAAGAGGCTCGTCGCGGTTCGTGGTGAATGACCCTGCTGTGGCGGGTGTTCACGCTACGGTTCTCGCGGCGCTGGTCAGCAGGATACGCATCCGGTAGTTCTCCGGGTTGCGGAATCCGCGGCCGGTGCGTTTGATGTTCTTGATGCCGGTGTTCGCGGCCTCGACCTTCGCGGTGGTCGCGCCGGTGACGATGAGGACCTCGATCGCGTCCCACCAGGTCACGACGGTGTCGTAGAGCTTCGTCGTCTCGGGCATGTTCGCGATCTGGGCGAAGTAGCCCATCCGCATTCGCTCCTGCCAGGCCTGAGCGAGGGTGTCGGTGGCCAGGAGGCGTCGGAGCTGCTCTTTGATGCCCCAGGCGGCGGAGAGCTCGTCGGTGGGGTCATCGGTGCGGAAGACTGTCTCCAGTCGCTCCCAGGCTCGCGGGGTGAGGGTGTCGCCGCCGCGCAGCAGTAGCATCCGGTACGCCCAGGCCGGATCGTCCTTGCGACCCCGACGACCACGATGGGTGCGGGCCAGGCGTTGACGGACGGTGGTGACCATGTCGTTTCCGAGCTTGACCAGGTGGAACTTGTCGACCGAGACCGCAGCCCGCGGCAGCCAGGTCCGTAGTGCCTTGCGGAACGCGGCCGAGGGGTCGATCGCGACGATCTCGATCCGCTCCCGCCACCGCTCAGAGCGTTGGCTGAGCCAGTCTCCGACGGCGGCGCTGTCGCGGCCGTCGACGATGCCGAGGACCTGCCCGGTGTCCAGGTCGACCAGCGTCGTCATCCACGGCTCGAACCGCCTCCAGGAGCCCTGATCGGTGCGGAACCAGCGCACCGACCGGTAGCGGTGCTCATCGATGCCCAGCCGCCTCACGCGCGTCGCCTCGACATCAGTCAGGACCACAGCAGCAGCTGCCAGGGCGGCCTGGACCCGCCACCACGAGACGCCATGGGCCGGGGCGACTTCCGAGGCTGCCCGGCCGGAGGTGATCACAGCGGAGACGACCTGGTCCCGTAGCCGGGTCGTCGAGCGGGCGTATCGAGGGATCTGCACGGTGGCCTCCCAGAACGTGCCCCTGTCACAGCCCGGCTCGAGGCAGAACCAGCGCCGCTTGGCCCACATCACGACCGTCGCGCCGGCGACGGGAACGTCCCGGACCCGTTGTGACCGGCGCGAGTGAACCTTCGTCGCGAGCACCCCGCAGACCGGACAGCCCGGCGTGACGGTCGAGGTGATCACCACCCGCCGGCCCCCGTCGGGCAGGTCGGTGGCGTCGATGACGCGGTAGTTGGGCAGGTCGAAGATCGTGCTCGCAGCATCGCGCTGCGAACCAGTATTCTCGTGCACAGGCTCGTGGTCCTCTGGGATGTGGATGTCTTGACAACACCCATCACAGCAGGGCCACGAGCCGTTCTACGTGAGCGACGCGACGCTCCCCATCACCACGAACCGGGAAGAGCCCGTTTGCCACAGCACCGTCGTACGGCAGGCGCATGATCCCCCGATGCGCCCATTGCGCCGCTGGCGGTTCTCGCCGTGCGCTCCGTACATGTGTCTTCTCCGTCGAATAAGTGAGAGAGCCTGAACTCTGCGCTGATGCTAGCACACGAGTATCGTCTATCTCCACTCAAGGTACGTAGGCTTCTCGGCTATCGGGCGGGTGTAGCCGGAGAACACTCGATCAGCGCTACGCGCTCTCTCGCCGAAGCCGTGGCTGGGACGGCTGTCGCATCGACAGCTTGCTTGACATCGTCGACGGCAAGTGGCCACTTAACTCTCTGCCAGGCACCCGCATAGTATGCGGATTGCGGGCCGCTTCGATGACCCCGGTTCGACCCGCGATGTCGGCTTGGCGCTCGCAGTCACCGTCATGGGGATGGTGCTGGCGGCCGTCGCGGTCGGTGTACTACTCGCTGACTTACATCGGGTTCTTCATCCCCGCCGTTCTTGCGCTGGTGGGTGCGTGGCTCTCGTGCACGGTCATGTTCGTCATCGGCGCGGTTCTTGCGCTCATCAGTTTCAGGATCGTCGCTCTGAGCTGGCGCAGGCATCTTCCGTAGCGCGTCGCCGGGCATTGCCGTCCGATGCGACTGGCAGCGCAGTCGCTCCGGAGGCAGCCGCCAGGCTCAAAAGATGCTTGCGATCCGGCGGGCCTGTCGCTGTCAAGGCACGCCGTGCAGTCGAATGCAGGGAGAGTGGCATGGTGACGTCTGCGCTCGGGGTGCATGTGGTCTCGCCTTCGCACGGTCGCGCGATGATCAGGTTCGCCGCGTATTGCGACAGGTTGATCAGTATGGCAGCCATGAGCGGTCCGATCGCGAGTGTCGTCGCGACATCGAAGATGCTGAGATCGCGCGCGTCGCTTTTCCTCAGGGAGTATGCGGATGGACATCGCCATGCGGCGTCCCGGGATACGGAGGACTCGCCCGAAGTTGTGGGCTCTATCGAGCCAGTCTCCCGCGACACCTAGTCCGTCGTCCGCAACGGGCTATGTCATTATGCGGCGCCTGGAGGCGTTCAGTCCTCGTGACGTTCCTGCGGCTTCCTCCCAGTGGGCTCGCTACCGCTGTCGGGCGTGCCCGAGTCCGCCTCAGCACCCATTATCGGATTCACCAGAACGATGTCGGAGCTCGATTTCTCCGCCGTGCTCCGTCGGTCCCAGGTTGGGCGGCGCACGGCGTAAAAGACCAGCGGAGGGCCGCCCAGTAGCAGCACGACGACGGCGACGACCAGGGGGTAGGTGGCATCGGAGAGCCCAGAGAACCCGGTAGGGCGGATGAAGGCGAAAATGAAGGCTGCGGCGCAGGAGATGAAACCCAAGCCTGCCACCAGGGGCATCACAGGCGTCCGGTAGCTACGAACAACCCTTGGTTGCGTCCGGCGCAGCCGGATCGCTGCGGCGAACATCAGCATGTACATGATGAGGTAGAGCGCTGCTGCCATGTCCACCAGGGCGACGAATGCTGTGTTGCCATTGGGGACGAGGACGAAGAGCAGTGCGAGCAACGTCACGATCACTCCTTGCACCGCGAGGATGCCCACCTGCACCCCTGCCTTGTTCCGGCGCTGGAGAAACGGCGGAAGCAGTCCCCTCCGCGCGGCGGCGAGCAGGCCGCGTGAGGGACCGGCAATCCACGTCACCACCGAGGCGAAAGCACCGAGTGCGACGAGCAGCGAGATCACCGGTGTGCCCCACGAGATGCCCCAGTGGTCGAAGAAGGTCTGGAAGGCCAGGTTGATGCCGTTGGTCACCCCGAGGTCGGTTTGCGGCACGGCCACGGCGATCGCGATTGTGGGGAGGATGAACACACCCAGGATGAGGATCGTGGCGAAGGCTATCGATCGGGGAAAGCCGCGTCCCGGGTTCTTCAGATCGTTCGCGTGCACCGCATTGACTTCCATGCCTGCATAGGCGAGAACGTTCGAGACCACGAGGACGATCGCGGCGATCCCGGTCCAGGGCGGTATGACCGCTGAAGGCTGTAGTGAGGTCTCGGAATGTTCTCCCGTGCCCAGCCAGAGCGCTCCGAGCGCGATCAGGAGAACCGCGGGGAGGATCGTGCCGAAGATCCCGCTCCAGCTGCCGACTTTGGCGAAGAGGTTGCCGCCGGCGAGAGTGATGAGAGTCGATCCCCAGTAGAGGACGAGGATGACGATGGCGGTGTAGATCCCGCTCTGTACGAGATCGGGCTTTCCAACGACGAACGACAAGCTTGCCGCGATGAAGGCGATATGCATGGGATACCACACGACGTTCTGAATCCACTGGAGCCAGATCGCGACGAACCCTGCGCGTTCGCCGAAGGCCTCACGCACCCAGGTGAAGATGCCGCCTTTCCACCCCGTTGCCAGCTCCGCTGCCACGAGCGCGGTCGGCACGAGGAACAGAATCGCGGGGATGACGAAGAGCGTGATGGAGCCCAGGCCATAGGTGGCCATTGCGGGCAGGGATCGCAGCGACGCCACCACTACCACCGTGAGCATTGACAGCTGCACGACCGACATGTAGGCCGTCGCTCCTGCCGCGGGGGCACCAATCGCCGGCCCTGTGTGGTTTCTTGGGCGGCGGTTACCCGATCGGCCGTACGGATGAGGTTTGACGTGCTCCGCCGTAGGGGCCTGAGTGCCGTCCGCGCGCTCGTCCGGTCCTGCGGACTCGTGGTGAGACATCAGCTCGTCCCTTCCTTGTGCTCTGGGTCAGTGGTGGAATCCGGAGTGTTGGCCTTCTGCGGGCATCGGGCCTTCGAGGGCATCGAGGTAGGCGACTGCTTCCCGGAGGTCTGCGAGGAACGAGAAGGCGAGGTCGTGGCTGAACCCGTTGCGGACGACGATGCGCTGGACGGTGATGTCCACGAGGTCGGCCGGCATCGGATACGCGGGCACGAGCCAACCCTTCATGCGGAGCCGTTCCGACAGGTGGTACAGATTCCAGTTCTGTGTGTAACCATCTCGTAGGCGCCACGCGAATACGGGGATGTCCGAGCCGTCGTTCCAGAGCTCGAAGGCCGGAATCTTCGCGATCTCGCTCGAGAGGTACAGCGCAACGTCTTGGGTCGACTGCTGCACGGCGTGGAAACCTGTGCGTCCCAGTCGCAAGAATAGGTAGTACTGCAGGAGGACCTGCGCGCCGGGGCGGGAGAAGTTCAGAGCGAATGTCGGCATGTTGCCGCCGAGATAGCTGACGCGGAAGATCAGGTCGTCGGGGAGCGCGGTGATGTCCCGCCAAACGACCCAACCGAGCCCCGGGTAGACGAGGCCGTACTTGTGTCCCGATGTATTGATCGAGGCGACGCGCTCGATGCGGAAGTCCCATTCCAGATCCGGCTGCAAGAAGGGAGCGATCATGGCACCAGACGCGCCGTCAACGTGGATGGGCACGTCGATTCCGGTGGCCTCCTGGATGCGATCGAGCGCCGCGGCGATGGCCGCGACGGGCTCGTACATCCCTGTGTAGGTGACGCCCAGGATCGCGACAACGCCGATAGTGTTCTCGTCGACATACTTCTCGAGGCCGTGACCGTCGAGAACCTTATGTTCCTCGGAGATGGGAACATACCTTGGTTCGACCTCGAAGTAGTTGCAGAATTTCTCCCAGCACACTTGCACCGCGCTGGAGAGCACGATGTTCGGCTTCTCGGTGGGTTCTCCAGCACTGCGGCGCGCATGCTGCCAGCGGCGCTTGAGGGCGAGGCCACCTAGCATGCATGCTTCGGACGAGCCGATCGTGGATGTCCCGATGCTATTGGCGGGGTCCGGAGCGTGCCAGAGATCGGCGAGCATACGCCAACACCGCGTCTCGATGGCTGCCGTCTGCGGATACTCGTCCTTGTCGATCATGTTCTTATCGGCGGCTTCGAGATAAAGCCGAGACGCGTGATCGTCCATCCAGGTGCCGACGAAAGTCGCGAGATTGAGTCGGGCATTCCCGTCGAGCATCATCTCGTCGTGGACGATCTGATAAGCGGTTTCCTGCAGCGATTCCTCCTCGGGGAAGAGAAACTTCGGCAGCATCGTAGCCTCTCCCGGCCTGGAGAAGATCGGGTTGAGCTCGACCCGGTCGAGTCCATCCTCGTGCCGCGTGATGCGTTGCGTGTTCGACATTATTTTCCTCCTTCACCGTGCAGCGCAGGCGGGGTTGCCAACAGCCAATTCCAGTGTATCACCGAGGCGACGGAGCACGCGGACGCCGCCTTCAAGTTCGTCGAGTTCACGCAGTCCGAGGCCTACCAGCTGGGCATGGCGAAGGTCGGCCAGATGACGGTCAAGCCGGAGTTCGCCGACGCGCAGGCGAAGATCGACCCCTACTTCCAGACGTTCTCGGATCAGCTCGAGACCGCACGCGCCCGCCTCCCCATCCCGCAGGCCGGCGAAGTGGACGCCATCCTCAGCACCGAGCTCGTGCCCGCGTTCGAGGGGAAGGTCGGCGTCAAGGAGGCGCTGAGCTCCGCCGCGAAGCAGATCGACGCCCTCCTCGCCGAGAACAAGTGATGGCCCTTCTGCAGCATGAGCGCGGGGCAGCTCCGGCCGTCCCGCGCCCGCAGTCCCCTCCGCCGCGCCGCCGGCGCCGGGTCTCCCTCACCCCCTACCTCTTCTTGCTCCCCGGCGTGCTGCTGTTCGGGCTGTTCATCCTGTACCCGATCGCGCAGGCCGTGCAGATCAGCTTCTACGACAGGAACATCCTGCGCGGCGCCGCCAGCGAGTTCATCGGCCTCGACAACTACCTCCGCGCGATGCAGGACGACCGCTTCTGGCTGAGCCTCGGCAACAGCGGCATCTACATGCTTTTCACGGTGCCCCCGCAGATCGTGCTCGGCCTCGCCGTCGCGATGCTGCTGCGCTCGAAGGCACCGGCGCAGCCGCTCTTCCGCGTGCTGTACTACCTGCCCGTCGTAACCAGCTGGGTCGTCGTCTCGCTGCTGTTCAAATACCTGTTCGCCGACGAGGGACTCATCAACTTCACGCTCGGCGACCTCCTACACCTCACCGACGGGAGCACCTCCTGGCTCTCCGAGCGCTGGACCGCGATGATCGCGATCTGCGCCCTCGGCGTGTGGAAGGGCGTCGGCTGGTCGATGATGATCTTCCTCGCGGCCCTCCAGGGCGTGCCGAAGTCGCTCGAGGAGGCGGCGACGGTCGACGGAGCCGGGTGGTGGCAGCGCTTCCGCGTCGTCACGCTGCCGGCGATCTGGCCAGCCATGATCTTCGTCATCGTGATGCTCGTGATCGGCGGCTTCAACGTGTTCACCTCCGTGCTGCTCATGACCGGCGGCGGGCCAGGAGGGCAGACCGAGGTGCTGCTGACCTACATGTACCGGCAGGCCTTCTCCGATCTCGATTTCAGCTACGGCTCGGCGCTCGCCGTCATCCTTACGATCATCGTCTTCTTCGCCTCGGCGATCCAGCTGCGGGTGTTCCGCGAGAAGGAGGAGAACCGATGACCCCCGTCGCATCCCGCCGGGCGCTCACCGCCCTGCGCGTCGTCGTGCTCATCGTCGGCGCGGTCGTCATGGTGACGCCGTTCGCCTACATGCTGTCGACGTCGTTCAAGCCGCAGGCGTACGTGCTGACGACGCCCCCGCAGTTCATCCCCGACCCGTTCACCTTCGACAACTACGTGCAGGCGTGGACCACGCAGGACTTCGCGCGCTACGCCCTGAACTCGTTCTTCGTGGCGGTGATCTCCACCGCGCTCTCGGTGCTCATCAGCTCTATGATGGCCTACGCCTTCTCCCGGTTCGATTTCCCGGGCAGGGAGTGGATCTTCCGCATCCTGCTGATTGGTCTGATGGTTCCGGCGATGATGCTGATCATCCCGCAGTTCGTGCTGGCCAAGTACTTCGGGCTGCTCGACTCGCTCGCCGGGCTCGTCGTGTTCTACGTGGCCGGCTCCCTCGCGCTGAACACGTTCCTGCTGCGCGGCTTCTTCGCGGCCCTTCCGGGCGAGCTCGACCACGCCATGCAGATGGACGGCGCGAACGCGTGGACCCGCTACTGGCGCCTCGCGCTGCCGCTCGCGCGGCCGGCGCTCGCGACCGCGACGATCTTCACGTTCCTCGCCAGCTGGGACGAGTTCGCGTGGGCGCTCACCATCATCAACTCCCCGCAGAACCGCACCTTGCCGATCGCGATCCAGCTCTTCCAGGGGCAGAATGCGACGCAGTGGGGTCTGGTGTTCGCGGCCTCGATCATTGCGATCATCCCGGTGATCATCGTTTACCTCGTCTTCCAACGCCACTTCGTACAGGGCCTCACCTCGGGGGCCGTCAAAGGATGAAAATGCTCACTCTTCTCCCCACCCGCACAAGCTATCGGCCGGGCGAGCCCGTCGTGATCGAGCTCCGCGGCGACGTTCCAGCCGCGGGCGAGTTCGTCGTGCGCCGCCTCGGCGAGGTCGTGCACCGCAGGCCGCTGCATCCCGGAACGCTGCAGACGCCGCCTTCGCTGCTCCCCGGCGGCTACGGCATCGAGCTGGAGACGACCGCGGGGGTCGTGCGCACGGCGGTCGAGGTCACGGCCGATCCGCGATCGCGCCTCCGCTACGGCTTCGTCGCGAGCTACCGCCCTGGCAAGGACGTCCAGGCGGTCGCGGATCTCGCCCGTCCCCTGCACCTCAACGGCATCCAGTTCTACGACTGGGCCTATCGGCACGCCGACCTGCTCGGCGGTGGCGAGCAGTACGACGACGCGCTGGGTCAGCCCATCACTCTCGAGACCGTCCGCGCTCTCGTGGACGCCCTGCGCGATGCCGGCACTGCGTCATACGGCTATGCGGCGGTGTACGCGGTGGGACCGCAGGAATGGCCGCGCTGGCAGCAGCACGCGCTGCGGAAGCCGACGGGGGAGCCGTACGCGCTCGGCGACTTCCTGTTCATCCTCGACCCCGCCGCGCCGGAGTAGCTCGCGCACCTCGCCGAGGACCTGGCGGCGTCGACCGAGAGCGTCGGCTTCGACGGATTCCATCTCGACCAGTACGGCTACCCGAAGCACGCCGCCACGCCGGACGGCGCGCCGGTCGACGTCGCGGCATCCTTCGTCTCGCTGATCGAGGGGGTGCGGGAGCGTCTGCCCGAGAGCCGCCTCGTCTTCAACAACGTGAACGACTTCCCCACCTGGGGCACGGGCGCCTCGCCGCAGGACGCCGTCTACATCGAGCCGTGGAAGCCGGTGCTGACCCTCGGGGCGCTCGCCGACGTCGCCACGAGGGCCCGGAGCGTCGCGGGCGGCAAGCCGGTCGTCCTCGCCGCCTACCAGCACGTCTACGACGCGGCGCCCGGCAATGCATCCATAAACCCCACATAAACCCCTGACGGATCTGCCGGTGGCTACCAAGAGCCGGGACCTGGCCGGGACCTGACGCATGCAAATCATGCAATCCATGACGTGAAAAGGGACCTTCTGAGGGGCAGAAAAGCCCGGAAAATCAAGGATCTGGGCTGAACCGTCTACCTGGGGGTGAAGAGGTCGTGGGTTCAAATCCCGCTAGCCCGACCACCACATGTGTCGCCGCTTCGCATCGACGAGGTAGCGGCACATTTTTCGTTCCCGGAACTGTTCTGCACCCTGCGTAATCTCGAGTCCACCCATACATTGCGCAATCTCGACCCCGCTCCCGCGCCGACTCCGGCAAGCGTCAGGTCCGGCGCACGTCCAAGCGGTTCGCGAAGACCATCGTCAGGATGCCGACGAGCACGAGTATGCCGAGGCCCCAGCGCAGTCCGGCTCCGGTGGCGACGACCCCGATCAGCGGGCTCGTCCCGAGGTAGCCGACCCGCATCAGCCAGTTCACAAGCGTCACTCCCCCGGCCCGGCCCACTCCGGGCAGTCGACCGGCAGCGCCGAGTGCACCGGGCACGAGCGTCGCAGACCCGAATCCGAACGCTCCCATCGAGATGAGCAGCAGGATCGGCTCCTGGGCCGCGATGACGCCGACCCCGCCCACGGCGATGAGTCCGCCCCCGAGGCGCGCGATCCGGCCGGCCCCGAACTTCGCCACGAGCACGTCTCCGCTGAATCGTCCGAGGCATTGGCTGCCGATGACGATGCTGAAGGCGATCCCCGCCGAGGCGGCCGGAACGTCCGCGAGCTCGACCGCGGCCAGCCCCGCCCAGTTGTTCGCAATGTCTTCGACCGCGGCGCCGCAGATCCCTACGATCGCCAGCGGCAGCGCCGCCGCCATGATCGCTCGCTTCGAGCGGCCCGCCGCCCCGTCTCCGCCGCGTCTCCCACCGTCGGGACCGGAGCCGCTCTGCTCGGCAGTACGGGAGTCCGTTTCGCTCCCACTCGCCGAATCGGCATCGGAGCCGGCGATCCGCCTCGGTGAGGCAGAGCCGCCGATGAGGCGCCGTCCCACGATGGTGACGAGCACGGTCGTGACGCCGATGAGCGCCAGCCACGCCCGCATGTCGGCGCCGGAGCTGGCGGCCGCGGTCGCAGCGGCTCCGCTGAGCAGTCCGCCGAGGCTCCACAGCGCATGCATCGATGACAGGATCGTGCGGCCTGATCTCTCCTGGACGGAGATGCCGACGACGTTCTGCGCGACGTCGACGATCGCATCGCAGCAACCCAGCAGGAGCAGACACATCGCCATCATCACGCCATTGACCGACCAGACCGTCGCGCAGGCGGCCGCACCGAGCATCACAGTCCCTCCGATGACGACTCGATGGGCTCCGAACCGGGTGATGAGCGCGGCAGGCAGGGCCGAGGACAGCAGCGACCCGACGGCGAAGCAGGCGACGACAAGGCCGAACTGCCAGGAACTCAGCCCGAGTCGGTCGACCAGCAGCGGATACCACGGCAGGAGAGCCGCGAAGACGGCCCCGTTGCCGGTGAAGTAGAGCCCGACTCCGGCCGCGGCCCTCATTCTGTCTCGACGATTGTCGCTGCGCGCAGGTCTCGCCCGGCCTGTCCGAGGATCACGAGCGCGAGAAGGACTCCGAGCAGGCTCCACCACAGCGAGTCGGTCATGAAGACGAGCACCATCGAGGCGAGGATCGGGACGAGGCGGCGCAGCGACCACCACACATAGCCGCCGAAGCTCGGCATCGCCACGTTCGCCGAATCCGCGACGGATTTGACCATGAAGTTCGGCCCGTTGCCGATGTAGGTGATGGCCCCGCCCATGACGGCACCGAGCGAGACCGCGATGAGCAGCGTCTCGGACACTCCCGCCACTCGCGGTTCGCCCGGCACCTGAGCGGCCATCTCAAAGAAGGTGACATAGGTCGGGGCGTTGTCGAGGACGGAGGAGAGACCGCCGGTGAAGACGAATAGGGAGATCTCGCCCAGCGGGATCTTGTGGGCGACCTGGCCGAGGTAGGCCAGGGCCGGCATCATCGTGAGGAAGATGCCGATGAAGAGCGCTCCGACCTCGAGGATCGGCGTCCACGTGAACTTGTTGAGGTTGAACCGGGCACCGCGATCACCGACGAGGAACGATGTCGCCGCGGACACGAGCATGACGAGCTCGCGCCACGGCACGAAGCCCGAAGCACTCGCATGTCCCGTGTCGATCGCGTGCAGGTCGACCGAGGGGATGAACGCGACGGCGACGATGATGATCGCCAGGAACAGCAGACCGCTGGCACCGCGCAGGCCGATTTTCGTCGCATGCTCGGCGTCCTTGGCCAGGGCCTCGACCGGTTCCTTCGCATACATCTTCGTATCGAAGGCGAAGTAGCTGATGAGCAGCAGAGCATTGACGAACAGCCAGTACGGCCACAGCCCGAACGTCCATTCGAAGGGGACCCCACGCAGCATGCCCAGGAACAGCGGCGGATCGCCCAGCGGTGTGAGCAGACCACCGCAGTTCGCGACGATGAAGATCGTAAAGATGACCGTGTGGGTGCGGTGCCTGCGGTCCTGGTTCGTGTTGAGGATCGGGCGGATGAGCAGCATCGCCGCGCCCGTGGTGCCGATGAACGAGGCGAGCACACCGCCGACGGCGAGGAAGATCGTGTTGTTCCGCGGTGTCGCCTTGATGTCGCCGACGAGGAAGATCCCGCCCGAGGCGACGAAGAGGCTGCCGATGAGCATGATGAATTGGAAGTACTCGAGCAGCGCGTGGATGACGGTCGCCGACTCCCCGCTGAGCAGGAACCACACGGCGATCGGCACGCCGAGGGCGAGGGCGACGATGAGCTTGACGAGGTTGCGGTCCCAGATCGTCTCCGTAGCCGGGATGAGCGGGAGCACCGCGATGCATCCGAGAAGCAGAACGAACGGAATGATGCTCCACCAGGCCACGACCATCCGGGGACTCCTTCACTCACTGTCGACGAGCAGACTCGTCCCATCGACCCTGACGCTGTCCCACTTTACTGAATTCGTACACTGTTTCGGATCACGGCCTGCCACACGGACACCGAGAACTGCGGACCACGGACCTTCAGTCGGACCAAGGGCCTTCAGTCGGCCGCCGGCTGCCGGCGAAGGCCTGCCAGTTCGCCGCCGGCTGCGGGCGAAGGCCCGTCAGTTCGCCGAGGCGGTGGTCGACTCTTCGGCGGGGTCGCGGTCCCTGCGCAGTCCGATGAGCAGACCGATGATCGCGATGACGAACACGAGTCCCAGCCCGACGGTCAGTCCAGGTTCGGCCCGGTAGGCCCGCGCCACCGCTGTGAAGCCGAGGAACCCGACGGTCGAGTAGATGAGCGCCCACAGTGATCCGCCCACGACGAGCGCCGGGATGTAGCGGCGGTAACGCATCCCCGTGGTTCCGGCCGCGAGGTTGACCACCGTCTGCAGCCCGACGGTGAGGAAGCTCAGTGCCACGACGGGAGCCCCGAAGCGGTCGATCGTGTCCTCGGCGCGGCGGTATTTGGGCCCGGCCATGATCCTCTCGACCCGGGCGAATCGGCGGATTCCCCTGCGTGCGAAGCGACCGAGCAGGAAGGTGCCGCCGGCGCGGCAGATGATGATGCCGAACATGATCAGCCAGGTCACGGCGATCGGGAACGACCAGTCGAGCGGATTCATCGGTGCGGGCCACTCCTCCCTCCGGGCATTCTCGCCGCAGTGGCGCGCTGCGGACTGATGGATCGGTCGCTCCCATCATAGCCTCATGAGGTTAGGTTTGCCTCACTGAACATTCGGTCGAGACCGATCTCACTCGCCGAGGCGGCTGTGCCCTCGCCGACGGACGATCCGGGCGTACCGCCTCGGCGACGTTGCTCGGCGGCGTTCCTCGGCGGCGTGGCTCGGCGGCGTGGCTCGTCGGTCAACCGCTCAGACGAGCGCACCGTCGAGGTAGACGGAGTTGACCCGGTCCTCGATTCCGCGGACGTCGGCTGTGCGCAGGTCACCGTCCACGACGACGAGGTCGGCCAGCCCGCCCTCGCTGATCCGCCCAACCCGATCGTCATCGAGCAGCCGGGCGGCCACGGAAGTTCCGGCGGCGAGCGCCTCCGTTGTGGACAGTCCCACCTCGGCCAGCAGGCTGATCTCTTCGAGGTTCTGCCCGTGTGGGCCGACTCCGGCATCGGTGCCCAGGGCGATCGGGACTCCCGCCTCGTGGGCCCGGGCGATCGACTCCTGGTGGGCGTCGACGACGCGCCGGGCCTTGTCCACGACGGAGGCGGGCAGACCGGCCCCGGCATCGGCGGCCTTGATGACGGCCTGCGGAGCCTGCAGGGTCGGGACGAGGTAGGTGCCGTGCTCACGCATGAGGTCGATGGCTTCGTCGTCGAGGTAGATGCCGTGTTCGATCGACCGCACCCCGGCGCGCACGGCGTTCTTGATTCCCGGTGCGCCCTGGGCATGGGACATGACATGGGCACCTTGGGCGGCCGCCTCGGCGACGATGACGGAGATCTCGGCTTCTGTGAACTGCGAGTGCCGCGGGTCGTCCCGCGGGGACAGCACTCCCCCGGTCGAACAGATCTTGATGTGGTCGGCCCCGGCCCGCAGCAGCTCCCGGGCCTTCTTCTGCACCTCTTCGAGTCCGTCGGCGACTCCCGACGGCCGGCCCGGGTGCGGGGCCAGGAACGGGGATTCGGCTCCGGAGACGAGGTGGAAGTCCCCGTGCCCGCCGGTCTGGGACATGATGTTCACGGCGATCGTCAGTCGCGGACCGCGCACCACACCGGTCTCGACGGCGACTTTCGCGCCGAGGTCGGTGCCGCCGGCGTCGCGCACGGTCGTCACTCCGCCCTTGAGGGTGGCTTCCATATTCTTCACCGAGTTATAGAACTGCAGCGAGAACGGATCGTGGAAGTTCGAGGTGGCTGCCGCGCCGGAGCTCGTGAGGTGGACGTGGCAGTCGATGACTCCGGGAATGATCGTCTGTCCCGTGCAGTCGATGTGGTTGTCTCCGGCGTTGTGCGAGCCCTGCCCTCCTTCGGTCACCGCGGCGATCCGACCTCCGTCGACGACGACGTCCCGGGTGCCGGGCAGGAAGCGGGTTCCGTCGAAGACTGTGGCGTGGGTGAGTACTGTGACCATGGGCGTGCTCCTCATCGTTGAAAGTCAGCTGGTCGACCGTGGACGGTCGTCTACTCACATCTATCACGGACGCCCCCGCCGTGACGATCCGCGCGCTGATCAGGACAGCGCTGACGATACGATGGGGCCGTGGACCCGGAACGCGCACATGAGGCGTCCCGACCCGAGTTCACGTCCGCGACACCTTCGTCGGCTACGTTCACCGGCGGTGCCGGTCGCCCCGGCACCAGTCAGCTCCCGATCGACCCGGAAGACACGTGAGAGAATACGCACCGCAGTTCCCATCCCCCGTACGTCCCCGTGAGGACCGCACCCTCATCGACGTCCTCCTCGAGTCGGCCGCTGCTCATCCCGATCAGCCTGCCCTCGACGACGGCGCTCGGGTGCTCAGCTACTCTGAGCTCATCACCGCGATCCGCGATCTCGCCCTGGAGATGGCCGCTGCCGGAATCGGCCCCGGTGACAAGGTCGGCATCCGTGTCCCCTCGGGATCGGTGGACCTGTACCTGGCGATCCTGTCCACGCTCATGCTCGGCGCGGCCTACGTTCCCGTCGATGTCGACGACCCGGATGAACGCGCGCGCACCGTCTTCGCCGAGGCGGCCGTGACCGGGGTGATCACCGCCGGACCACACATCGAATCCCGCACCGACCGCGGGCCCCTCGATCGCTCGGAGCTGCGGTCGCCCACTCCCGATGACGACTGCTGGGTGATCTTCACCTCCGGATCGACGGGCACCCCGAAGGGCGTTGCCGTCACTCACCGTTCGGCGGCGGCCTTCGTCGACGCGGAGGCGGCCCTGTTCTGTGTCGAGGAGCCGCTGGGATCCGGCGATCGCGTGCTGGCCGGACTGTCCGTGGCCTTCGACGCCAGCTGTGAGGAGATGTGGCTGGCGTGGAGGCACGGCGCGTGCTTGGTCCCGGCCCCGCGTGCACTGGTGAAGTCCGGGATGGATCTGGGTCCGTGGCTGTCATCGCGGCAGATCACCGTCGTCTCGACCGTGCCGACCCTGGCCGCACTGTGGCCGGCAGAGAGTCTCGACAACGTCCGCCTCCTCATCTTCGGCGGAGAGGCCTGCCCGCCCGAGCTCGGCCGCCGGCTGCGCGACGACGACCGCGAGGTGTGGAACACCTATGGCCCCACCGAGGCGACCGTCGTCGCCTGTGCGGCCATGCTCGACGGGTCCGAGCCGGTGCGCATCGGCCTGCCCCTCAAGGGCTGGGACCTCGCCGTCGTCGATGCCGCGGGAGTACCCGTCGCCGCAGGCGAGACCGGCGAACTCATCATCGGCGGGGTCGGACTGGCCCGCTACCTCGATCCGGCGAAGGACGCCGAGAAGTTCGCCCCCATGCCGAGCCTCGGCTGGGACCGGGCGTACCGGTCCGGCGACCTCGTCGTCAACGATCCGGCCGGGCTCATCTTCGTCGGCCGTGCCGATGAGCAGATCAAGCTCGGCGGCAGGCGCATCGAACTCGGCGAGATCGATGCCGCCCTGCAGGCCCTGCCCGGTGTCGAAGGTGCCGCGGCCGCGGTGAAGAAGACCGCGGCCGGCACGGACGTCCTCATCGGCTATCTCGCCCCCGGTGCCGGTGCGGGCGAGGCCGACCTTCCCGATTGGGAGGCGCGGCTGCGCGACGAACTGCCTGCCGCGCTCGTTCCCCGTCTGGCTCTCGTCGCGGACCTGCCCACGAAGACCTCCGGCAAGGTCGACCGCAATGCCCTGCCCTGGCCGCTCGACGCCGGCACCGAGGCGGCCGGATCCGATGAGGTCTTCGACCACGACACGGAGTGGGTGGGGCAGCAGTGGGCCGCGGTCCTCGGCGCCCGTCCGGGCAGCGATACGGACTTCTTCACGGCCGGCGGCGGCTCCCTGGGTGCGGCACAGCTCGTGTCCCGTCTGCGCACCCGCCATCCCAGCGTCACCGTCGGCGATATCTACGCCCATCCGCGCTTCGGCGCCCTGGCACGGCTCTGCCTCGGCGAGGAAGGATCCGGGACCGGACCGACGGGACCCAAGCGCACGATCACCCGGACCTCGCGAGGGATGCAGGCCTTCCAGGTGCTGCTCGGGATTCCGGTGCACATCCTCGGAGGGGTCCGGTGGGTGGTGCTGGCGATGGTGGCGGCGAACCTCGGCGTGAGTCTGGGCGCGGATCTGCCGCTGACTCCGTGGCCGGTCGTCGCCGTCCTCTTCCTCGTCTTCGTCACCGCATGGGGGCGGATGCTCATCTCGGCAGGAGCGGCACGGCTGCTCATGATCGGGATCCGGCCCGGGGTCTATCCGCGCTCGGGCTGGGTGCACAAGCGGCTGTGGCTGGCCGAACACATCGCGGATCTCGCCGCGGCGGTCTCGGTGGCGAGCGCTCCCTGGGTGACCTGGTACGCGAAGCTGCTGGGCAACCGGATCGGGCCCGATGCCGATCTGCATTCGGTGCCGCCGGTGACCGGTCTCCTCACCCTCGGCGAGGGTGCGGCGATCGAACCCGAGGTCGATCTCAAGGGCTGGTGGGTCGACGGGGATCTGCTGCGCATCGGACGCATCGACATCAGTCGCAATGCCACGATCGGTGCCCGGTCGACGCTCATGCCCGGCGCCGAGGTGGGGGTCGGGGCCCTCGTCGAAGCCGGATCGGCGGTGACCGGGCGGGTGCGGAAGAACCAGATCTACTCGGGTTCACCGGCGGTGCGCGTCGGGAAGGCGAAGAAGTCCTGGCCGGCTCCCCCGCCGAGGCGACGGCTGCCGTTCCTGTTCTATGCCGTCGGTTCCCAGATCAATGCGCTCCTGCCGTACCTGGCGGTGGTGCCGGGCATCGCCCTCATGCTCGGGGTCTCCGGGATCGAGGTCGTCGAGTCTCCCTGGCTGTTGGCGGCATGGTCGCCCGTGGTCGCGTGCCTGTGGTTCGTCACCACGGCCCTGTTGGTCCTCATCGCGGTGCGGATTCTGGCGATCGGCATGGACGAGGGCGAGTTCCCCGTCCGTTCGGCCAGAGGTTATCGGGTGTGGGCGACCGAGCGTCTGCTCGACATGGCCCGGGACCTGCTGTTCCCCCTCTACGCGTCGATGCTCACCCCGTGGTGGCTGCGCCTCCTCGGTGCGAAGGTCGGGCCGGGCACGGAGATCTCGACGGTCGTCTTCGTTCCGAAGATGACGACGATCGCCGCCGGCGCCTTCCTCGCCGATGACACCATGGTCGCCAGCTACGAACTCGGCCACGGCTGGATGCGGGCCGGGCGGGCGAAGGTCGGTAAACGCGCCTTCCTCGGCAACTCGGGGATCGCCTCCCCCGGCCGCAGGGTGCCGAAGAACTCCCTCGTCGCGGTGCTCTCGGCAGCGCCGGCGAAGGCGAAGAAGGGGTCGTCGTGGCTCGGTTCTCCCCCGGTGCAGCTGCGCCGCGCGGCCGTGGAGTCCGACGAGTCGCTCACCTATGCCCCGACCTTCAGGGTCAGGGCCGCACGTGCCTTCTGGGAGACGCTGCGGATCTCATCGATCATCGCCGGCGGTCTGCTCATCACCGGAGTCGTCCTCACCATCTGGTTCTTCCTGGGACTGCCGGGCGGGGTGGCTGCAGAGTCGACGACGTTCCTCGCCTCGGTGCTGCTGGCCCTGCTCGCCTCGGGCATCGTGATGATGGCCGCAGGTGCTGTGGCGGCGGGACTGGCCGTGGCGGCGAAGTGGATCCTCGTCGGCCCCATCCGCCCCGGGGAGCATCCGCTGTGGTCGTCATTCATCTGGCGCAACGAGGTCGCCGACTGCTTCGTCGAACTCGTGGCCGCCCCCTGGTTCACCAGGAACGCCGTGGGCACGCCGGCGATCGTGTGGTACCTGCGGGCGATGGGCGCCAGCATCGGGCACGGCGTGTGGTGTGAGAGCTACTGGCTGCCGGAGGCCGACCTCGTCGAACTCGGGGACAACTCGACGGTCAACCGCGGCTGTGTGGTCCAGACTCACCTGTTCCATGATCGGGTGATGAGCCTCGATGCCGTGCAGTTCGATCCCGGCGCCACCTTGGGACCCAACAGCGTCATCCTCCCGGCATCCACGCTCGGTGAGAACGCCACGGTGGGAGCGACGTCTCTGGTCATGCGCGGCGAGTTCGTGCCGGCCCATGCCTACTTCAGCGGCAATCCTGTCATACCCTGGGTGGATGCCCCAGAACTTCCCTCACTCGAAGAGACAGGCCGATCGCATGCTTGATTCCTATACCCAGGGCGTCGGCAACGCTGACCTTCGCATCGACCACTACGATCTCGACCTCGACTACCGCATCGGCCCGAATCGGCTCTCCGCCCGGGCGGTGCTCAAGGGCCGGGTGCTCTCCGACACCTCATCGATCGTTCTCGACCTCACGGGGCTGCGGGTGACGAAGGCCAGCGTCAACGGCAAGAAGGTCCGCTTCTCCGCCCGCGGGAAGAAGCTGCGGTTGACGACCCCTGCGCTGGGCAGCGACCAGCCGGTGGTCATCGACATCAGCTATACGGGCAATCCGGAACCGGCGATCGGCACCTGGGGTGACATCGGCTGGGAGGAGCTCGAAGACGGAGTGCTCGTGGCCGGACAGCCCGTCGGCGCATCGACATGGTTCCCGTGCAATGACCATCCTTCGAACAAATCCCAGTACCGCATCTCGGTGCTCGTCGAGTCCGAGTACACGGTGGTGTCCAATGGGTCCCTGACGAAGAAGACCCGCAAGGCCGGGCGGACGCGGTGGACGTATGAGTCGACGACTCCCCTGGCGACCTACCTGGCGACGGTGCAGATCGGCCGGTACAGGTACGGGCAGATCCCGCTGAGCTCCGGAGCCACCGGGGTCGGCGCCGCAATCCTCGGCGCTGCGAAGGACGCCGTCGCGGGATCGGCCGGCGATGCCCTGTCGAGCGCCGCCCGAGGAGTCGCCGGTGCTGCCGGCAAGGACGTGTCCGTTCACGATTCCTCGGGCAGGCGCACGACTCACAGCCGGACCGAGTCCCCCGTTCCCCTCGGCGTCTACGCCGACGATCATTGGGACGTGGCCGTCGAGCGCCTCGGTGTCCAGCACGGAATGATGAACCTGTTCATCGAACGCTTCGGCCCCTACCCGTTCGACGTCTACGACGTGGTCGTGACCGATGACGTGCTCGAGATTCCGCTCGAGTCGCAGCCCCTGTCAGTGCTCGGGCCCAATCATCTGGGTCCCGAGTGGGAGGCCGAGCGCCTCGTCGCCCACGAGATGGCGCACCAGTGGTTCGGAAACTCGCTCACCCCGTCACGCTGGCGCGACATCTGGCTCAACGAGGGCTTCGCCTGCTACGCGGAATGGCTGTGGTCGGAGGAGTCCGGGCGGGCGAGTGCCGATGAACGTGCCAGGCAGTGGTGGGAGGAGCTGTCCGCTCAGCCGCAGGATATTCTGCTCGGCGACCCGGGCGGGCCGGACATGTTCGACGACCGCGTGTACAAGCGCGGCGCCCTGTGCCTGCACGCTCTGCGCCGCGAGCTCGGCGATGCGGACTTCTTCGCCGCCGTCGGCGAGTGGACGAAGCGGTACCGTCATTCGTCGGTGAGCACCGAGGAGTTCATCCGCTGCTTCTCCGAGTCGACAGAGCGTGACATCGCCGAGGTGGTCCGTCCTTGGCTCGAGGAGCTCGAACTTCCCGAGCTTCCGTAGAGGGGTTCCGGAGCTTCCGTAGAAAGGTCAGGGGCCGACTGCGCCTCAGCCGAGCTTGCGGACGAGCACGTCCGAGTCCCCGTTGCGTCCGACGGGCTCGAATCCGTGGTCGGCGTAGAGCTTCGCCGCCCCATTGCCGTCTTCGACGGACAGACTCACCGCAGGGAAGCCGCTTATCCGGGCCAGCGCGCAGACCGTGTCGAGGAGGGCTCCGCCGATGCCCTGCCCCTGGTGGTCGGGCAGCACTGCCATCGAGAGTTCGGGGATGTCCGCCGCCACCCAGCCGTAGCCGGTGAACGGCGTCTGTTCATCCGACGGCGCCTGTTCATCCGACGGCGTCAAATCGGCGGCTGCCGGCTCGGAGCCAGTCGGCTCGGCAGCTGAGTCGTCGGCCTGACCGCCCTGACCGGGTTCGGGGCCGGCCCCGGCCTCCGCATCGTTCTGGGCCTCTGGATCGCGCTGGCCCTCAGCCGTCGCCCCGGCACCACCGTCGGGCACGACTTCGCTGCGGACCACCTCGGTGCCGGTCTTGTCCAGGGCAGAGGCGAAGTCTCCGCCCACCCGCTCATCGGCTTTGCCGACGACGTCGTCGATATCGGCCAGACGCACCCACGCAAGTCCGACGATCGGCGACTGCGCATCGGCTTCGGCGTGCGCGGCGACGGCGATATCTCCCTCGCGTCCCCAGCCGCGGTAGTAGAAGACGGCATCGCTGCGGTATCGGAGGTCCTCGAGCTCGATCCGGGGTCTGTCCATCGACCAGTTGAAGCACAGATCGAGGAACGGCAGGAAGGTCTCGTCATCGGTCTCGGCGGGAAGCGGACGGATCCGTCCGCGCAGCAAGGCGCCGGCCGCCTCGGCGGAGGTGTTCGGCGAATCATGAGCGTCAGTGTGGGCAGCGTTCATGAGATTCCTTTCTCGACGGCGCGATCGATCCACGCCCGGTTGCGTACTCGCCAGCCCAGGGTCAGGGCGCGGAAACCGACGAATCCGATGCAGAATCCGGCCCAGAGCCCGGGTGCTCCCGGCCAGATGCTGATGATCGGAATGAGCAGAATCGCGTATCCGATCACAGCGACCAATTGTGCCAGAGCCAGGTATCTCGCGTCTTCGGCTCCCATCAGCACGCCGTCGAGGACGAAGACAAAGCCCGCGATCGGCATGCTCAGTGCCAGGATCGGCAGGAGGGCGGCCAGCGCCGACACCACGGCGGGGTCGGAGGCGAAGGCACGGGGGATGACTCCGGAGCCGGCGAACAGGACGACGCCGACGACGATGCCGAAGACGATCCCCCACAGGCACAGGCGGCGGTTGATCGCGGCGACCGCCTCGGTGTTCTTCGCGCCCAGCTCGAGGCCGATCATCGCCTGGCCGGCGATGGCCAACGAGTCGAGGGCGAGCGCAAGCGCGAAGAAGATGCTCTGAGCGACCTGGATCGCCGCGAGGTCCGTCGTGCCCATCGCCGTGGCCAGGAAGACGAGCAGGATGAGTGCGGCACGCAGCGAGGCATTGCGCACCAGCAGCCACCCGGACGTCTTCGCCGAAGTGAACACGCCGGTCCAGTCGGGGCGGATGCCGGCGTGGAGGCGGCGGGCCGCGCGGACGGAGATGGTGAGGTAGACCGCGCACATTCCGGCCTGCGCAAGAACCGTGCCCATCGCCGATCCCGCGACCCCCATACCGACCCCGTAGATGAAGAAGGCGTTGAGGCCGATATTGGCGATGCACCCGGCAGCGGCGACGACCAGCGGGGTCTTCGTGTCTTGGAGTCCGCGCAGCAGTCCGGTGGCCGCGATGACCATGAGCATGAATGGCAGCCCCCACCACGAGATCGCCAGGTAGGAGTGTGCGCCCTCCGTGATCGCCGGATCCGGGTCGAACGCCTCGATCGCAGTTTTCAGCAGGGGCAGCCCGACGATGATGAGCAGGATGGACGTGCCCAGTGCCAGCCAGATTCCGTCGAACCCGGCCGTGATCGCGCCCGGTCGGTCCCCCGATCCCATCCGTTTGGCCACACGCGGTGTGGTGGCATAGGCGAGGAAGATCATCAGACCGAGCACCGTCTGCAGGATTGTGGAGGCGATCGCCAGCGATCCCAATGCACCGGCACCGAGGTGGCCGACCATGGCCGTGTCCGTGAGCAGGAAGATGGGTTCGGCGATCAGGGCTCCGAGTGCGGGAAGAGCCAAACGGAGAATGTCTTTGTCGATCGCTGCCACGTCCCCGATTCTAGCGAACCGGTTTCGCTGGGCCCGAGTGCCGAGGATCGCCCCGGCGCGAACGTGGGCCGACTGGTTCCGAGGACCGCCCCTGTGCGAAGGCCGGCCTACACGTTCCGAGGAGCGCCCCTGCGGGAAGGCGGGCTCACCTCGATCGCACTGTCGTGTCAGTGCCGAACTGTAGATTCGGAGGACAAACAGAGCATCATCGCCGAGGATGAGAATGAATAAGTCATGATCGATCAATAATCGTCTTTTGTTCTATTTGTAATCGTATTGTGACATTAATATATGCCTGCAGATCATATAATTGAGATAGGCGATTTCCCGACGAGCGACTTCCACAGAGGCGTGGAGAGGTGAGACACCGATGAAGAACATCGGAGACAACGACGGACGGACGTCGCTCCTGCCTGCCGCTCCCTCAGCAGAGGCGGACAGTCGGACCCTGTCCCAGTTCCGTCGTGCGCACGGGCGTCGCATGGAAGAGGCCGAAGACAGTGACCTCGTCGATCTGCTGGATGCCTATACGCAGAGCAGCCTCGCGCAGATCCACTCCATGGTCGCCACCAGCCGTGCCGTTGCACAGGATGTTGCCTATGCTCTCGGCCTCCTGGGATGCCATCCCGACGCAGTCTATGAGTTCGCATCATTCACCGAGACCTGTACCCGTCACTCCTCGCCTGAAACCGGCAGAACATCTGCTGCCCTCGGCGAGAAGAAGGCTCAGACCCAAGCAGCCGACGGTGCCGTCGGCTCGCACCGAAGCCGCGACTGCGATGCCATCGACCAGAAGATCTGCGCAGTCGACCTCCCTTCCGACGACCTCTTCTCCACGCGCAGGACCTGGACCAACCGAGAGAATCTGGCGTGGACACGAGCTGTGGCTCAGGTCGAAGCCGAATCGGGTACGAAGATCGGCATCAGCGCTGGGCCGAAGAAGGACCGTGCCGCCGGTCGCCGTCTCCGTCGAGTCCGGAAGTTGGCCGAGGAGTTCCTGTCCGATCCTGCTCTGCTGCCTGACTTTCCAGGCTTTGACCCGGAAATGACTTTCTTCGCATGGCTGCGCAGCAATATCGAGCCGACTGAGGCGGGCGTGTACTCGACCCTGCTCGGTGCGACCACGAGCAGATCGCTCCAGCACATGACGTCGTCGATGACGCTGGCGCACGGGCTGCCGCGATTCCTCAAACGCTGCCTGGATGGAGACTTCACGATCGAGCATGTCGATTGTGTGACCCGCGCGTGCCGAGACCTGCACTTCGAGCATCTGCCTGCGCTCGACGACTATCTGGCTCACAGGCGCGCCGACATCACGATCGAGACGTTCAAACGTTCGGTCGCGCTGAAGATCGCCGCGCTTCAGCCGGCCGAGGATACGGTGAAGAGCGTATCGCTGCGGCGTCGGGTCGACTTCAGCACCGGCGACGACGGAACTGCCTACCTCACGCTGACCGGTCCCGCCCCAGAACTTCAGGCCTGCTTCAGGAGGCTCGATGCCTTCTGCCGGGCAGTGCATAAGAACAATACGAGTGCGTTCACGAGCCAGCTCAAGGCAGGTGACTGCTTCGATGAGGAACGGTCGATCTCTGCCCTGATGTTCGACATCCTCACGCGCACGCGTCCTCAGCTCAAACTGCGCATCATCAGCACCAATGACGCGGACGGCTCGTCGACGAGCTCCGATTTCTCTCTCGACGGCCTCTTCGCCGGCCCCGACGGCACCCCGATGCACGAAGGCGAGGCCCTGCTCGACTACATCGAGCGGGTATTCGACGACATGGACAAGAACGGTTACGAGGCACCGACGCAAGCCGCGTCGGCCGATTCGGGAGCCTCAGCACAGAGCGAATCCCGCCCCAATGCGCCGATCACTCCGGCAGGACGCACGTTCGAGTCCCAGCTGCTCGAAGCCATCCTCAGCAGCAACAGCACGACGGATCCTGACGCGGCCGAATCACTTTCGACTCTCATCGGCTCGCGTGCCAGTGGAGCTCGCCCCGCCGCCGAGGGCACCGAGTCTGCACCAGCAGGCGCTGTCGACGCATTCGGCAATCCCATCCTCGATGCCGGCGAGCGCCGCATCAGCTTCGAATTCCTCCTGGATATGCCGACCAGCGAGTATTGGCTGGCGAATCAGGCGAGCACATTCATCACCGTTCCTCTGCTGACGCTGCTCAGCCAATTCCAGTCGGAAGACGGCAGTCCTCCGCTGTCGCCCACGGATTCCCCGGGTGCACTACCACTGACCGGGGAATCCTCAGCTCCTCCGCCAGCCGTCGCGGCACCGCCACCGACGACGGACGCCTCAGCTCCTCCGCTTCCCACTGAGCCACCAGCGCCCCCGATCACCCCAAGAGCAGAGCCCACAGGCCCTGACGTACCGCTGACCTCAAGTGAGGTGTGCGATCTGGCGGGTATGCTTCCAAACGGGTCGCCGATCCCTGCCGACATGGCACGACGGGTCGCCGGCTACTCCACCACATGGACCAGGCTGCTCACCGACCCGGCGACCGGGACACCTGTCGACGCGAAGGCAACGTCCTACGCGATTCCCAACAGCGTGCGCAAGACACTTGTGGCTCAGTTTGCGACGTGCACATTCCCCGGCTGCACTCAACCAGCTGAGGTGACAGAGGTCGATCACATTGACCCGTTCAATCACTCCGACCCTACCCAGGGCGGACTCACTCGGTTCGGCAACCTCCACTGTCTCTGCAAGGCGCACCACCAGCAGAAGACCAACGGCAATTTCGACGTGCGGATGACCGAACCCGGCCACTTGGAGTATGTCTTCCGCAAAGGTCTCATCGTGGAGGTCGTCTCACCGGACAACCCCATCAGCGTCGAGCATGCCCGACTGTTCCTCGAACGATTCGGCAGTGGCCTCGCACGACAGTGCCGAGCAGTCACAGTGGAGCAGTCGAGCACAGAGGATCCATCTGCCCACGACCATGCGCCAACGCCCGAAAGTGAATCTGGCGCCGAGCGTGACTCTGACATTGAGCGGGGATCTGGCACCGAGCCGTCGACGGCCCAGAGCGGCGGTGCAGATGAGAAGCACCCGGCTCCCGGCGATCGGAAACGGGCGCGGGAATGCCCTGAACCAGCGGCGGCCGAAGGCACCTCCGGCTGGAGGGAACTCGTTGCCGGGGATCTCTGCGCATTCACACCGGTGTCTGCGCCGAGCAGAATCGGCGAAACGTCCGGCGCCCTGCCGGGGGATGAAGACGGCCCGGAGCTGCGCGATTGGTTCTGGGACTCCGGCGAACCTCCACCGTTCTGAAAGGTGTACTGCGCAACGAGCCTCCGTTGACGTCCGACTACGACGACTTCATCACCGCTGACGGCTCACTGTCGGCACACCACCGGCGAGAAGTCGGCATCCACACCGCTCGTCGACGCAGAAAGGGCCGACGACATCCGGTCAGAATCGACTCGAATATCGTCGGCCCTTCGCTCTTGCGCAGCTGCCGAGGGAATGCCTCAGCAGACTTCGAACAGTCCGGCAGCTCCCTGTCCCCCGCCGATGCACATCGTGACGACGACGTACTTCACTCCGCGGCGACGTCCCTCGATGAGGGCGTGCCCGACAAGCCGGGCACCGGTCATTCCGTAGGGGTGCCCCACAGAGATGCCGCCGCCGTCGACGTTGTATTTCTCCGGGTCGATGCCGAGCCGGTCGCGGCAGTACAGCGCCTGAACAGCGAACGCCTCGTTGAGCTCCCACAGCCCGATGTCATCGATCGACAGACCATGGGTCTTCAGCAGCTTCGGAATGGCGAACACAGGACCGATGCCCATCTCGTCCGGTTCGCAGCCGGCCACGGCCATGCCGCGATAGATGCCCAACGGTTCGAGCCCGCGACGGCTGGCCTCTTCGCTCGACATGACCACCGAAGCGGAGGCTCCATCAGAGAGCTGAGAGGCGTTGCCGGCGGTGATGCTCGGAACCTTCGATGCCACACCGGGCTCGAGAACCGGGTTGAGTCCGGCGAGGCTGTCGAGCGTCGTCGACGGCCGATTGCCCTCGTCGGCTTCGAGCAGCACATCCTGACGCGAGGTCTCCTTCGTCTCCTTGTCGACGACGACCTTCGTCGTCGGCAGGGGCACGATCTCGTCATCGAACCGACCGGCTTCCTGAGCGGCGGCGGTGCGCTGCTGCGAGGACAGGGAATACTCGTCCTGAGCCTCACGGCTGACACCGTAGCGTTCGGCAACGACCTCGGCGGTCGCCAGCATCGGGTAGTAGATGCCCGGGACGCGCTCTTCGAGCCACGGATCCTTGGCCCGGAACGTGTTCATCTTGTCGTTCTGGACCAGCGACACCGACTCCACGCCACCGCCGACGGCGATCTCCTGGCCGTCGAAGAGGACCTGCTTCGCCGCGGTCGTGATGCCCATCAGCCCGGATGAGCACTGCCGGTCGATCGACATTCCGGGAACCGTGACAGGAAGTCCCGCACGCAGTGCTGCCTGCCGAGCGACATTCGTACCTTGACTGCCCTGTTGCAGAGCGGCGCCGAAGACGACGTCTTCGACCTCGCCTCCTTCGAGGCCGGCCCGTTCCACGGCGTGTTTGATCGCGTGGCCGGCCAGCTCCTGAGCCTGGGTGTCATTGAAGGCACCACGGTAGGCCTTGCCGATCGGCGTGCGAGCCGTCGACACAATGACTGCTTCTCTCATAGTTCTCACCTTTCGAAGATGTTCGTGAACCCGTCGCGAGGACGGCGGCGATCAGTCCTTCGGACCGCCGGCAACGTAGATGACCTGACCGGAGACGAAACCGGCGCCTTCGGAGGCGAGGAACGATGCCGTGTGAGCGATATCCTCGGGCTTTCCGGAACGGGCCACGGGGATCTGCTTGACCGAAGCTTCGACGAAGTCGTCGAACCCCATCCCCACGCGCTCGGCAGTGGCCTTGGTCATGTCGGTTTCGATGAAGCCGGGGGCAATGGCGTTCGCGGTGATGCCGAACTTGCCGAGCTCGATCGCCCAGGTCTTCGTGATGCCCTGGATACCGGCCTTGGCGGCGGAGTAGTTCGTCTGTCCGCGATTGCCCTGCGCCGAGGTCGACGACATCGAAATGATGCGGCCGAACTTCTCGTCGACCATGTAGGACTGGACGGCCCGCGCCATGAGGAAAGCTCCGCCGAGATGGACGGAGAGGACCTTGTTGAACTCCTCGTACGTCATCTTGAACAGGAGGTTGTCGCGCAGAATACCGGCGTTGTTGACCAGAACGGTCGGCGCACCGAGGGTCTCGGCGACCTGCTTGACCGCGGCATCGACCGAGTTCTCGTCGGAGACGTCGGCCTCGAGTCCGAGAGCTTCGCCGCCGGCGCCCTTGATGGCGGCGACGGTATCGTCGGTCGGACCCATATCGAGGACGGCGACCTTGAGTCCGTCGGCTCCGAGCCGCTTGGCGATGGCGGCTCCGATGCCGCGGCCTCCACCGGTGACGATTGCAGTACGAGTCATGAACACGCTCCTAAAGATGATGTTGCGTCATTGCCGAAGGGAACCGAGTCATCAACTGCGGTTCGCGTCCGCATCGGACCTGATGTGACACAGATCTCGCATGCAGTTATGCCCACTGTAGACCAGATCCGCCACTGAACGATTGTTTGCTCACCTTTCAGACAGAGAGCCGCCTCGAACGCGTCAGCGACCCGAAACATCTCCCGACGTTTCTGCGCACATGTCGCCCGACCTCGTCTTATGCCCTCCGGGCCACATCCGATCCCGAAGATTATCGAACGTTCAAAAATCTAGCTCAAAACCATTGACTTCACCAGAGTGATTTGGAAGTGTTCACATCAGTCGAAGCCCACTACGGATTGACGACGACTCCGAGCACGGTCACTGACGACGGCTCGGGAAACGTGTGGAGCAAACGTGTTCCAAGAGCTTTTCAAAGGAGAAAAGATGAACTCTGTCTCGCGAAGTCGCCGCCGCAGACTATCGGCAGCCGCAATCATGGGTGCCATCGCCTTGACCGCCACCGCGTGCGGCGGCGGTGGTAGTGGCTCGGGTGAGGGCGACTCAGTCGTCATCGGCTACACCGGACCCCTCAGCGGAGGAGGCGCCGCGTACGGTGAGAACGTGAAGATCGGCCTCGAAATGGCCATCGCCGATCTCAATGCGGACGGTGTCGAGGTCGATGGCGAACCCGTGACTCTGGAGCTGAAGTCCCTCGACGACAAATACGCACCGTCGACTGCCGCCAGCAATGCTCAACGACTGGCCGACCAGGACAAGGCCCCGGTGGTCGTCTCCCCGAATGCCGGAGCGATCAAGGCGATTCAGCAGATCAACAGCGGCAGATCGAGCTTCCTCATCTCCGCGTACACCTCGGATCCGGCGATCGTGCAGGCGGACAATCCTCTGACGATGATGATTCCCCCGAATTTCGAATCCTACGCGACGGAGTTCTCCGAAACCGCCATGGAACACGGAGGCAAGAAGCTCGCTCTGCTCGGAACTCAGAGTGAGTACGGGCAGCAGTGGTCCAAGTCGATCACAGGCGCGTGGAGCGACGCCGGCGGAAAGGTCGGCGGAGACAACAGCATCGACTATGCCACCGTGTCCGATTTCGCGGGGCCCGTCTCGAAAGCCCTGGCCGAGAAGCCCGACGCGATCTTCGTCGGCGGACCATCCCAACCGACCGCTCTGATCATGGAGGAAGCTCGCAAGCAGGGCTTCGAAGGCAGCTTCCTCGTCATGGACCAGGCGAAACTGGATGAGATGGCGACGGTGACGGAGCTCGACAATCTCAAGAACTCGGTCGGAGTTCTGCCCGTCTCCGAATATCAGGATCCGGGCACCGAAGACTTCCTGAAGAAGTTCGCCGAGAAGGCCGGTGAGAAGAAGGTCCCGACCAGCGAAACGGCACTGAACTACCAAGGAATAGCGATCATCGCCAAGGCGATGGAGGTTGCGGGAACGACGGACGACCCCGAGAAGATCAGGGAAGCCATCGGTGAAGCACTGCCGGAGGTCGATGACAAATACAAAGTCAATGGCTTCCCCGATGAGATCACGGAGCAGGGGCACCTCCTCAACCCCGACCTGGAGGCAACTTTCCTCGATGAGGACGGCGAATACACGAAGGTGCCGATCGAACAGGCATCCGACGACAAGTAATCTCCGTCAGCGGCATCTCCCAGGGGTGAGGCGCGTCCGTGCGCCTCACCCGGGCCGCACTCATGCCTGCAGAGGACCCGATTCACCATGACCCTCTTCATCCAACAGCTCTTCAACGGCCTTGCGCTGGGCGGCGTCTACTGCCTGGCCGCGATCGGTCTGACCTTGGTGTTCGGAGTGCTGCGCATTCCCAACCTGGCTCACGGTGCGCTGTATATGCTCGGCGCCTACATCACCTACTTCTTCCTCACAACTGTCGGTGTTCCCTATATCGCGGCGATCGGCATCGCGGCGATCGTGCTCTTCGTCGTCGGCGTCGGGCTCGAACGTCTCGTGTTCCACCCCTTGCGCAACTCCCCGCACACTCACCACATGATTGCGGCAGTCGGTGCGATGTTCTTCTTCCAGGCTCTGGCTCAAGCGATCTGGGGCGCCGACTTCCGCCGCATGGACACTCCGATCACCGGCGAGCTGCGAATACTCGGCGCCGAGATCTCTGCGCAGCGCATCGTCATCATCGTCACCGCTGTGATCGTGCTGGCGCTGCTGGCGTGGTTCATCAAACGATCCATCCACGGTCAGACGATCGAAGCGATCGAACAGGATCGCGTCGGTGCATCGCTCGTCGGCATCAACCCGTCGATGGTCGCGATGCTGACGTTGGGTCTGTCCGCCGTGCTCGCGACCATCGCGGCGGGACTCGTCGCACCGATCAATCTTCTGTCACCGACGATGGGAGACGCACTCAACCTCAAGGTGTTCGCCATCATCATCCTCGGCGGGCTCGGATCTCTTCCGGGGGCCATCGTCGGCGGATTCGCACTCGCGATCGCCGAGACGATGACAGCGACCTACATCTCCTCAGCGGTCGGCGAGGCCGTGGCATTCGTCGTTCTCGTGGCGGTGCTGGCCATCAAGCCCAACGGACTGTTCACGAAGGCGGTGCAGCGATGAACTCCATGAAGAATCCTCGAATCATCGGCACCATCGCCGTCATCATCCTGCTCGGCCTCACGCCCCTGGCGTTCGGGCAGGAGAACTACACGATGCGGGTGATCACCGTAGGCATGTGTGCGGCGATCGCCGTCTATGGTCTCAACATCATCCTCGGCTTCACCGGTCAGCTGAATCTGGCTCAAGGCGGATTCTTCGGCATCGGCGCCTACGGGGTGGGGCTGCTCACCACCGACTACGACTGGTCCTTCTGGGCTGCCTTCTGCGTGTCCGTGATCGGCACCGCGGTCATCGGCTACCTCTGCGGGCTGATTGCGCTGCGGACCAAGGACGAATACTTCGCCATCTTCACCATGGCCATCGGCTTCATCATCTTCCTCGTCATCAGCCGCTGGGAGTCCGTCACTCATGCACATTCCGGAGTCAACAATGTGAAGTTCCCCGAAGGCGGAGGACTCATCGACTTCGAATCCCCCACTGCGATGTTCTACCTCGTCTTCGCCGTTCTGCTCGTCTGTGTCTACACGACGTACGCGATTCGGCGCTCAAGCGTGGGCCGCACGCTGCTGACCATCAGAACGAGTGAAGATCTCGCGGATGCGATCGGTGTGCGTGTCGGCTTCAGCAAACAGCTCGCCTTCGCGGCATCCGCTGTCTTCGGAGGGATGGGCGGAGGTCTCTACGCATCCGTGGTCGGCTTCATCGGACCCGATTCGGCGACGATCGACAAGACCTTCGAATTCCTCATGTTCATCCTCGTCGGAGGAATGGGCACTGTCGCAGGTCCCCTGCTCGGGAGCATGATCGTGACATTCCTGTTCGAACTGTTCCAGGACTTCCAGGCGTATCGATTCATCGTTCTGGGCCCCATCATCGTCGCCCTCGTGATCTTCGCACCGCGGGGAATCGTCGGTTACCTCGGCGGTATCGTCGACAGACGCAATCGACGACGCAGGGCCGAATCTGCCCGCGGTGCCGATGATGATCATGAATCGACAGATGCTTCGACCTCCGGCGGAACGGGCGACCACCGCGCACGGAACGTCGCCGACGGAGTCGACTCGAGTGTCGGCCGGACCGGAAGCACCCCGTCGTCCGAGGAGACGAAATGACAATGCTGGAAATACGAGACCTCGGTAAGCGCTTCGGCGGACTCGATGCGGTCAAGGACGTCGACCTGGACGTCGAGGCGGGCCAGATCACCGCTGTCATCGGTCCCAACGGAGCAGGCAAGTCGACGCTGTTCAACCTCGTCCATGGCTTCTATCGACCCACCGCGGGGACCATCACTTTCAAGGGTGACGACATCACTCATTCGTCCCCGCACCGTACGGTGTCCGGCGGTATCGCGCGCACATTCCAGACGACGAATCTGTTCGACGACAGCACCCTGTTGGAGAACGTCCTGGCCGGTCGGATCGTCCGTTCGAAGTCCACTGTCTTCGACGCTGTCTTCCACACTCCTCGCCACCGTCGTGAATCACGGATCAACGAGGACAAGGCGATGGAAGCTCTCGAGTTCTGCGGAGTCGCGGACTATCGGCACGATCTGGCGTCCAATGTTCCGCAGGAGGTGCAGAAGCGCACCGCAGTGGCCATGGCCCTGGCCACGGAGCCTGAGCTGCTGCTGCTCGACGAACCGGCCGGCGGCATCCCCGAAGAGGAGACCGTCGACTTCGGCAACCTCATCCGCTCCCTGCCGCAGCGAGGGGTCTCCGTCCTGCTCGTCGAACACAAGATGACGATGATCATGGACCTCGCGGACACGATCCTCGTCCTCGATCACGGGCAGAAGCTGGCGCTCGGTGCACCGGCGGAGATCCAGTCGAATCCGGATGTCATCCGTGCCTATCTCGGTTCGACAGCACAGGAGGAGGACTGATGCTCACTCTCGACAATGTCAGCACCGGATACGATGCCGCCGATGTGCTCCACGGCGTGAGCATCACTGCGCGGCCCGGAGAGCTCACCGTGGTCCTCGGCGCGAACGGATCAGGCAAGACGACTCTCTTCAAGACCATCAGCGGACTGATGCGGGTCCGTACCGGCTCGATCACCTATGAGGGACGGCCGCTGCATCGAGCACGCGCGAATGCCATCGTCAAGGCCGGTATCGCGCACTGCCCCGAGGGCCGTCACCTGTTCGGGAAGATGTCGGTGGAGAAGAATCTGCGTCTGGGGTCATATCCTCACCGGAACGGTTCTCGAACCGAAGAGATCTACTCTGACGTGCTCGATATGTGGCTCTTCGTAATTGAGAGTGTAGATCGGTGATTCCAGGACACGGCGAGTCGC
>OMJG01000366.1_pt1 | contig 34570 bp, 39 predicted proteins | sample 1646431 | NCBI WGS metagenome assembly OMJG01 (sample SAMN03771674, study PRJEB25209) | food metagenome | isolation source: Cotija cheese | place: Mexico:Jalisco,Michoacan | collected 2011-12-12
ATATAATGGTCGTTTGGGTGAACTCCGATCATCTATTAATACTAATGAACAGTTGTTAGAAACAACTTATGATACGTCATTTGAGTTTGCAAAATCTGAGATGTTAAATCTTGATATTGCGACAATTAGGACAAAGTTGAAATTGTTAAAACAGGGCTTGGACGAAATTGGTCATGTTAATTTAAATGCTATCGATGAGTATCAAACAGTTAAAGAGCGGTATGATTTTCTGACGCAACAAAAACAAGACCTAATTGCGGCTAAAGATAATTTACAAGAGACAATGTCTGAGATGGATACGGAAGTGATTACACGGTTCCAATCAACATTTGATGCGATTGCAGAGCAGTTTGCTAAAATCTTTGTTAAGATGTTTGGTGGCGGGCAAGCGTCATTGGTCCTAACAGACCCAGAAGACCTATTAACCACTGGCATTGATATTAAAGCGCAACCACCTGGAAAAAAGTTCCAACAAATGAGCTTGTTATCGGGTGGGGAAAAAGCGTTAACCGCAATTAGTTTACTATTTGCAATTCTTGCGGTTAGACCAGTGCCGTTTGCAATTCTTGATGAAACTGAAGCTGCGTTAGACGAGGCGAATGTGGATAGATTTGCACGTTATCTTCATGAAGTAAACCATCGTACACAGTTTATTGTTATCACCCATCGAAAAGGAACTATGACGGAAGCTGATGTACTTTATGGTGTAACAATGCAAGAGCCAGGAGTCTCAACCATGGTTTCAGTTAATTTGACTGATCTGGATGAAACACTGGTAGAAAACTAGGGGGATATGAATAATCATGGGATTATTTGATTTTTTTAAAAAGAAGCCAGTCAAACAAGTTGAAGTTGAAATCTTATACCCAAGTAATTGGGAAAATGGGATGCCACCAGTAAAAGTTGTCGCTGTTGAAATATTACAACCAACACCTGGGGAAGCAATTGACATTGAGTTGCCCAAGGCCGATACTACGGAAACAGAAACAGAAACAGAAACAGAAACAGAAACAGAAACAGAAGATGCTGGTGAAAAACTAGATACTGGTCTACAAAAGACCAAGAAGACTTGGTCTGAACGTTGGAATGCCTTTATGGCCAATTTTCGCTCAGTCGATGAAGACTTCTTTGACGACTTAGAAGAAACACTAATTGGTGCCGACGTTGGTGCGCAAACAGCATTACAATTAACAGATGAATTACGCGATGAAGTTAAATTACAAAACGCTAAAAGTAAGCAAGAAATTTCTGAGGTAATTATTGACAAGCTGGTTGATCTATATCGTAGCCAGGGAGTTAATGAAGATGCCTCAATGCACTTTGCACCTGAAGGACCAACTGTGATTTTGTTGGTCGGTGTTAATGGTGTTGGTAAGACGACCACAATCGGGAAACTATCTGCTTATTATAAGCGGGCCGGTAAAAAAGTTGTTTTGGCGGCTGCCGATACATTTAGAGCTGGGGCCACTGAACAATTAGTCGCATGGGGTGAGCGTAATGATATTCCTGTTGTGACTGGATCATCAAAGGCTGATCCGGCGTCAGTTGTTTTTGATGGTGTTAAAACGGCTATTGATACTCAGGCCGATATATTATTTGTTGATACAGCTGGTCGTTTACAGAATAATGTTAATTTGATGCAAGAATTATCAAAAATGAAGCGCATTATTACACGTGAATTGCCAAATGAACCACAGGAAGTATTATTGACATTAGATGCAACAACTGGTCAAAATGCCGTACAACAAGCAAAACTATTTAAGGATTCAACGGATGTGACCGGTATCGTGTTAACAAAGTTGGATGGAACAGCCAAAGGTGGTATTGTGCTACCAATTCGAAATGAGTTGCACTTACCAGTTAAATGGGTTGGATTAGGTGAAAAGGTTACGGATATTCAACCATTTGAGGCAAATGACTTTGCCAAGAGTCTATTCGGTAGTTTGTTAACGGAGTCAAAATAATGGAACTAGAAAAAAGTATGCGGCTTAATATGTTGTTTGACTTCTATCAGCCCTTACTGACAGTAAAGCAAAATAATTATTTGCAACTATATTATGCGGATGATTATTCTCTGGGTGAAATTGCTGAAGAATATCAAGTTTCTAGGCAAGCAGTTTATGATAATATTAAAAGAAGTACCCAGTTGCTAGAGAATTATGAAGACAGATTACATTTGTACGATGACTATCAAAATAGACAACAAGCAGCTGACCACTTGAATGACTATATTCAACAAAATTATCCTGATGATGAAGCATTGATTCGCTTAGCATCGAGATTATTGACATTAGAAGAGGAGTAAAGCAATGGCCTTTGAAGGTTTAACAGATCGACTACAGAAAGCCTTGAGTGGCTTACGTCGTAAAGGAAAAGTTACAGACGCAGACTTACGCGAGACGATGCGTGAAATTCGGCTAGCATTATTGGAAGCCGATGTTAACTTTAAAGTTGTTAAGGATTTTGTACGCAGTGTTCGTGAAAAAGCAGCTGGTGCTAAAGTCTTAGACGGACTTAATCCAGCCCAACAAATTGTCTCAATTGTTAATGATGAGTTGACGGCAATGATGGGTGAGTCAGCCGTAGAACTTAATAAGTCGCCTAAGATACCAACAGTGATTATGATGGTTGGTTTACAAGGTGCTGGTAAAACGACGACAGCTGGTAAGTTAGCACTGAAACTAAAAAATGAACAAAATGCACGACCATTAATGATTGCAGCCGACGTTTATCGTCCAGCTGCCATTGATCAATTAAAGTCATTAGGTGAACAAATTGATGTGCCCGTATTTGATATGGGGACGGATGTTAATCCACGTGACATTGTTAAAGCAGGAATGGAAAAAGCGGCTGAGTTAAAGTCGGACTATGTTTTCATTGATGCGGCTGGTCGTTTACAAATTGACGAAGAACTGATGCAAGAGTTGGCTGATGTTAAGGATATTGCGCAACCTGATGAAATCATGTTGGTTGTCGATGCGATGACTGGTCAGAACGCAGTAGAGACCGCTGAAGGATTTAATAATCGCCTTGATATTACTGGTGTTGTTTTGACGAAGTTGGATGGTGACACCCGTGGTGGAGCTGCCTTGTCAATTCGTGCGGTGACTGGTAAGCCGATTAAGTTCGTTGGTCAAGGAGAAAAAATGACTGATCTGGATATTTTCTATCCAGACCGGATGGCTAGTCGAATTCTTGGTATGGGTGACTTATTAACTTTGATTGAAAAGGCCCAAAAGGATTACGACGAGAAGCAAGCCAATGAAACAATGGAAAAGATGAAATCAAATACGTTTGATTTCAATGATTTCATTGATCAGATGGATCAATTGCAAAATATGGGATCAATGGAAGATATTATGAAAATGATTCCGGGGATGGCGAATAATCCAGCTATGAAGAATGCCAAAATTGATCCGAAAGATATGGCACATATTCGCGCAATTGTGATGTCAATGACACCTGAAGAACGTGAAAATCCAGATGTTTTGAATCCATCCCGTAAGCGCCGTTTAGCAGCAGGAGCTGGTCGGCCAGTGGTTGAAGTCAATCGTATGGTTAAACAATTTAATCAGATGAAGAAGATGATGAGCGGCGTGATGAATGGTAACATGGCTGGTATGGAACAAATGATGAATGCTATGGGTGGTGGTGCTAATGGTGCCGGCTTCCCAGGAGCTGGTGGCGGTATGAAAGGTAAGATGGCCGACATCGCAATGAAACAAATGGCACGCAAAATTCGCAAGAATAAGAAAAAGCGTCGTTAATTTTAAAGTGTAAAGGAAAATCACTTTACAGCATTTGCTAAGTCTGTTATAGTTATAAATGTAGAAAACAATTGGAGGAATTATTTAAAATATGGCAGTTAAAATTCGCTTAAAGCGCATGGGTTCAAAGAAGCACCCTGTATACCGTATCGTTGTTGCTGATTCACGTTCACCACGTGATGGTCGTTTTATCGAAACAGTAGGTACTTACAACCCACTTGTACAACCATCAGAAGTTAAATTAGACGAAGAGCTAGTTTTGTCATGGTTGAACAATGGTGCACAACCATCAGATACTGTTAAGAACTTGTTATCAAATGCAGGCATTATGGCAAAGTACCATGATGCAAAGTATTCAAAGTAATTTGATACATCAAAAAAGGAATCCATTTTTGGATTCCTTTTTTTGTGCCTTTTAACTATTAATATGTTTTAATTGTCATCCAAAACCCTCTTATTTTGCGTATTTACCAGATAGTTTCTAAGTCATTAAAGACGCGTAATGTTAAATGACCACCAGTTAGTTGCCAAAGACTGACCGCACCATTATCGGGTTCCGCATGGTCACCATCAAGTTGTGCAAAGTGTTGACCTAACGTACTCAATAGTCTGCCGTGGGAAACTAAAAGCACGTTTGCATTTTCAGGACTTTCGGCAGCAATTTGCTTAAACCCACTCATCAGTCGTTGCCAAAATATCGCAGCTGTTTCGGCATCCCCGGTCGGGTCGGCCTCATGAATGGCGTTTATTATTTTGAATGGACCAAGTTGACGAGTTAACTGAGCAAACGTCGTTGTCGTGGGTAACCCACGTTTTTTGGCAATTGCTTGCGCGGCAACGCTGTTAGAAATACCGTCAAAATAACCAAAAAATTGCTCTCTTAATTCAGGTAAGGATTGTAATAATGAGACATCAGTATGGTTATTTTGTTCTAAAACCATTTGCGCCGTTGTTACCGCACGTTCCAAGTCAGAAGAATAGGCGCGATCAAATATGACGTGTTGTAGGCGCTCGCCGGCGGCTTGGCCATCTTGGATGCCTTTTTCGGTAAGTGGGGCATTAGTCCAGCCTTGAATACGATTGTATTTATTGATGTACGTTTCACCGTGCCTGACGATATAAAGATTGATACTCATTGATTACGCTCCTTAAAATGCCGTTGTTAGTTAGATTTTATCAGATAATTCTCAAGATTTCCTATTCAGTTAGTTTTCTTTTACTGGTATACTACAATTAATATAACTATTGAAAAGGAAGAGAACATGGCACTTTATAAAGTAGGTAAAATTGTTAATACGCACGGTATTCGTGGTGAAGTACGCATTGTGCCAACGACAGATTTTCCTGCAGAACGCTTTAAAAAGAACCAAAGTTTGGTTATTCAAGCACAACAAGGTAATGTAACAGTAAAAATTGCGACAGCACGACAGCATAAACAGTTTATGCTGGTTAGTTTCGTCGATATGGCAAATATTAATGACGTTGAGCAATACAAAGAGTGCGAGGTTTTTGTGACTGACGAGTTGCAACAGGGTTTGCCTGATAATGAGTATTATTATCATGAAATTATTGGCTTGAGTGTTATTGATAATGCAACCAATGAAAGCCTTGGTCAGGTGAGTGAAATCATGCCATTGCCAGCAAATGATGTCTGGGTTGTTCGTGCGCGGGGTAAGGAAGACTTATTCTTGCCATTTATTGCGGATGTTGTTACCGACATTGATTTAGATGGCGGTACTGCCAAAGTAAATGTGTTAGAGGAAATTTAAAATGCGAATTGATGTATTAAGCCTATTCCCAAATATGTTTGCGCCAATGCGAGAATCTATTATTGGTAAAACAGTTGAACGGGGCTTGGTTGATTTTAATGTGACTGATTTTAGAGATTATACAGAAAATAAACATAACAAGGTTGATGATGAAATTTATGGTGGTGGACAAGGCATGCTTTTAATGCCACAGCCATTATTTGATGCGATGGATGCCGTGGAAAAGGAAGCTGGCAATCGTGGTCGAGTTATTTTGATGGATCCAGCTGGTAAGACTTTCAATCAATCCATTGCCGAGGAACTTGCGCAAGAAGATCATCTGACGATTATCGCAGGTCATTATGAAGGTTACGATGAACGTATCCGGACGTTACTTGATGATGAAATTTCCCTGGGAGATTTTGTATTAACTGGTGGTGAACTAGGGGCGATGACTGTGGTTGATGCCACAGTACGTCTATTAGATGAGGCTCTTGGGGATGAACGTTCTGCTGTTGATGAATCATTTTCGACTGGCTTACTTGAATATCCACAATACACACGGCCAGCTGATTTTAGAGGCTTGAAAGTGCCAGATGTTCTACTATCTGGTCACCATGCCAATATTGCAAAATGGAAGCATAAAGAGGCGTTACGTCGTACCTATCAACGACGACCAGACTTACTGGCTGATTATGAATTAACGCCGGCAGATCAAAAATTGCTAAAAGAAATCAAACAAGAAGAACAAATCAACTAGCCATTGCTTGTTAACAGATTATTAATGTGGTATTATTTTAATCAGTGCTTATAGCACAAAATAAAACCCGATAATCCGCTGGCCGAGTGGTGCAATGATTGTCGAAGAGGAGATTTAATTATGCGTCAAAACGCTTTGTTAGAGAAGTTGGTTGCTGACCAATTACGTACAGATATCCCAGAGTTCCGTGCCGGAGATTCAGTTCGTGTTCACGCACGTATCGTCGAAGGTTCACGCGAACGTATCCAAATTTTTGAGGGTGTTGTTATTAAGCGTAAGGGTACTGGTATCCAAGCTACTTATACTGTTCGTAAGATTTCAAGTGGTGTTGGTGTGGAGCGTACGTTCCCATTGCACTCACCACGTGTTGACAAAATTGAAGTAATTCGTCATGGACGTGTACGTCGTGCCAAGTTGTATTACTTGCGTGCATTGCACGGAAAGGCTGCTCGTATTCCAGAAGCACGCCGCAACTAATAAGGGTAAACTATTAGTAAAAAGCCAACCTCTGTGGGTTGGCTTTTTTTGCAGATAAGATGATATGTTAGAGGGGTTAAGTTTGTGAGTGTTGGTAGAAAAACTAAGAGAGAAAAACGTAGTATTGGTTTAGGTTGGCGAATTGTTATTGGCCTAATTGTAGGTATTATTCTGGGGGTCATCTTCTTTAAGAATAAGACGGCTATCACGGCAATGCAAAATATTGGAACAATGTTTATTGGGCTAATTCAAATGATTGTGTTGCCAATCGTGATTTCTAGTTTAACAGTTGGTATTGCAAAGATGGGCGATATCCGTAAATTAGGTCGTGTCGGATTGAAGACGTTGATTTACTTTGAAGTACTATCAACGATTGCAATCATATTAGGAATGATTGCAGGAAATGTTTTCGAACCCGGTGCCAATGTCAACGTGCACAACTTGCAAGCAACCAATATTAGTAATTACTTGTCGACGGCAAAATCAGCCAGCGATGGTGGTATTTGGGCAACGATAATGGATATCGTACCAACCAATTTCTTTGCATCATTATCAGAGAGTAACATGCTACAAGTTATCTTATTCTCGGTATTCTTCGGTCTAGGAACTGCAGCAATTGGGCAAAAAGGGCAAGTTATTATTGATCTTTTTGATGCAGTGGCAGAGGTCATGTTTAAAGTTACAAATTGGGTCATGCAGTTAGCACCTATTGGTGTTGGTGCCTTGATTGGTGCGACAGTTGCTCAGATGGGACTAAAGTCATTGGAGTCACTAGGATACTTTATATTTGTTTCTTACCTGACGATGATTTTCTTTATGATTGTTATTTTGGGTATTGTGTTGAAAATTTATAATGTTCGTGTATTTACCTTATTTAAGGTATTGCGTGATGAAATTATCTTAGCCTTTACAACCGCATCTTCAGAAGCAACATTACCAAGAATTGTGTCAAAGATGGAGAAGTTTGGAGTCAGTCAAGGAATTGTTTCCTTTGTTGTGCCAACAGGTTATACATTTAATCTTGATGGTTCCGCTATATACCAAGCAATTGGTGCGCTATTTATGGCACAGGCCTATAATATTCATTTATCATTGGTCCAACAGTTGACCTTATTGGTTGTTCTAATGATTACCTCAAAGGGAATGGCTGGTGTGCCAGGGGCATCGTTCGTGGTACTTTTGGCCACGGTATCATCAATCGGTGTACCGCCTTCAGGATTAGCCTTTATTGCCGGTGTTGATCGTTTGATTGATATGGGACGTACGGCAGTTAACGTTGTTGGAAATTCAACAGCATCAATTGTCATCGGTAAGTCTGAAAAGGACTTTGATGAAGAGAAAAATATGAAGTATTTAGCAAGTTTTAATGATTAACAAAGTAACAACAGCTAGATATAGCCAAAGCGGTTATGTCTAGCTGTTGTTTTGTTTATAAGTTAAAAAACTGCGATAAATGGGCTTTGTGTATGGAATAATGACTTTTTTTGTGTGATAATGGATAAATGATTTTTGTTTAAGATAGGAGGCAGATGTTGTGACAATGGTACGTGTACGTGAGTATGGTATGAAGACGATTGTATTTGTTTTAGCAGCCGTTCTTGTAGCCATCTCAATGAATAGTTTTTTCATCCCAAACAACATCTTTTCAGGTGGTTTCAATGGTGTGGCACAACTAATTAGTTTGTTTTTTGATTCAGTAGTTGGGATACATATTGAAGTTGGGGCAATTATTATGGGTTCAAATATCCCACTAGCGATTGCTGGTTGGATCTTTGCAGGGCGAAAGTTTACAATTTTATCATTTTTAAATAATTTTGCTGCTTCGTTTATGCAAATTGTATTACCCAAATCTTCTTTGGTGTCTCAAGAACCAATTTTGGCAGGTTTGTTTGGTGGCCTATTATTAGGTATTTCAATTGGTTTAACATTTAAAATGGGCTTTTCTACCGGTGGTATGGATATTGTCGCCATGATTGTCCAAAAGACAACCGGGAAATCAATTGGCTCGATTAATATGTTTATTAATGGTTTCATTGTCATCGTTGCTGGTGCCTTTATTGGTTGGCAAAATGCGATGTATACGATTATAGGTATTTATGCCACATCTGTTGCCGTAGATGCTATTCATACACGCCATCAAAAGTTAACAGCGTTTATCGTTACCAGCCATCCGGATGAGGTCATCAAAGCGTTACAGGAAGCATTGGTTCGTGGTATTACGGTTATGCCTTCACGTGGTGCATTTACGCAAGAACCTAATACAACACTAATGATGGTTCTATCACGTTATGAGCTGACAGAAATGCAAAATTTGATTAAATCTGTGGATGTCGATGCATTTGTGAATATTGTTAGTACCGTTGAAGTTTCTAATAACTTCTGGAATGAAGACCTACAATCGCAAATTAGGCGTGAGCGCACGGTTGCTAAGGCACAGATTACGGATGCGTTGAATATCAGTGAAGAAGCTGATAAAATTGATGCAGATACTAAGAAAGATAATGAGGGACGTATATAATGCCATTAGTTCATATTGATTTGGTTGCAGGACGTAGTGATGAGCAGTTAAAAGCGATGATGACGGATGTCACAACAGCTCTTGAGAAACACATTGGTGTGCCTCGTGAAAATGTTAAAGTGGTTGTTAACGAAATGCAACCCGATCGTTTCATGGATGGCGGCGTTTTGCGTTCTGAGAAATAATTTCGTACAATGGAAGATGAAGCACGTTATGTGTTTCATCTTTTTTTTGTCATGAGGGGCATAATCAATTATTGGTTATTGAAAAATAAAAGTAGGAGCTATAGAGATAAATGGCTGATCAATATATATTGGCGCTCGATCAAGGTACAACAAGTACACGAGCAATGTTGTTTGATAAAGACGGGCAAGTAGTTGCCACGGCGCAAAAAGAGTTACCCCATATTTTTAATAATCCGGGTTGGGTAGAACATGATGCGAATGGTATTTGGGAAGATGCCCGCCAAGTAATGGCTGAGGTTGTCATTAAAGCTAATATACCGCCGTATAAAATTGCGGGTATTGGATTAACCAATCAACGTGAAACAACGGTTATTTGGGATCGTTTAACAGGTGAACCAATTGCACCAGCAGTTGTTTGGCAATCAAAACAAAGCGTTGAAATTGCTGAAGAGTTAAAAGCTGAAAGATTGACGGACTACATTTATCAGAAGACAGGATTATGGGTCGATGCCTATTTCTCAGCGACAAAAATTATGTGGCTGTTAGATAACGTACCTGGTGCACGAGAACGTGCTGAAAAAGGCGATTTGTTATTTGGGACAGTTGACTCATGGTTGTTATACAAACTAACTAATGGGCATGTTCATGCGACTGACTATTCAAATGCATCGCGTACAATGTTATTTAACATACATTTAAAAGAGTGGGATCAAGATTTACTCGAGAAATTCAATATTCCCGTCACGATGTTGCCTGAAGTTCGCGATTCCTCAGGGATATTTGGTTATACCGCCGAATATGCTTTCTTTGGTATTCAAGTACCGATTGCAGGAATTGCAGGTGATCAACAGTCAGCATTGATTGGTCATCAAGCATTTCAGCAAGGGGATGTTAAGAATACATATGGCACAGGTTCATTTATTGTGATGAATACAGGCCAAGAAATTGCAACGTCAACTAATGGATTGCTATCGACAATTGCCTACAGTATTAATGGACAAGTAACTTACGCCCTGGAAGGCTCTGTCTTTATAGCGGGGGCAGCTATTCAGTGGTTACGTGATGGGTTACAACTAGTTAAGAGTGCCAAAGAAACCGCAGCATTGGCTGAAATTGCCCGTGAACAACATGTTGATCCGATTTACCTAGTGCCTGCTTTTGCTGGGTTAGGGGCACCTTATTGGGATCAGAATGCACGCGGGGCTATGTTTGGACTAACTCGTGCGACAACTAAGGAAGACCTTGTGAGAGCCACATTGGAATCAATTGCATACCAAACGCGAGATGTATTAGATGCTATGCAGGACGATACAAATATTGATATAACAAATTTGGTTATTGACGGTGGGGCTGCTGCAAATGATTACTTGCACCAATTCCAAGCTGACTTAATTAATACAGTGGTTAAGCGACCTGAGCAATTAGAGACAACTGCATTAGGTGCAGCATATCTGGCTGGTTTAGGTGTTGGTTTCTGGGAAGATATAGCTAGTTTACCAGTGTCTAACCATCTACAGCTAAAAGAACCTATTGCCGAACGCCAAACTCAAGTGCAACATGCTTATAAGGGCTGGCAACGTGCAGTGGAAGCGACACGACTTTTTCCCACAGATTAATATGAGTTAAACGAAAATACAAAAATTTTAAGAGACGTTGATTTACTGTGCCAAGATAGCTAGATTGATGTCTCTTTTTTGGTTATAATAAAGGCGAACAAAATTTCCCCTAAAAATTTAAGGAAAATTAAGGTATGATATAGATGTTAAATAAAGTTTAAATATAAGCTGGTGTCTGTGTATTTAAACCTGGGTTTAACGATTAGGATTTGAGAGGAGTTATGCCTATGGTACAGGTTTCAAAAAAGGTGATTACAACTGGTCTTGTTGGTGCACTGGGTGTTGTGGCAACCACACAAGTTCCAGATGTACAAGCTGCGGTCAGGGGCGCTGTGAACTTAGCCCCTGATTCGGAACATGTGACGCAATTTCAGAGTGTGACGAATTTTATTCAAGAAGTGGCATCTGGACAGAATCATGGTAAAGTGACAACGAAGTCAGATGTTCTTCGAGAAAAGAGATCAAAAAAATCAGCAATTGCGACCTTTACGGATACGACCAAGCATGCTGAAGAAAAAACGACAACTGATGTGGACAATGTTGCATCTGAAGCAATGACAGAAGCGCTAGTCACCTCTAGTCAAGCAGATGAGACAACATCGTCATATTATGATGATTCAACAACGGATACAACAGAAACCGATGCTTCAACGACACCAGCTGAAGATGCTGTGGTTTCTGAAGCAAATAGTGATAGTACACAGTCGGACGCAACGAGCGTTTATACGATTAAAGACGGTGATACATTAGCAAAAGTAGCAGCTGCTACCGGAATTTCAATTGCTGATTTACAAGCGGCTAATCCAGATGCTGATACTAGTATGTTACAAATTGGGCAGTCAATCTCTGTGCCAACCGCTGGCACAGATGATGTTTCCCAAACGGCTAATTATGACACACAGTATGATGCAACAGCGGATACAGCAACGTACGGAGCGGATACAACGGTAGCTGACGATGCACAGACACAGTCAGCTTATACTGATACTGAACTAGTACCACAATCTGTGCGTGATTTCACTGCAGATACGACTTCAGCAACTTTGCAATCGGATATGCAAGCCGATGTACAATCCTTGGAAAGTGCACCAATAGAGAATCCACAAAGTCATGAGACAACGACAAGCGGCAGCCAGGTGATGTCTAATGGTGATGTTGTGCTAGATGCCTTACCAGCTAAGCAAAGTAGTGCAGATACGGTAACTAAAGATTCTAGTTCATCAAATGTACAGACGTTGAGTGCGCAGAATGTTGAAACTGACACATTAACACAGACCCAAAGAAATGATATTGTTTCGGCAGCGTTAAAATATGCCTCACAAAATATTCCTTATGTGTGGGGTGGTAAGACTGCTGCTGGATTAGATTGTTCAGGATTAGTGGCAAAAGCATATCGGACGGCTGGTGTTTCAATTCCAGCATATACGGTTGCTGAAGAGGCCTATGTTGCAACACAAGATGTCCAAAGTGAATCAGATATTTTGTCTGAAGCACAGCCAGGTGATTTATTATTCTGGGGTGGTCATGGGGCCACTTGGCAAGTCGCTATTTATGTTGGTGATGGGCAATATGTCATTGCTTCTGAGCCTGGGCAACAGGTTCAAGTTGCTAACATAGCGGATACAGATGTCTTACCTGATTTTGTTGGGGCATATAGTTTTCATTAAGTAAAAAGTACGTTAGAGATTAAAAGGGACGTTAATCTGACCAATTTAACTTGGTAGATTAACGTCCCTTAAATTTATGGTTTCACTTACTTTTGTGTAATCAATTAAACAGTTTCTAATTCTTTTAGACGGTCATCAATTTGTTGTAAAACAATTTTTTGACTGTCTTTACTTTCAAGATCATATTTTTGCAAATCAATTTTCATTTTTGGTGAAGCATCATAATCTGCATACCATTTCTGATAGGCTGACCACATTTTAAAGTAGTACTGTCGTAAATCAGCATTGTCTTCGAATTGCTCATAATCGCGACCGCGTTTTTTAATACGGTAAAGGATGGTGTCAAAGTCGGCATCAGCAAATACCATTAAGTCTGGACGACCTTTTTTCATCGTTTGGATTTCATCCATCATGTTTTTAAGTAATGTCATATAAACATTTAACTCAGCATCAGAGATGTTACCTTCACGATGATTTTCTTGGGTGAACAGCGCATCTTCGTAAATAGAACGATCTAAGACATTATTATCATCCGATAAAGCTTTCTTGATCATTGCGAAACGCTTGTTCAAAAAGTAAATTTGTAGTAAAAATCCATATTGTTTTGGATCTGCATAATAAAGAGGCAACACAGGATTTTCACCTACAGGCTCAAAAAAGGCCTGTGTATTAAGATGTTTTGCAATCAAATCAGTTAGTGTGGTTTTCCCGACACCGATCATACCAGCTGTGATAATCACCATGGTAGTCCTTCTTCCTTCAGGATTATATTTTCTCTAAATACTCATCTTATAAAGTACATGAGTGAGCTTATCAGCTGATAACTATATTAGCCAATATAATAAATAAATTCAACATCTTGACAAAATAAAAAGAACGTCCTTGTATAGACAAATGCCTATATATCAAGGGCGTTCCAGTTTGAAAATAAAAAATTAGTCTTTCTTTTCTGCTAGTGCGTCACGAATTTCTTGAAGAACAACCAATTCAGTTTCTTCTTCTTCCTCTTCATCTTTTTTAGCTAGTGATTGCGCTTTGCGGATAGCCTTCAAAATCAAGAAGATGGCAAAACTCGTCAATAAGAATGTAATCAATGTACCAATGAATGATCCAATCTTGATATTAGCTGAACCGACATGCCAAACAATCGTTGAAAATGAGATTGAACCAGTAATAATACCAATTAAGGGCATAACTAAGTCATCAACGACTGATGTCACAACTGTTTGGAAAGCAGCACCCATAATAAAGGCAACGGCTAAGTCCAAAACGTTACCACGCATGATAAAGTCTTTAAATTCATTTACAAAATTACGCATAAAATGTCTCCTTTTATTAACCTAACATTAAATATGGCACAGTGAACTATGCAAGTCAAAGTATATGTGAAAGATACTAGAATTTTTTAAATTATTTCTTTTTATATTAAAGATCGCCGCAAGTAAATGAATTTTTTCTGGTAGAATAAAGAAAATATGTGACGTAGAGGAAGTAGTTAATGAGTTATAAAATGTTGGTATCCGATTTAGACGAAACATTTCTAAATGATGATGGTACAATTCACAAAGAAAATATGCGTGCAATTAAGCAAGCAACGGCAAAAGGATTTAAATTTGTTCCTAATACCGGCCGATCATTTAAATCTGTCCAAAATATGTTAAAAGAGTTAGGATTATTTGATCAAGCAGACCAGTATGTTATCTCATATAATGGCGCTGCGATTGTTGAAAATCATGGTAATCGTGTCATAGCCACGCAAGATATGCCAGTATCCCTAGCAAAGCAGATAGTTGTTGCGGGCTATTTGAGCAACCAAATTGACGTTCATATTTACACAGTGGATAAATTATTCATTTACGATCTTAACGAGTCAGATAAACATTATATGGCAACCCGCGGTGTGGTATATGAAGAAATCGATCAACTCGATTTATCATTTTTAGACCATGAACAGCCAATTATGAAAGTGATTTTTGAAAACGAGGATGCTACCATTCAAAAACAAATACATGATGCTGTTCTTGAGACAGTAGGCAGTGACAGTGTTGAAGCAACGTATTCATCAGGACGTTATGTTGAGTTTAACTTGCAAGGCGTTGATAAGGGAAGTGCTTCATTATTATTAGGTAAGAGACTAGATATCAAGCCTTCTGAAATAATGGCTGCTGGTGATAATAATAATGATTTAAAGATGATTAACGCCGTAGGATTAGGTGTTAGTGTGGCTAATGGGATTACATCAGTTAAAGCAGTAGCAGATTTTGTAACGCAACGCACGAATAATGAAGGTGCGATTGCCGAAATATTAGATCAATTTGTATTGGTAGGTGAAGACTAGTATGCGTTTTGCAATTCAAATTGGTGCGAGTTTTATCGTTGTTATTGTTTTTATTGGTTTTGTCTGGTTTGCAAAAATAGCAAATTGGCCAACATGGGTGATTGGTGTCGCCTTGTTTGTATTGTTTGTCCTATTCACGATTTTGATAACAGTGTTATCATTAGCGCTGCAACCAAAAAATCAGGAGGATGAACATGAAAAAGATTAATCAAGTCGGCAGCTTGATAACTGGAATCATTTGGGTAGTTGTTGGGGTTATTTTAGATTTTGTTATTCAGTTAGGTAGTACTTACAGTAAAGTGGGAATCGTAAACTGGCTAGGTGTTGATAAAAATCATCCCATTGGTATTGCGGTGATGTTAATTGTTGCCGCTATATTAACAGCGATAACAGTCTGGATACTATCTTACGCAGTCAAAAGAAAGGCTCCCAAGACAAGCTTACACCCGTTTCGTGGTGACAAACTAGCTTGGGTTGGCTATGGTTATGCCATGATTCTTGGGGCTGGTATGGTAACTGTCGCCTTACAGTATGTTTTTTCTCATCAAAAGATGATCGCTAGTAATCAAGTCGCACTAGAGGAAATGGCTAAAAAAGGGGGCGCAGCACTTGTTTTTGTCGTTGTCCTGGCCGTCTTTGTTGCACCGTTGGTCGAAGAACTAATTTTTCGTGTCATTATTTTGAACTACTTTTTTAAAGAAGGACCTTGGTGGTTTAATGTCATTATTTCGGGTGTTTTATTTGGCTACTTCCACGTTTATCAAGATTTCCAAATTTTTGCGCTTATTCAATATTCGTTAATGGGTATATCATTGGCAGTTGTTTATAAGAAGACCAAGCAAATTCAGTATTCAATAGCTACACACATGTTGAACAATGGGATTGCCGCTCTTAGCTTAATTGGGATGGCATTTGGTTCATAATAAAATAATTCGTATAACTATATTTTTTAATCGATTTAGATTATGATTGATGTAGATATATCGCGAAGTACGATGTGAATGGGGGAAACATTATGACTGAGTATTTACATGTGACGTTTGGATCAAAGGATGTTTTACAAAATGTACGAAATAATAATTTAGAACGCGGACTTCTACTGATGAGTGATGAGTCCGATCGGCAAAAGTATGAATTGTTGGAAAAAACAACTGATAAAAAGTCAGTATTCGCTATGCCGGTAACGTATGAGATTCTTGCTAGCCATGGGGAGACTGATGAACTAAGAGGTTGGATGAATTTTACTTTTATTAGACTGAATGATTTAGAACGAGACAATTTTATTCGGCGGTATAAAGCAAGTAAGCAAGATATTGAAACACCTGGCTTTATTAGTTCGTATATTTTACAAAAAACAACGAATGCACATGAACTTGTTATTTTGTCGACATGGCGCCTAAAGGAAAATTGGTCCGATTGGCAAGAATCAACTGATTTTCCATTACATCGCTATGAGCATTCCCAATATAATTTATACAGAAAACAACTTAGTTTTGCAGCCTTAGCAAAGCAAAATCTATAAAAAATACTACCCAATGACATTGATTTCTGTTATAGTTATCATTGTTATGTAATGGGTATGCCGTCGTGGCGGAACTGGCAGACGCGCACCGTTCAGGTCGGTGTGAGATTTATCTCGTGCAGGTTCGATTCCTGTCGACGGCATTCAAATGGCTCTAAGAAACCTTTATTTATAGGATTCTTAGAGCTTTTCTTTTGCACTTGTAGTACTCATGAATTTTTTTATTTGATTCATAGATTTATTTACTCTTGTAAGCACATATATTTAAAAAACTATCGCTTCATATCTTGGTTTGGTAATATGGAGATAGTAAATAAACGGAGGATATCACATGGGATATAAGCACCTTGAAAAAGGATATAATATTTTTTTAGGCGTAGGCATGCTTATCTTAGGAATCATTATGTTTGGTTTCTTTGTGAAAGATTTGTGGGTCTTATTGCAAATGATTTGGCAAGTTGATCTGCAAAAAAATTTCTATAGTATTGCACAGTTAATTTTGGAAACCTTTCTATTCTTTGAGTTTGTCGTATTAACGCAAGAGTACTTTTTACAAAACCATATTTCATTGCAAAATTTCATGTATATTGGTGTAACGGCAATGTTACGTAATTTATTGGTTTATCACGATGATACGATGGGGATACTGATTCAATCGGTCTCAATTGCCATTATGATACTTGTTCTAGTTATTTATCGCTGGTCACGACGTTACTTAGCGGATTTAGAACAAGAAGAGGCTAGGAAAGAAGCGATATTTGCTGAAGAACATCATAAACAACAACTAGAGAATAAAAAATAGTCAACGTGATAAGTATGGTATGATGACGTACTTGACGGTCGCATGTTAACTAAAGTGAAAAATAGGTTGGGGGCACAGAAATGTTTGATCTAAACAATATACCAAAACAATATTGGTACAAAATAAGATGGGGCTTTTTCTGGGGGCTATTTATACTTGGTATGTTATTTAGTAACTATACAAATGCAGCAACCTGGCTTTTTATTGGTGGGATTACTGTATTAGGTGTATCAATCAAACAAATTTTTCGCTGGGTTTTACCAATTGTTTTTGTTTTGTTAATTATCGGTACGCCACAATTAGGATTGATGACGCAAGGAATATTGGTGTTAACTGTCATCGGATTACGTGAATTATTAGTTATTCCACATGCAAATAAAAAACGAATAAAACATCAGTCACGATTAAAAATCAATACGAATGATTTAACACGGCGGGATGTGCGTGTTTTTAAGGCAACGTTTAAACGATTGCGAATATCTGCGGCGCATATTGAAGCTTTGTTGGCGGAAACAGTTGGACTAAGGCGCATTAACGTAGAAACAAAAGTCGTCACATATATTAATGCGACGCTAGCGGAACTGGCAGCGAATCCTACCCAACTTACGGTAGTGGATGACTTTGCATACCGACGATTGCCTAACTTAGAACAATTGTTGGTAAGTTATGTAGAAATCGCACATCATGCGGTTATTAGTGATAACGATAAAAAGCAATTAAAAGAAGCGCGACAATTGATTAAGCAATTAGCAATTGCTGTCCATGACGATTATCGCTTGGTGATTCGTAAAGATGTGAATAATTTAAATGATCGGATGAGCACAACGAAAGATACTCTGGGAGGCAATCATGACTGAAGAACAACAATCAAAAAATGATGATATAGCAACTGATGAACATGACAGTGTCGGTGATTTAACGGCACAGGAAAGATCAGAGGCTTTGAAGTTAGCACAACAGCTTGATGTGGAACATATGGATGCAATTATTTCGTATGGTGCTGATACACAACAAAACTTAACTGATTTTTCTCAGGGGGTGTTAGACAAGGTGCAATCACAGGATGTTGGACCAATTGGTGATACACTTTCAGAATTAATGAGCAATTTGTCGCAAGCCAATCCATCTGAATTAGCACCTGTTAAGCAAGGATTTTTTGCACGACTATTTAAAAATATGCAAAAATCCATCTATGAATTAACAGCAAAATATCAAAAAATTGGTGCTCAAGTTGATCAGGTGGCTGGGCAATTACAACATGATCAAGCAGAGTTAATGTCTGATAATCGTATGTTAGATGATTTGTATAGTGAAAACATGGCTTTTTTCCAGCAACTCAATGTCCATATTGTTGGTGCAGAGATGAAATTAACGGATATTGAAAAAAGAGAATTACCAACCGCGCAAAAACGTGCCCAGGAATCAGATAATCAATTATTGGCGCAAAAAGTGCAAGATTTAGTGCAATTTCAACAACGACTTGAAAAACGTGTGCATGATTTAAAATTAACACGACAAATGACTCTGCAGCAGGCACCTCAAATTAGATTGATTCAAACGACTAACCAGGTGTTGGCGGAAAAAATCCAAACGTCGATCAATACGTCTATTCCGCTTTGGAAAAATCAGGTTACTATTGCGTTAACATTATTAAAACAAAAGAAGGCTGTGACAGCGCAGCGTGCCGTAGCTGATACAACGAATGAATTACTTAAGTCAAATTCAGATATGTTGCAGCAAAATACGATTGAGACGGCTAAGGAAAACGAACGTGGTGTTGTTGATATTGAAACGTTGCAACATACACAAGACCAATTGATTAAAACAATTGAAGAAACCATGACCATTCAAGAGGAAGGTCGGGAGAAACGCGTAGTAGCCGAACAACAAATGAAGGAAATGGAAGTAGAACTTAAAAAGAAATTACTTTCAATGGCAACAGAAGAAAATAATAAACAATAGTCATCCGGCTAAATGAGATTTTTTTAATTTATTACAATTATTTGACAAAAAAGGGTTACATGTTTTGGCCGATACCGTTATAATGGACACTATAAGAAACATTAGTATGAATAGTCGTATCATTGTAGTGCCGAGAGGAGGCCCATTATGGTAACGTTATATACATCACCAAGTTGTACATCATGCCGAAAAGCGCGTGCATGGCTCGAGGAGAATGAGATTTCTTATCAAGAACGAAATATATTTAAAGAACCATTGACTCGAGAAGAGATTAAGAACATTTTGCGTATGACTGAGGATGGTACTGAAGAAATCATCTCAACAAGGTCAAAATTGTTTACAGAACTAGACATTAAATTAGATGATATGTCATTAAGTTCATTAATTGATTTACTACATAGTCAGCCAGCATTGTTGAAGCGTCCATTAATAATGGACGAGGAACGTATGCAGGTCGGTTATAATGAAGATGAAATTCGTCGATTCTTGCCTCATGAAATGCGTCAGGCAGAGTTAGCACGGGTTACTGCTATGGTTGACCTATAGTAGCTGTCTTTTTATTAAAATAGTTTATTATGAAGTTGATGTTCTGTTGTGACATCAACTTTTTTGTATAATGTATTCGACTAGCAAACTAAGAATTTGTTATAATGTACTATTGAAACGATTTCTCATGATTGAGTGAGAAGAAAGGGGTGCCCATTATGGAAATGGAACGAATAAATGATGATACCATTCGCGTTGTTGTCACAAATGATGATTTAGCGGAGCGTAGTATTTCAATTGTTGATTTGCTGGGCAACCAAGATGAAATTGAAGAGTTCTTCTATAATATTCTAGAAGAGGTCGATGTCGATGGCGATTTCGAAGATAATGAAGCAGTCACCTTCCAAGTATTACCAAATCGAAATGGGTTAGAACTATTTATTTCTAAGAATATCGATGATAAGTCAATGATGGAGGGAATGCTAAATTCTGTATTAGGTAAGCGGGATGCTGGTGAGGCTAATGATGACGTTTCTGATGATCTATTAGACAAATTACTAGATAGTGATAGTACCGATACTCAGAATAAGCCGGAACAACCCGTTATTAAACAACCCGAGGTAAAAGATGTGACGACGTCAGATAAGCAGAACCATTTAGTCGACAAGTTGTTGGATTCAGATAATGTGGCTGACCAAGAACTAGTACTGCAATTTGATGACTTTGAAAACATTATTCAGTTTTCGTTGATTATGCAGAAACAGGATTTTGCTTTTAGTACAGAGTTAATTAAGTACCATGGCAAGTTTTATTATATCTTGGGAATCGATGGCCAAGCCCTGCAAGATAATTATGATATGAAAGACTTAACAGCTGTCGCTCGTGAATTTGCTAAGGTAGCAGAAATATCGGCAGAAGTTTTGATAGAACATGGTCAAGTTATTTTTGCAAATGATGCACTTGAGCAGGTGCTAACTTACTTTAATTAAAAAATAAATGCACTGGGACAGAGTAATCTGTCTCAGTTTTTTTTTGTAAAACAGACACCAAGGCGCGTCTATTATTAAGGAGGTTGGTGAATGTTTATTGCAAAGAACACAATTACAATGGTATACATTGATGCTAATTCAGCCAATGTAATAGATAAATACGAATGTCCAGGTTGTGGTGAACCGGTACGTTTAAAAAAAGGAAACATAAAAATAGCTCATTACGCTCATCAGCAATTTGGGCAATGTCGTGTGAGTACTGAAGGTGAATCGGCTACGCATCTTCAGGGAAAATTGGCCTTGTTTCAATATTTTAATGATAAATACGATGAGGTTAAATTGGAGCCGTGGCTCAGTGAAATCAGACAACGCCCTGACCTAATGGTAAGAAAAGGGACTACTTGGACCGTCATTGAGTTTCAATGTGCGCCAATTACAATTGAACGTATTCGGGAGCGTATGGCTGGCTATCGGCAGTTACAGATGCAAGTTATTTGGATTTTGGGAGAACCTTATCAGAAAAAGCGAATACAGTCATCAACAATGGCGAAATTTGCCACTTTACATTGTAAAGAATTAAAAATATTTTTCTGGCATGCTCAGGAGGGGATTTATTACAAGGCATGGTGGCAAATTGATCATAGAAAACCTGTTAACCGGCATAAAAAAGTTGATAATCAAGTACAGCAACTGTTTAAAATACAACAAGCAATCATACAGGCCAGACCACAAGTTTGCACAATACAAAAACAACTCTATGCACAGAATAGGAACGTTGTCGGTATACCTTGGATTTGCCATCCAGCTTATTCATTACCAGGGGGGCTTAAGATACCGCAATGGCAGGTAACTGTACGAATCATTATGTTATTAGAGCATAAACCAATTGCCATAGATGAGATGTATCAACAATTATTTGCACAAGAGTGGCACGAATTCGGTTGTTTAAAATTGGCAGATGTACAAAAGCTATGGCTTGATTGCTTCTTAAACGATGCCATTAAGTTGAAAAAAATTAAATTTATAAATGATCGATTTCAGTTGGCAGGTCCCGTCAGTTGGTTTGGTAATTACCATGATAAATTAAAGGCATTTCAGGAAAATAGATAAAAAATTGAAGAGAAAAGTATATTGAACGTTAGAACTCACCCTGAAGAGATAGGTAAACTATGGTAGAATGAAGGTTATATTAGACTGAAATGAGGGAAAACAATGGCTAAAGAATTACCTTTACGTGAAGATTTACCAGAGTCTGCGACATGGGATCTGAGTACGATTTTCCAAAGCGATGAAGACTGGCAAGATACCTATAATGAAGTAGCGAAGCGTCTTGATACGGCAGAATTTTTTGCTGCTAATGCAACGCAATCGGGAACCGCATTATATAATGCGTTACAGTATGGATTAGGCTTGATGCGTGATTTAGAAAAGTTATATGTGTACGCTTCAATGAAATCTGACCAGGATACAGCTAATGGATTCTACCAAGGCCTAAGTAACAAAGCTGAAAGCTTAGCAGCCAAAGTTTCTGCAGCCATTTCATTATTTGATCCAGCAGTGTTGTCACTATCGTCAGACCAATTAGCTGCGTATTTTGCAGCTGAGCCGCGTTTGAATGACTACAAACACTATTTTGACGATATTTTGACGCAAAAAGGACACGTTCTGCCTGAAAATGAAGAGAAATTATTGGCCGCTGCTGGGGATGTGTTTGGTGCTTCAGAACGTGCGTTTGGTATGTTAGATAACGCTGATATCCAATTTGACGCTGTGGAGAATGATGAAGGTGAATTAGAAACACTATCAGATGGTGTGTATTCACGACTTCTAGAATCTGTTAATCCCGATGTACGTAGAAATGCCTTTAAAACGTTCTACGCATCTTATATGGCACTAGATAATACGTTTGCCTCATTAATTGGTAGCCATGTTAAGGGACACAACTACCTAGCAAGTGTTCATCATTATGATTCAGCTCGTCAAGCTGCCTTAGCTGCTGATAATGTTCCCGAAACAGTTTATGATACGTTAGTTACTGAAGTAAATAAGGCGTTGCCATTATTGCATCGCTACATGAAGTTACGTAAACGTTTGTTAAAGCTATCAGAATTACACTCTTATGACCTTTATACACCTATTCTTGGTGAACCGGATTATGCGATTGACTATCCTCGTGCACAAGCTGAAGCATTAAAGGCATTAGCACCTTTGGGTGAGGATTATCTGGCTATTGTACAAAAGGCCTTTGATAGTCGTTGGATTGATGTCATTGAAAACAAAGGTAAACGATCAGGTGCCTACTCAGGTGGTTCTTACGATACAAATCCATTTATCTTACTAAATTGGGTAGATAATTTGAATAATTTGAGTACATTGGTACACGAAATGGGGCACACCGTCCATTCATATTTGACGAGGACAAATCAACCATATCAATATGGTGATTACCCAATCTTTCTTGCCGAGATTGCCTCAACAACCAATGAAAATTTGTTGACCGATTACCTGTTACATACGATCACTGATAAGAAATTAAAAGCATACGTATTAAATCAATACTTGGATGGTGTCAAAGGTACCCTGTTCCGACAAACACAATTTGCTGAATTTGAACAATGGATGCATGAAACTGATGCTGCAGGGACACCGTTAACGGCTGAAGTACTTAATGATGCTTATGCCGAATTGAACCAACGCTACTATGGACCAGCTTTGACTGTAGATGAAGAAATTGCTCATGAGTGGGAACGTATTCCGCACTTTTACTATAATTATTATGTCTTCCAGTACAGTACTGGTTTTGCGGCAGCAACTGCTTTGGCAGATAAAATCTTACATGAAGGTCAGCCGGCAGTTGATGCATATAAAGAATATCTGAAGGCAGGTGCGTCAGCCTTCCCAATCGATGTCATGAAAAAAGCAGGTGTCGATATGACGAAACCAGATTATCTACAAGAAACTTTCAAAGTATTTGAAAATCGCTTGAATGAATTTGAGCAGTTGGTAGAGGAGTTAGACTTCGAATAGGCAGAGGTCTGGTGATTGATAGAAAATAATGGTGATATGGTTATCATATCTGGTGGTATACATTTACCTATAAAAGGCTTACAATTGCCAGCAAGCACATAAAACGTTAGAATAGTGGATATACACAGGATGCTAGGAGGGAAAATATGACAGGTGGACAAATTGCTCTAATAATTTTAGCTGTTGCCGTATTATTATTAGTTCTATTTATTGGACTATTCTTGGTGAAGTTAACGCAAACATTAGGTGTTGTCACGAAGGATGTTGATATTATTGCACGCGAGGCTAATGACATATTGGCCAATGTAGATGTATTGTTAAATGATGTAAATGGTAAGGTGGCGACAGTTGATCCTGCCTTCCAAGCAATTGCTGATTTGGGGACTTCAGTATCAGAATTGAATGATGCAACACATAATTTAACTGATAAGGTTAGATCATCATCTAGCTCTAATAAAACGAAGGTAGCGTCAGCAGTATTTGCTGCTAACGCGGCACGCAAGAATCGTAAAAGTGCCAAAAAAGCTGCGGCTGCAGAAAAGTAGTCATTAGTTAATAAAAAACAAAACGGAGGATACGTTCATGTCAAAAACAAAAGGATTTTTAGCAGGTGTCGCATTTGGTAGTTTAGTTGCTGCGGCAGGTTATGGTTATTACAAGATGTTAACTGTTGAGCAACAAGAGGACTTAAAAGACAAGTTCGATGAAACAGTAGCTGACGTTCGTGATAAAGTAGTAGATTATAGTTATGCTGCAACTGATGCAGTAGCTTCAGTTCGTGATAAAGCGGATGACTTTGTATCTGATAAAAGTTATGCTTTCGATGAGAAAGTGACTGATTTAAAAGCATCAGCAGAGGAAAAGTCAGCTGACTTACGTGCAAAGGCTGATGAATTAGTAGCTTCGGCACAAGAAAAGGCAAACGACTTGCGTGACCAAGCGCAAGATTTGACTGATCAAGCTAAGGCAAAGGCCGACGATTTCAAAGAACAAGTTAAGGCCGATGTTGCTGAACAAACTGAAGAAGATATCGTTCTTTCACCAGCTGATGACGCAGTTGCATCAGAAACTTTTGAAAGTTTTGAAGATGATGTTGAATCAGAAGTATTAGAACCAACTTCAGGTTTGTCAGAAACTGATAAAGAAGGATTATCTGAAAAAGCTGACAAGTAAATCGCTTATATTTGGATAATTCAATATAAATTAAAAAACGCTAGCTCGAATTAGTTAATCGAGTTAGCGTTTTTTAGTTATACGTATTAAATTTTACAAATTATTCAATGATACGTAATTCCTTAGGTGAGTGTGTATAAGGATCAACACCAGATTCGGTAACAATTACTGAATCTTCGATACGGATACCTAAGTCACCAGGAATGTAAATACCTGGTTCAATTGAGAATGACATACCTGGTTGTAGGACTAGATCATTTCCTTGAGCAATTTGAATTGACTCATGGACAGATGAACCAATACCATGACCAAGTCGGTGAACGAAGTATTCACCATAACCGGCCTTAGTGATAATGTCTCGGGCAATACCATCTAATTCACCAGCCGTCATACCTGGTTTTGCAGCTGCTTGAGCAGTGAGCTCAGCTTCTAGGACAACATCGTAGACTTCGCGTTGATGATCTGATACTGATTGGAAGGCAACGGTACGTGTGGCATCAGATACGTAGCCATCGTAGATAGTACCAAGGTCGAATAACGCAAGGTCACCAGACTTTAACGTATTGTTGCTTGTGTCACCATGTGGTTCGGCAGCGTGGGCGCCGAATTGAACAAGTGTATCAAATGACATACCAACAACGCCTGATGATTTTAGATCATATTCTAATTTTGCCATGACTTGTAGTTCTGAAACACCAGCTTGCAAGGCCTTAAAGGCAAATTCAAATGCACGATCGGCATCTTCACCAGCTTTATGTAATTTAACAATTTCGTCGGGAGTTTTGATCAAATGTAGTTTGGTCATTAATGGTGATAGATTACCAATAAACTTTGCCTCTGGGATGGCAGTTTGAATAAGAGAAGCGCGCTTTAGCGTTAATTGCTCTTGTTCAACTGCCCATTTTTCTGTATGTTGTGTGTGGGCATGTAAGTGTTGACTAATTAAATCCCATGGGTTTTCTTGGTCTTGGTAACCATAAACAGGGTGTGTCCAACCTGCGTTTTTCACGGCTTCAACTTCAAGTGCTGGTGCAAAGATGAATGGTTCATCTTGTGGGAAAACCACTAGAGCAAGCACACGTTCGATAGGGTCAGAATTGAAACCTGTTAAGTAATCAATTGAATGAAAATCTGAGAAGTAAGCAACATCTAATTGTTGTTCTTCTAGCCAACTTTGGATTGATGAAAGTTTATCGGTCATTAAAAATTCTCCTTTGATTGAAATACATGGTTAATTGTACGCTCATTTTAAAAAAATGCCTATCCATGATTAAAAGTTATGTTACAATAAATCGTTGTGTGAAATTTTTATTAAATAATGAAACAAATCATGAAAACATGTTACAATCACATTGTAAGCGTTCCCGTAAAATGAAAAAGGTCTTTAGTTATTATATGAAATACTTTCATTTAATGTTTAGGCTGAATTAAAAATTTGTATTTTTTAGGAGAATAGTAATGGATAAACAAACGGTCACAATTTATGATGTGGCACGAGAAGCCAAAGTCTCAATGGCCACAGTTTCACGTGTCGTGAACGGCAATGCAAATGTTAAAGCCGAAACAAAAGAAAAAGTCAATGCAGTGATAGCAAAGTTAGGTTATCGACCAAATGCAGTTGCTCGAGGATTAGCTTCACGACGGACAACGACTATTGGTGTGGTGATTCCTGATGTAACCAATCATTATTTTGCGGAACTAGCTCGTGGAATTGATGATGTTGCCGCAATGTATCATTATCAAATTATTTTAGCAAATTCAGATGAATCTGATACAAAAGAAGTGCAAGTGATGGAAAATCTACTTGGTAAACAAGTTGACGGGATTATCTTTATGGGTAATACGTTAAATGATGCCATCCGTGATGAATTTAAAAAAGCCGATGTACCAGTTGCCTTAGCTGGGTTACTAGACGAGGCTGAAGAACAGCCATCAGTTAATATTGCTTACCGATCAGCAATGAGCGATGCAACGACAGGATTACTTAAAGCAGGTCATAAAAGGATTGCTTTTGTAAGTGGTGACTTGGATCATTACATGAACAAAGCCCATAAGTTACTGGGTTATCAAGATGCTTTGGCAGCTTATGATATTGCCTATGACGAAAAACTAGTTTTTGAAGGAAAATATGATTATCAATCGGGGTATCAGTTAGCTGATCAAATAAAGAACTCAGCAGCGACCGCTGCAATCGTTGCCAATGATGAAATGGCTGCGGGCGTCATTAATGGTTTAACTGATGCAGGTGTTAATGTGCCAGAAGACTTCGAAATTATTACTAGTAATGATTCAAAGGTGGCTGTTATCACACGTCCTCAGTTATCTTCAATTACGCAACCAATTTATGATATTGGTGCGGTTGCTATGCGGATGTTAACGAAGTTAATGAATCATGAAGAACTTGCGGTTAATGACATTGTTTTGCCACACGGATTTGCTGATCGTGGATCAACAAAGGATGTTAAATAAATGTTGCTGTAAAGTGGGGAGAGCCAAAAAAACGTGTTAAATTATGGCGTTATATTTTGGAATGCCTTTATGAATAAAATTGAGCTTATTAACTGGTAGAGCAGGGTAAGTGGGATGGTATTTTTCAATTATTTTTGAAAAGTGCCACCCTATTTTTTATTTTAAAAGGTTAGTCTTATAGCAAGTCTAATCGTAAAATTATAAATAAATTAGAAAAATATTGACTTTTATAATCAGCGCGGTATCATTGAAATAATCGATTGATATTTTACTATCACTACATTATAAAGCTATTATTTTTAAAATTTTTAGTGATTGAATAGTAATGCCAAAATCAATCAAAAGTATTGTAACAGGTGTTTTTTTTATTTAAAATCAGATATCTTTTTAACCTTCTGATCGTTAAATCTTAAAATTATACTTGATAAAGACACCCAAGTTAGGAGAATTTTTATATGGGGCTATGGTCAAAATTTTTGGAGCGTGAGGATGCTTCAACATATATTAGTAAAGATGCGGATATGCCACGTATCCTACATACAAAGGACTTTTTAGCATTAGGTGTTGGAACTATTGTTTCAACAGCTATTTTTACTTTACCAGGTGTTGTCGCGGCTAACTATGCCGGACCTAGTGTGGTATTTTCATTCCTTTTGGCGGCAGTCGTTGCTGGTTTTGTTGCTTTAGCGTATGCCGAAATGGCTTCAACTTTACCAGTCGCTGGATCAGCTTATTCATGGATCAATGTACTATTTGGTGAGGGATTCGGTTGGATTGCCGGTTGGGCATTATTGGCTGAATATATCATTGCGGTTGCGTTTGTTGGATCCGGGTTATCAGCGAATTTTAGAGGACTGATTTCTCAAATTGGTATTAACTTACCACCAGCAATATCAGGTGCGCTTGATACCCATTCATTATTTGGTTGGGCATCATCGGTTAGTGGTCCTAAAGGCGGGGTTGTTGATATTGTTGCCTTTATCGCAATTATTGCCGTTGCATGGTTGTTATCGCATGGTGTGCATGAGGCATCTCGTGTTGAAGTTGTACTGGTTGTTATTAAAGTGCTAGCCGTTTTGCTATTTATTGTGGTTGGTTTAACAGCTATTCACCCTGAAAATTATTCACCATTCGTTCCTGCATACACGCCTAATGGCACAACCATAGGTGGTTTCCAAGGAATTTGGGCCGGTGTGTCTGGTATTTTCTTGGCGTACATTGGGTTTGATTCAATTGCTTCAAATTCTGCCGAAGCGGTGAACCCACAAAAGACAATGCCTCGTGGTATTTTGGGATCATTATTGATCGCAGTTGTTTTGTTCGTTGGTGTTTCACTTGTCCTTGTAGGAATGTTTAAGTATACAAAGTATGTTGATAACGCTGAACCGGTTGGTTGGGCCTTGCGTGAAGCTGGTCATCCAATCGTGGCAGCCACAGTTTCAACGATTGCGGTTGTTGGAATGGTAACGGCCTTGATCGGGATGATGATGGCTGGTTCACGTTTGCTTTATTCATTCGGACGTGATGGTATGTTGCCAAAGTGGTTAGGTGAAGTTACTGAAAATAAAGGATTGCCAAACCGTGGTCTACTCGTTTTGACAGTTGTCGCTGTTGTTGTCGGATCATTCTTCCCATTCTCGTTCCTATCAGAGCTAATCTCTGCCGGTACGTTGATTGCGTTTATCTTTGTTTCATTAGCAATGTACTCACTACATCAGCGTGAAGGTAAAGATTTGCCTAAGGCTGGCTTTAAAATGCCAGGTTACCCAGTAACGCCTGCAATTGGTGCATTACTATCAATTTGGGTCTTCTGGGGCTTGAGTACTGAAGCAAAGCTTTACGCATTGATTTGGTTCATTATTGGAATTATTGTGTACTTCCTTTATGGCGCAAAGCATTCCGTATTAAGAAGTAAATCAAACAAGTAGATATTTATTTTTACTAGGGGGAGTGAGTTATCAAACATGGTTGAAAATAATGATATCTTAAACCAAGAAGAGCAAAATTTTGCGGGTGCGGGCCGCGTTTATTATTTTGATGTGGTGCTCGATTCAGGAAAAGGGGCCATCTTAAAAGATGTCGCTGGTAACGAGTACATTGATTTATTAGCAAGTGCTAGTGCAACGAATACAGGTCATGCGCATCCAAAGATTGTTAAGGCTATTAAAGAACAAGCAGAAAAGTTGATTCACTACACGCCAGCTTATTTTGCAACGTCGACTGAGGCTAAGCTAGCTTCAGAGTTGGTAAAATTAGCTCCTGGTGATGAAGAAGACTGGATGGTCGTATTTGGAAATTCAGGATCAGATGCCAATGATGCAGTAATTAAGTTCGCACGTGGTTATACAGGGCGGACGAATGTCGTCTCATTTGTTGGCGCTTATCATGGTTCAACTTATGGTTCGATTTCTGCGTCGGCTGTTAGCTTGAATATGACTCGTAAAATTGGACCATTATTGCCTGGCTTTTACAAGGTGCCATTTCCATCACCTGATAAGCGTTTGCCTGGTGAAAGTGATGCTGATTTTTCAGAGCGATTGTTTGCAGAGTTTAAAGAACCTTTCGAAAACTACTTACCTGCTGAAGAGACAGCGGTTATTATGATTGAAGCAATCCAAGGGGATGGCGGCATTATGACCCCACCAGCAGGCTACTGGCAAAAAGTAGCGGCTTTTGCTCACGAACATGGTATTCTGCTAGCAGTTGATGAGGTTAATCAAGGTTATGGTCGCACAGGCAAGTTCTGGTCTTTTGAAAACTTTGATTTACAACCAGATTTGATTGCCATGGGGAAGTCGATGGCTTCAGGCTTGCCATTAAGTGCTGTCTTGGGTAGACGAGAGATTATGCAAAGTCTGGATGCACCAGCTAATGTATATACAACGGCTGGTAATCCTATCAGTGCTGCTTCAGCGTTAGCAACGCTAGATGTGATTAAGTCTGAAAACTTAGTCGCACGATCTGCTGAACTTGGTAAGTTTGCCAAGGAGTTTTTCGCAAAAGAACAAGCCGCATTTGATTTTATAGGCGATGTTCGCTTGTATGGGTTGAATGGTGGTATCGATATCATTGACCCAGAAACTGGTTTGGGGGATGAACAAGCCACTAATACAATTATCTATAACCTATTTAAGCAAGGTGTGTTGATGATTTCATTGCGTGGTAGTACTTTGCGTTTCCAACCACCACTAGTGATTAAAGAGGAAGAATTACAACAAGCATTTGATGTGATTCATAAGGTCTTTACTAGCTATCAAGCTGGTGAATTAGTTGAACCAAGTGGACGTCATCATATTGGCTGGTAATTAAAAAACGGCCAACTGACCATAACGAATTGTTATGATTGGTTGGTCGTTTTCTTATGTAAAATACTTTTACTTTTCTGCCTGTGAGATAGCAGCATGCAAGCCAGCAAAGTCGACATCATGTTTTGCAAAGTCGGTATTGTTTGTTGGCAAGTGTAAGTTCAGAGTATCAAATATGTCGATTTTTAAGTCTACACTATCGGTATCAAAACTTAGTACATGACCACCAACAGTCCGATCATCACTAATAAAGTGAATATGCCATCCGCCGGCCATTACGCCAGTGTATAGGTCATTACCAAAGTCACCAACTAGGGTACCCGTAACATTTTCATAATTGAATACGGGTTGGTTAGCAGCGACCGTACCGAAATCTGGATATGGTTTTTCCTGTTTAGGAGCAACCCGAACTTGAAGATTTTTAATCGTACCGTGGGCTTTGATTGATAGGAATGTGTTATTTAACTTTTGTTCGTTGACTAATTTTTCCAGTAATTCAAACGTTAGTGGTGTATCGTTAACTTTTACATTATTAGTTGAGGCCTTATGGGCTGAAGAAAAGGGTGTGGTTGTATCCAAATCAGTGATTTCAACTGTTTCGCCTGAAGACTTTGTTTGATAAGCATGGCCGTCAAGAATAGTGACTTCACCATCTAAGCCATGTGTTGTACCAATGCCGTCATTACCATTTTCAAGTAATTCTGAAAAACTAAGAGTACCATCATATAAACCAGCCATGATTAATTCGAGGGTGCCGTGTTGAAAAATTTTATTCATTGTCTACTCCATATTTCTTATTAAATCTAAACGCTTACTTAATGTTCGTACATTTAATAAGTAATTATAGCACTTTAGAACTTAAAAAGAACTTACAAATTATTAATAATATTGGTCGATTTTGTATCAAACTTCTGTTTTGGTGTAGAAGTGCGTGTTTATAGACTGGTATACTGAAACAAGAGATAATGGGGAAGGTTCAAAGATATGACAGAAGTTTATGTATTAGGACATAATCATCCAGATACGGATGCGATTGGATCTGCTATGTCCTTAGCGTATTTATTGAATGAAATGTACAATGTTAAAGCGATTCCGGTTATCTCTCAAAAGCCAGATATAGAAACAAGATATGCCCTAGATTATTTTAAAATACCAACGCCAATGGTTGTTAGAACTGTTGCTAATAAGCAAATTATATTAGTTGATCATAATGAGATTGCACAATCATTAGCTGACTTTGAAAACTCAGAAGTATTAGCAATTATTGATCATCATAAGCTTGAAATTAAGACCAATAAACCAATCTGTTTATTCAGCGAGCCCGTTGGTGCAACAGCAACAATCATCTATTTTAAATATAAAGAATTAGGAATTAATATACCTGAAAAAATAGCTGGCTTAATGTTATCAGCTATCATTTCTGATACTTTACTATTAAAAGGTCCAACGACAACTAAAAAGGATTATGTGGCCTACCAAGATTTAGCTGATATTAGTGGCGTAGCTGATGCTGATAGGTATGGTACAGAAATGTTAAAAGCAGGTGCGGTAATAAATAATAATATGCCGGAAGATTTTATTAATGGTGATGTTAAAGACTATTTTATTCAAGGCAAACACATTCGTATAGCACAAGCATACGTCACGGATATAGCACCAGTTTTAGAAAAAATAACGGATATTAAGAATGAAATGAATAAACACATTTCAAAAAATTATTGTGATTTATTTATGTTTGTTATAACAGATATTCTAAAAATTAATTCTATGATAGTGGTACTGGGGGATGAAAGGGCAGTTGTCGAACGAGCGTTTAATACTAAACTAGCGCATGATATGTGTTATCAGCCAGGTGTTGTTTCGCGCAAAAAACAGATTATTCCACTATTGATCAAAGCCTTTTTAGCTAAATAAAAAACGCTATTCAGTTAATTGAATAGCGTTATTTTAGTATGATGGCAGTTCAGATTAGTTAATTTTTGAATATTGATTATTAAAGTATATTGAAAGTGAACCTATTGATTAATTTTGAGTGGTTAACAAGTCTTGTAAGCCATCTTTATTGGTTTCTGATAGTGTTGGTGTCTCAGTTTGAGAAAGTGGTGTGACACTGGCTTTTGAGAGGCGCTTTTCATTTGTTTTAGATAAACCTTTCCAGTACATAGTATCGTCCTTTCTGAATGAAAACATAGAGTGTATGTCTATTTGTTTGTTATGATATACGATAATTCTAACACATATTAAGAAACCTCTATTTTTTATATCATGGATTACTTGCTAGTTCTTAATATTAGCTGCAATATTTATGTAGTAGGACAGGATTGGTTTAGAAATTTGAAAAAGAAAGAGGTGAATATATGAGTTCAAGGCAGGAAGGGACAGAGGCAAAACAACGACACAAACTAAAAGCTATTATTATAGCACTTGTTATTGTGTTGATAATGTTGATCAGTGGTATAGGTTGGGGAATTTCACATCAGTTAAATAAATCTAACAAGATAGAATCAGCTAGTTCAATGAGTAATGTTTCATCAGCAGAAAGTACCGAATTAGAAAAATCAAGTTCAGTGATTGATAGCATAAGTGATTAAGAAGGTGCTACAGGCAGTTCAGAAGACATTATAAATTCAAACCGTTCCGAAGGTGATGATGTAACAGCAAACGAAACGAAGATGCTTCGTCAACGTCAAGAAATTGTACTAGGAATCAATAAGTCAGTCTATTATGATAGAGACAAAGATGTTCCAAACTTTAGCTACATGACGGAAATACCGCATGGATTTACCGCTTATTTTGATAACGGCGATATTCTTAAAGTGAAAGAAGTTGATAACTCTGAAGGACTTGCAGATGATTACAAATTTGAAGAAAATCAAGGATGGCAAGTAGAAGCCGATGGCGAGAATATTTTTGAAAATATTATATTAGAAAAGCCTAGTGGCATGGGCGGCGCGGCGTACCCATCACCTACAGAAGACGAATTGCATCAGTATGGCATAAGATAGGTGTTTTGCTCTATATATTTAATAACAAAAGGTAGGGTATATGAGTTCAAGGCAGGAACGGGCAAAAGAGCAACAACAGCATAAGAAATTTAAAAAGCGCATTATTGTGATTGTTGTTGCTATATTAGTTATTATTAGTAGTATATTTGTTTTTCATCAGTTAAATAAGCAAAATAAAATAGACGCACGAGAGTCAGCGTCCCCAGTACAAAAACATAAGGTAGCTAACAATAATCATGAAGAATCTCGTAGTAGCTCATTAGGTGTAGCAAGTCATGGTAACGAGGTAGATGCAGGCAATGAAATAACGAGCGTGCAGGAGGGTACGACAGACGAAAGCCAAGAGGTTAATGCATACGGGCATTCGGTTAAAGAAAATCAGCAGGATAATACGGGTATTGCTGAAAGTGATCGACAGCGAAATGAAGATTTAGAAAACTTAGATTATATAGTCACTGCGCCTTTAACGTATGAACAAAAAATGATTCAAATGAAAGCTTGGGGCTTTTCCTTTACGCCAGCGCCACCATCAGAAAATTTAGTTATTTGGGGGCGTGATGTCAGGTCAAGTACTGGTTCAATGGGCATCATTTATCCAGATGGAAGTGTTGAAAAAGTCAATTAATTTTTAATTGTTAGGTACCATATAAGAATCATGATTAAACACTAGTATTTATTTACTGGTGTTTTTTAAGGCGGCGAATTTACACTTGAAGTGGAACACAAAGATAAATAAAAACTGATTCATTGCGAA
>OMJG01000367.1_pt1 | contig 34529 bp, 32 predicted proteins | sample 1646431 | NCBI WGS metagenome assembly OMJG01 (sample SAMN03771674, study PRJEB25209) | food metagenome | isolation source: Cotija cheese | place: Mexico:Jalisco,Michoacan | collected 2011-12-12
AAAAACATCACGTTTCGTTATGGCTATTGGCTTTAATCGTGATTGCGCTCGGTGGGACGGTCGTGTACTTTGTCAAAGCAGCCAGCAGTCAAGACTTAGTTGAAACAACCAGTTCTTCAAGTAGCAGCAAAGCGCGGAAAAAATCTTCTTCGAAGAAGGCGTCCAGCGCTTCGAAGAAAAAGAAGAAACATTCAAGCTCAAGTAGTGAAAGCACCAGTGAAACGACTGCTGAAAGTACGGATGCGGATACCGGTAGTGCTGCTGATACGACGCCTACGGATAATGATAGTAGTTCAACTGCCACTAATACGACGACTGGCAATACAACAGCTAGTTCGCATAGTAGTTCAACCACTAGTCACCAATCGTCGACTAGTAGCGCTACTAAGTCAAGTAGCACGACGGCATCTAGCAGCACCACATCCAAGAGTGATACGCAGTCAAGTAGTTCGGAAAAGAGTAGTTCAACTACTTCAGGAACGACTTACAGCACACTAAAAGAAGCCACTGATCATGGTGAAAATTCGATTAGTGGTAACTATAAGGTCACGACGGACAGTGCTGGCTCGTACCATGTTTCAAAAGCTGATTAATTTTGATAGCAATCATGATGTTTGAACTAGGCTTTTGCGATCGTTTTCGGTATAATAGCCTTAAAATGATTGTAAGAATTGGGTGATGAAATTGAATCGCAATGTGGAAGTTAAATATCCAGCCATTTTTCGTGATGAAGGCACGTATTGGGATGTACGGTTTCCAGACGTTCCTGCTGCCCAAACCTTTGGGGCGAGTGTCCAAGTTGCTGCAGACAATGCGGCTAACGCGTTGGCAATTGCGCTTTTTGAACAATCACTACCGGCGGCATCAAATCCGCAATATTGGCGGTTAGCCTCAACGGAATTTGTTGTTTGGATTACGATGGCGGATGTCCAATTTGGACCAGATGCCGATACGCCGGAACCAATGAATTAAATATAACGACGAAAACGGGACCAACACAAGTGGGTCCCGTTTTCGTATCGCATGAAAGAAGTTGATGATCAATGCAAGCACATCCGTTAATTTTTGATACGGCAATTGCTAAGGATAAACCGGAGAATATTCGGCATCCGCATAATGCCTGCCCGTTTTGTGACCCCCAACAATTAACTGATATTTTAGCCCAAGATGCTGATCGGATCTGGCTAATGAACAAGTTTCCGACCTTACAAGCGACGTGGCAAACGATCATTATTGAATCGGCCGCACATGATGGCGATATTTCGCTTTATTCACCCGCGCAAAACCGGGCTGTTTTTGCGTTTTCACTGAAGCATTGGCAAGCGACGATGCTAGTGATCGGTTTGAATCCGTTTTGCTGTACAAAAACTTTGGTCCCCATTCAGGTGGTAGTTTGCGCCATCCCCATATGCAGATTGTTGGCTTAACGGATATCGATGGTTATACTAACGTGCGCCCAGCTAACTTAACTGGGTATCCCGTGATAACGGATGGTCAGATTCAAATCACCGTTTCTGATCAACCAATCATGGGATTTGTCGAGATCAACGTAACAGCACCGTTAACGGCAGTATCACAGCTGGCCGATGCTGTTCAACAAGTAGTTCAATATACATTGAACACTTACTTTCATGGTTGGTGTGACAGTTATAACTTGTTCTTCTATCCGCAAGGTTCACAAATCGTTGCTAAGGTGGTTCCACTGTTTAACGTTTCACCATATTATATCGGTTATCGCCTGTCACAAGCTGACGCCCCTGAACGGATGCGGGCGATTGCGGGCGAAATCCGGCAACAATTCTTAGCGACCAGAGATTAGTCGGTATAGTCGGTTCTGAAAAAAAGTTGCACAAATAAACCCCACGAGCGCCTAAATGGCTGTCGTGGGGTTTATTTGAGGTGGGGTAGAACGCCTTAGCCTGGTTAGAACCTAATTATCGTTAAAAGAGGGCTCTTAGATAATTAGTCGTCGGGGAACCAATAGCGTTGTCTGAATGTCACGTGTTAGTAATCGGGGCCGTGCTTGAAAGTTTACAGAAGTGAGCCCTAATTTACGGTATGAAACTCGTATCGGTAGATTCCCAGTAGTGTCATCAGTGTCAGTAACCCGCAACTGCCAAAAGTAACGGTAAAGCCCACCATCTGAATCAGCCAACCGATAAGTGGGAAACTGCCGACCATGGCCAAACTAAATGCCATACTCGCGACACTCAACAAGGTTGCACGCTGGCCGTTGGAAATCAGTTGATTATAGTAATTAGAAAATAACGGTTCAATCATTGCCATCAAACTGTTGATGACTAAATAAATGATGACCAGCAAACCAATGGCGTGGCCGAAAGTGCTGAGAAGCGCAATGACCAGCCCTAAACACAGCTTTACTAATAATTGTCGTTGGGTTTGGTGACGCTGTAACCAAGGTGTTATTTGAATGGCCAGAATATTGAGTATCATTCCTGAAATGAGGACGGTTGTGATTAACGCTCCACTAAAATGATGGGCCGTCATGACTGTTTGAAAATAGTAATAATAAGTTGTTCCCAATGCTGAAAATAAGGCGTCAAACACCATCAAGGTTCGCAACCGGGGTTGTGCAATTAAGAGATGTCCGGCCGCGATTAGAATTTGATGTAAAGTTGGTTGCTCAGCACTGCTAGTTGCTGAGGGGGTGTGCGAGACGTGTAACCAACTCGCTGTGACGATGGCAATGGCAGCAACGATTAAGTACAACCAGTACGTCGTGATCAAGTGATTCGGTAGGAACCAACCGGCTAGGACGACCCCAATCGTATCAGCAAGTTCGATCGTAGTGTTCAGAGTCGTCGTTACTCGGGGATAATGTTGAGTTGCCTGATCGGTTACTAAACTGTCATATTGGGCAGCGGCAATGGTGCCAGATTGAAGATTATACGCCCAGGCCTGTAAAATAAAGGCTACAATGAACCACGTCAGACTATGAGCTGTTAACATAATAATCGCATGACTAATGGCCATTAAGCGGCTTCCAACGAGGACACTACGGTACCCAAAACGGTCGGCTAGAATGCCAGATGGGACCTCTGAGAGAAAACTAGTGAGGTGAAACACGCTTTCACATAGGCCGATTTCAACTAGTGATAAGCCTTGCTGTTGTAAAAAAATGACCCATAGGGTGGTGATACCAAAAAAGGCGCAGGCGGCGTAGCCATAACTGAGGCATAAGTTACGACGGGTAATTGGTGATAACATATTAAACTCCTTTGGCGGCCACGAGGGGACAAAAAAAGACGACGCATTGTCGTCAGAACTCGTGACATCGCGATGGCTAATGAGATACATTTAACTTGGAAAAAAGGGTAGACTGCCCCCCTTAGTATCACCGTAATTGCAAAAATCGTGCGTTTAAGGTTGATCCAAGCCAAATTTTTAGCCAACATGTTTTTCACCACTTTCTAATTTTCTCACTTATCTATTAGAATATTAACACAAGCGGGGCGTAACTGACAACTTAATGGGACAAGTTTGGTTGACTGATATTTATTCTGAGTGTGGTATGATATTAGTTAAATGAACAAGATGGAGGAATAATCATGCAAAATTTAATTCCAGGAGATATGTTGGAAGTTAATCAAAAACTTAAGTGGGAATTAGATGCGGGAATGACTGCGGATGAAAGTAGCGTGATTAATGAGGCCATTTTAGCGGGTACCCAGTATTTTGTTGATGAAGCCCTAGAAGGTAGTTACTTGACCGTTAAGTGGGCCACTGACGGTCAAGCGATTGAGCTCTATGGAACAACGGGGACGGTTGTTGGCCGCATCAAGCCGCTGTCTGATCAGTTAGAAAATGATTTTCGACAAGATTCACAAGGCTTATTTATTCGTATTGAAAAAGAGGTCGCAGTGATTGTACGTGATAATTAGGTTGAATTGATTAATGAGGTGATGGACATGTTTGATCAAGATGAAGAACGGTTTGCAACGTTAGGTTTAGCTTCCAAACTACCAAGCGCGGTTATTGATGGCATTTGGGGGATTATTGATCAGAATTTAAAAGGAGTCGTCCGGTTACCACGAGTGCTTCAATTCGCACTCATTGCCCGTAATGGTCAGGTCACGGTTGCTTTTGATGCTCAGCACGATGCCATCATGGAATTTGACTTACCCACCAGTTATCAGCAAGAATTTCCGGAGACAGTCGCGGTACTGGATGACGGTCAGTATCAAACCATGATGTTGCTAGATGAATTGTCTGTTTAAGCGTTAAGCGATTGTTTAAGGGGCGAATGCGAAGGCGTTCGTGAAGTGGACCGTTAAATAATCGCTTTTTGGTTGGTCGTCTTTGACTAGGCAGCGTCGCGCAAAATTTGTATAATTAAATGACAGGTGTTGAAGTCGTTACTATTTCGAAATGGCTTAACCCATTCGACGCAGTAATCGTTTAGACAAACGTTATAACGTCGATATTGTAGAAAGGTGTGGATTTCAATGGCGAAAACAGCAGTGTGCATTGTCGATCAGCAACGTTACCAAGTTGTGGACGGCATGCGATTAGAAGAATTGGAAACAAGCTTGCGGCAAATGATTATGAAGGACTTTCCGCAAGCTCATAACAGCAGTTTCATTTGTAGTGAGCATCTTGTCCATTACCGCTTGGCGAAAATGGACAAGATGATTGAAAACGATTATCATCAAAATGATAAGGTCAATGCACAGTTGTCCAAGATTCTAGCCAATAATACTTACCAGGTCGTTGATGTTAATAATGAACTTGAAAGTTCACTGACGTTTGGTCAGCGAGTTGCGGATGGGGTGGCACGTTTTGGTGGGAGTTGGGCGTTTATCATCTCGTTTGTCGTTGTGATGCTAGTATGGATGCTGTTGAACGTTTTGCCAATTTTTAGCCACCATTTTGATCCTTACCCCTTTATCCTATTAAACTTATTTCTGAGTATGGTCGCGGCTATTCAAGCGCCATTGATCATGATGAGTCAGAACCGGGCTGCAGAGTACGACCGGCTGCAAGCGGCTAATGATTTCAAAGTAAACTCAATGTCTGAGGAGGAAATTCGGGTTCTGCATTCGAAGGTCGACCATTTGATTCAACAAGATGAACCTAATATGCTTGAAATTCAAAAGATGCAGACACAAATGCTAGGTGAAATTCAGGCACAGGTCAATGAACTGCGCCGATTACAGCCTAAACGCCGGCGTAATCAGATTTAGACAGTAACTTGCTCGTAACAAAAAACTGAGTTTGAGAATAATAAAATTCTCAAACTCAGTTTTTTGGTTGGCTACCAGATAAGGTGCAACGGTTGACAGCCGGTTTATTTATATTTAGTTTCTAAGGCACTCATCCAGTAACCAAGCGCAATCCCAACTGCCAGTGCCAGTGCGCTTAGTAGATAAGTACTGAGCGTGGCGTTGGCATATGAGATGCTTTCAGCAGCATATGGATTTGGAATCAGGATCAGCATGGTGCTAGCGAGGACGATGCCGAGGATGAAGTGGTAGACTCGTGAATGGAACTTCACTAATAGGTAGTCCATTAATTTAGAGAATAAGGCCATTGCAAGGGCACCACCGATGGCAATCGGTAAGTAGACGCCCATGATGTCTAATTTTTTAAAACCGGTCAGCATGGGCGTAAAGAGGCCCAGAATGAGCAGTAAGTTAGAGGGGCTTAGCCCGGGGACTAGTACGCCCAAAGCAATCAAGGCGCCGGCAACGATGAAGCCACCAAAGTTGGCCGGCAAGGTCCCAAATAGCTCACTCATGAAATAGAGCAACCCGGCACTGATGATGAAAGTTCCGAAGAACCAGACCCCATCGAGCCAGTCACGGGGTGTTTGGCTGGCAGCAGTTTTCATCAGCGCTGGTAAGGTCCCAATAATTGCGCCAGCAAATCCCCAGAGCACAATAACCTGAGCATGGGCCAATAAGTATTCCAGTGGGGCGGATAAGAGGGCAATTCCGACGATTCCCCCTAATCCGACCGGAACAAAGTACCAGAAGTCGCGCTTGAAGTTACGGCGGAAGTGGGCCATGAAGCCCAGTAAGCGTTCGTAAATTCCAAGAATAGCGGCCAGGACCCCACCAGAGACGCCCGGCAAAATGAAACCGAGGGCAATGACGACGCCTTTAAAGAATCGTTTCCAGAAAGTATCAGTTGTTTTAGTTGGCATAAGTAAACTCCTTTAGCTCTAATGACTGGTATTCCAGTAATAATCAAAGTAATTAAAGATACCAGATATTATTATGAAAGGCAATTAAAATCCGTTTGATGTGGTACTTGTCAGCAGCAAGAGTTGCTAAGTAGATTATTTTATCATAAAATGAATGAACGTGAAAAATCTGTAATTTTATGAAAATTATTATTAAATTGGATTAAAGGAAAGTTGAGGTCGTATGGAAAATCAACAACTTGCCCGCAAGTTAAAACGGCGTCACGTCCAAATGATTGCGCTCGGTGGTGCCATTGGGACGGGACTGTTTTTAGGTTCAGGGTCGGCCATTAAGCAGGCTGGACCGTCGATCTTGTTAGCCTATGCCATTGGTGGTTTCTTCTGTTACTTGATGATGCGGGCACTTGGTGAACTATTGTTATCAGATACGCGCTTGCACTCATTTTTGGAGTTTATTAATCGTTATCTGGGCAAGCGCTTTGAGTTTGCCATTGGATGGACTTATTGGCTCTGTTGGATCAGTCTTGCGATGGCTGATTTGACCGCGAGCGGGATTTATATTCGTTACTGGTTCCCATGGATTCCACAATGGGTGACACCGTTGATTATTATTTTGGTTTTATTAATATTCAATATGTTGTCTGTCAGTGCGTTTGGCGAGCTAGAATACTGGTTTTCAATGATCAAAGTCGTCGCGATTATCGCACTGATCGTGACCGGTGCGATTTTAATTGGCTCATCGGCACACGTTGGGGGTCAAACCGTTTCGGTGACTAATTTAGTCAGTCATGGTGGGTTTTTCCCTAAAGGTATCCATGGGTTCCTAATGTCATTTTCATTAGTTATTTTTGCGTTTACGGGCATTGAAATGGTCGGTATCACGGCTGGTGAAGCCGAAAATCCGGAAACGGAATTACCACGGGCTATCAATAGCTTGCCCATTCGAATTTCGTTCTTCTACGTTGGGGCCCTATTTGTGATTATGGCTATTTATCCTTGGAATCAGATTACAACGAGTCAGTCGCCCTTTGTACAAGTCTTCAGTGACGTTGGAATCAAGGCAGCTGCTAGTATTATTAACTTTGTGGTCTTGACGGCGGCATTGTCGGCTTGCAACAGTGCGATCTTCAGTACGAGTCGGACATTATTTACATTAGCACATGGCGATAATGCCCCTAAATGGATGGGAAAAGTTAATCGATATAACGTCCCGGCACGGTCACTATTATTTTCATCATTAATTTTATTAGTAATCGTGGCCTTGAATTATGTCATTCCTAGCACGGTCTTTACGCTGATTTCAAATGTTGCCACGACTAATTTTATTATTGTCTGGTGCGCATTACTAGTCTGTCATTACGTCTATAAGCGAACGGCAGCTAGTGCGCAGAATCCATTTAAATTACCATTATTTCCAATTTCTAATATTATGACATTAGTGTTTTTTATCGCAGTTACGGTCGTCTTATGTTTTGACCAAGTTAATCGCTGGGCCGTCATTGGTTCAGTCGTATGGTTCGTGATGTTATTAGTGATTGAGCGAGGCATGCATCGTGTTAAGTAGTCATCTTTAATTATTATCGCCGCCACCTATTAATTGGTAAACCAAGTTTGCCAATTAATGGCTGGCGGTTTTCTTGTGAAATGCAATAATCACCCGTGATGCCAATTTCTATTCTATAATTGAATAAAGCTTGCCATCGTGAATCTGATGATAGGGAAATTATGGTTGCTAGATTTTTGTGATTAATGGGGAGGGTGTCAGTATGAATTATCGAAAATTAATCGTGCTACCACTGGCGGTATTATTAGTTGGTTGCGCGCCACAAACGCAAGGTAGTCAGTCAGCTGCTAGTCAAAGTACGACGATTACTAGTAAGGCTAGTGACAATAGTTCGAAACAGTCAAAATCTAAGACTGCTAATCAGTCTGATAGTAGTACTAAGGACCAGTCCAGTCGTTCAACAACAGCAGGACAGTCGAAGGCGGCCGGTACTTCTAGTAGCACCTCAGCATCGAATTCGACCGCTGCCACGCGGTTAACGACGCTTAATCAGCAATTAACCAAAGCATTGGGATCTCAGATATTAGTCCCCAAAAAGGATGGCTTAGCCAGTGGGAGTGCCAAGTTAAACATGCGTTACCAAGGGGACAACCAGAACTACACGGTTAAATATAGTGTTGGTCAACAAGCCAAGCCATTTAATGATACGGCAGTAGCGGATGAAACGGCTTATGCAACCGTCACTAAAACGACCTATCCATCAGCAAACACCGCGGCTAAACAGGTTGGTTACCGTGATAACAAGTCAGCAGCAGGTCTACCAACAGTGGCTTTGGGCCACCAGATTACGGCACACATTGATTCGGGTGCTGGTCAGCGATATATTATTTGGAACGAGGGGCGGTGGTCGTTAACCGTGCACACGAATATGATGCACAATGACGCCGGTATCGCTTTAGCCAAGCAGGCTGTTAACACCTTTGAGACTGTCTACTTGCCGGCCCCACAGTCAGTCGGTGCTATTACTTTTGAAGCTATTTTGTCAGGTGGATTGGATCAAGTTATTCAGTGGCAAAGTGGTAAGGTCGTTTATAAAGTCAGTGCTCGTGATACGACAACGGCCATCAAGATGGCAGCAAGTATGCAGTAACAGGCGTACCATTGTCAACATCGTCCCAGCCTAATCAGGTTGACTTAGTGAAGTAAAGCTAAGTCAAAAAGACTAAATAGCAGTGTAATTGCCCTTAACGGCTAACCAAACTGCTGTTTAGTCTTTTTTTTGATCAATAACCGGTTTAAGAGATGGTGGCACACAGTCAATAAATAATAGCCGTCATCAATTAATGGGTCAGCGGGGCTGGCGTAATTGCTGTTCAATTGACTGGGTCGTTTTTAAGATGAGTGCTTGATCACTCAATGGCAGGATACGATGGTGAGTGAGTACCGCTGAATCAGTTAATGCTTGGTAAACTTCGGTGGCAACGACCCAACACGTATTGGTATCGTAATCGTGGGCGTGGAGTAAATCATAGCCATCACTTGTGTCTAAATAGACTTGAAAGCCAATTCCTAGTCGTGCTTGTAACCGTTTCGCATAGCGTTGATAAAGCGCACGGTTAGCCACCGGATCCCTAGTTGGGCCAATAATCCGATCACCTAGTTGTAAGTTAGGCACTAAGCGCACTTGCATGGTCAGCGCCTCCTTTGCGTTGAAAATCATAATCTTATTTTAGCTTAATCACTTGACAAAATAAAGGAACTCAACAACTAAAGTCTAATTGATGAGTTCCTTTATTGTAATGATTTAGACGAGCAGATGAAGGAGTCCCCAGCCAGCAATTCCAATTAGCAAGGCATAGCCAAGTCCAGGTAACAATGTTTTTCGTAAGATAGCACCTTCCTGTCCGCTCAGGCCAACTACTGAGCTGACAGCAACAATGTTGTGCACACATACCATGTTACCAGCCGCGGCGCCAACGAGTTGAGCAGCAAGAATCACCGTTGTGCTGAGACTAGCATTGGTTGCAATGTCAGCCTGAATCTGGGCAAAGGTCAGGGTCGAAACCGTCGTACTACCAGTTACAAAGGCACCTAGTTGTCCGAGAAACGGTGCCATGATTACCCAAACATCGGCCAGATATTTAGCGATAAACTTGGCGATATACATCGGCATACTTGGCAGATTAGCTTGGTTCAAGCCAGAGTTGGTGAAGACCTGAACCATGATTAAGGTTACACCCAGCGCGATAGCAGTGTTTCCCATCGAACGGATGACTGAGCCTGCGGTGGGGAGCAAAGGCTTTAATGAGCGGGCCTGGACCAGTAGACCAATAATGGCCGCGATTGCTAGAATCGTCCCTGGCGAGTAGAGTAGCTCCCAGTCGGAGTTGATCTGGCTGTAGCCCAAGATATTCGTCCAGGACAGATTCGCATAGCGGATCAATACTTGTTTTAGCGGTGCAATGACTCGACTAGCGAGTAATAAGATGACAACTAGTAAGTAAGGAAACCAGGCGACAATTAAGCTCATCTGACTGGGCGCTGGTGTCTTTGCCGCCACAGCGGTTGTTCGCCAAGGGTGGGTTTTAAGCTGAGTTGGTAATAACCAATGTAGGCGAATCGTAATGATGGCAACAATTAGCGTGCCCAGCGGGGCAATGATTGAAACAAATTCATAGCCAATGAACAACGCACTTAATAATGCAAGCCCGCTGTAGACAAAGCCTATCAGTAAGGCCCATGGCAAAAGGGTTAGCCAACTTTTTAGTCGATTATCTTTAGGACCAAACCACATAATGAGAATTAAAATCAGGACAGCGGGCATTAACGCCCCCACAAAGAGATCGAGTTGGGTGATTCGTAAGCCAATCAAGTTCAAAACATGTGTTTTTTCAGTAACGTTGCTTAATCCGACAGTTAGCGGTGTACCGACCGCACCAAACGCGGCGGGGGTTGAGTCCGCTACAAGGGCCAAGATAACAGCAGCCATTGGCGAAAATCCTAGTGCGATTAACAACGGTGCGGTAACCATGGCGGGGGTGCCAAAGCCGGAAACACCTTCAATGAGGCCACCGAACAAGAACGCTACCAGAACTGTTTGTAATCGCATGTCAGCAGATAAGCTTTGAAAGCCTTGATTGATACGATCAATGGCTCCCGTTGCTCGTAAGCAGTTCAACATAAGGAGTGCTCCAAATAAGATCCATAAAATTGGGAGCGCTTTGTGAAGCGCTTGTAGAATCGAAGCAGTCAGTACGGATGGACTGAGGTGCCAGAAAAAATAACCGGTTATGATGACGACAAGGGCACTAAGACCCATGCCGCGGGTTGCTGACAGATTCAGTCCTCCCAATAGAATTAAGGGCAGGATGATAGCGGCGCTAGCAATAAATATCATGGTCGTGAAAGCCTCCTTTGGCGATGATCAAGATTGCGGATGCGCCTTAGTAAAATAGCGCTGCCCGTAGAGTGTGATTAATGAAATAATGAGTGAAATGGCTGTTAATGGCCATACCATACCCATTAGGTAGGTCGTTTTCAAAGCGGCTGAAGTCGGGGCAAAAAAGTTCAATAAAGCTAGTTGTTTAAAGCGGCTAATGATAACTAGTAACCCGAAGAAGCATAGCTGACAAAGTAGGCCACCATACGTTGAAAATCGGTATTTATGGATGATAGCCAGATCCGGATCATCAATTTCAGTCGCATAGACACTAGTATTGATGGCTGGATTTTCAAAGCCAATGTATAGTGAGATCAATAGTAACCCAATAACGTAAAGACTTGGCTGAGCGGTTACGACTAGGAGGTGTCCTAAGATCAGACCACCGAGTGCCATAATTGTTGCTCGCTGTGAATCATGCTGTCCTAGCAATTGATATAACGGACGGCCTGTTTCAAAACCGAGTAGGTAAATGGCGAAGACAAGGTACATGCCCATTTTGCCAAAGATAAAGACGCCGAAGAAGCTATTAAAAAGTAAGACAAAGCTGAGTAAAAAACCGCGATTGACGATGCGTACCTTATTAGCCGGCATTGCTTGCCAATCTGCGGCTAACTCGAGGTTCAGTAAGACAATGGCAACAACAATAATGCCCAGTACTGCTGGTAATGCAATTTGCAACGTGGCTTTTCGTAAGAGAGTCAGTAAGCCGATTGCTGCAAAAAATACGATGAATACTATGACACGCCATGGTTTGATTGGCCGTACTTGAGCGATGTTGTGGTCAGTATAAAATGCCAGTGAGAACTGACTAAGCAAGTGCCCAGCAGGTAGCGCAATAACGAATAATAGCGCCAATAGAACAAAGGCAAGTCGATAACCCCAATTTAAAGCAAAATCCAAGCCAAACAAAATGCCAAGTGCTAAAAAGATTAACCAATAGAACTTCTTTAACTTGAAATCAGTCTGTGTTGATAAGTGCAGTTTGATGGTAAGGTAGTAGGGCCAAATGTTGGCGGATGTGTAGCCTAGACATAAAGCTCCTATTAGTACAACTACTAGATTAGTAGTCAAACTAAACAGCAAACTACCGAGCGCACCCAACCAGAGGCAAATTAACAAGTAACTACTAGCTTTGAGATTTAAGTGTTTGGTGCTAAAAACACTAGCAGCACGTGCAACATAGAAGACAACGATTGCAGCTAAGTAGTTGGTATTGTGTGTTTGTTGGTACTTGAAGAGAATCAAAACGTAGGGCAAGACGATTCCCACGTTAGCCAAAAAATTAAGCGTAGCTACGGAGAAGTCTAATCCGGAGTGTCGTAAACGAGTCAAAAATAATCACAACCATTTCGTTAGTTTTCTAGGCTTAGTATACCAATTAATGGACACAAACGGTGGGAAAAGGTATGTTTAATCGCATCAACTCGGAGGATTTATAGGTATGATAAAGTAGAATTATTAAAATAATAGTACAGGTTTACTTTAACTTAAATAATAAAAACAAAATTCTTACCAACATCATCACAATTTTGTCATATTTATTCACAAAAAACATAAAATTCTTATTTATCATTATCCTCATAATTTAAATAATGAATGGAGTTATGCAAATATGATTTATGCTCAAATTTTAGCTGGTGGTAAGGGTACCCGAATGGGGAACGTCCCAATGCCTAAGCAATTCCTATTATTAGCAGATAAACCAATCTTGATTCATACAATTGAAAAATTTACACTAGAAAGTCGTTTCGATGCTATTTTAGTTGTCTGTCCAGTTGACTGGATTAGCCATACTGAAGACTTAATCAAAAAGTACATTACCGATGACCGAGTACGGGTTGTTACTGGTGGATCCGACCGAAACGAGACTTTGATGAGTGGAATTGCATATATTCAGAAGCAATACGGGATTCATGATGATGATGTTGTTGTAACACATGATGCAGTTCGGCCATTTATAACACAACGGATAATCAATGACAATATTGAAGCTGTCTTAACACATAAAGCAGTTGACACTGTAGTACCGGCAATTGATACAATCGTCCGGGGTACTGACAAACAAGTTATTGATATTCCCGTACGCTCAGAAATGTATCAGGGCCAAACACCACAAAGCTTCCATATTCAGACATTAATTGATTCATACCAAGCACTCAGTACCACACAAAAAGAAACGCTGTCTGACTCGTGCAAAATTTGCTCTTTAGCGGGGCAATCAATTAGTTTAGTACTTGGTGAAAATTACAATTTTAAGATTACAACACCGTTTGATTTACGAGTTGCATCAGCTTTAGTAGAGAAGAGGTCATAAGATGTTAAATCAAGTTTATCGCTTAATCCGCCCTCGCCAATTTGAGGTTGAGACAGTTGCAGAAAAAATCGGTACTGACGACATCATTGTGCGTCCTAAATTCTTATCAATCTGTCATGCTGACACTCGTTACTTTTTTGGCCAACGTTCACAAACTGCATTACGCGCCAAACTTCCAATGGCACTGATCCATGAAGCCGTGGGTGAAGTCGTGTTTGACCCACAAAATGTATTTAAAGCAGGAACATTGGTTGCAATGGTACCAAACACTCCAGTTACAAAAGATTCGATTATTCAAGAAAATTATCTACCCTCATCCAAGTTCCGTTCAAGTGGCTATGACGGATTTATGCAAGAATACGTTTGTTTACGGCGAGATCGAGCAGTAGTTGTCCCAACCGATTTTGACCAGCATATGTCTGCCTTTATTGAAATGATTTCCGTTGGCGTTCAGGCACTGACAAAGCTGGAAAACACTATGGATGATGATAAACGAATTATCGGTATCTGGGGAGACGGAAATCTCGGCTATATCACGGCCACACTTGTCAAACAAATTTTCCCTGACAGTCAATTGTTAGTGTTCGGTCGACATCTGCTGACAAAACTTATCTTGTCGATGATATTTCTCCCGATATTAAAGTTAGTCAGGCGTTGGAATGCACAGGCGGACAAGGCAGTGAAACTGCTATTCAGCAAATTATCCAACATATTCAGCCAATGGGAACCGCTATTCTTATGGGAGTCTCCGAGAATCCTGTTGGTATTGATACTCGTTCAGTTCTTGCAGAAGGGCTGACATTGCGGGGGGTTAGTCGTAGTAGCCGAGAAGATTTCAAGCGGGCCATTGAGATTCTATCTTCTAGTTCAGTCACTCGTGAACGCTTACAGAATCTAGTTGGTGTTGTCAAAAAGGTCAGCACTATTCAAGATATCACTAACTTTTTTGATGGCGCCGTAACTAACTATTGGGGCAAGGAGGTGATGGAATGGGACGTTTAAAGTCTTTAAAGCTCGTGTTACTACACACGAGCTTTAATTTTCTCTATCAAACATTTTATAAAATGTTTGGACCTAAAAAAGGGCGCATTACGTTAGCAACAATGCGTAGCGACCAATTAAATGATAATTTAAAAGCTCTCCATCAGGGGCTATTGATGACTGATATTAATCAGATTAAGATATTTTGCTATCATTATGACCGTACGTTTTCTGGTAAATTAGGATTCTTACTCGCCTCAATTAAAGCACTGTACCTAATTGCGAGATCTGATGTGTTTGTCATTGATGATTACTTTTTTCCGCTATATGCAATTCACAAGCACGAGGACAATCAAGTGGTACAATTATGGCATGCAATTGGTTCCTTAAAAAAATTTGGATTAAGTTTACCAGATGCTAATCAAAGCGTTATGCGGCCACACACGAACTATGATTGGGTCTTGATTAATGCTAAAACGGATCAGCGGGCATATTTGGACGCCATGGCCATTGATGAAGCCCATGTCTTGGCAATCGGTTCCCCAATGGTCGATGATTTGCTCAACCGCCAGCCACAGTGCAATTCTGCTGTTCGCCGTATTTTATATTCACCGACTTATCGGCCTGTCGCCCAAGGTAAACAACAAGTTATGAATTATGTTAAGAATATGATTGATGCTTGTCAACAGTTAACCGGCCAATGGGAAATTTATATTTCACTACACCCATATTTAAAACTTACGGCCATGGCCCTACCACAAAATGTTCATATTTTTCAAGATGCGGAGAAAGTTAAGACACTAATGCCAACTGTTGATTTATTTATTACTGATTATTCATCATTATCGTTGACGTTCAGTTATTTTGAACGGCCTATTTTACTTTATACACCCGATTATGATACTTACATGCAAACTTCTGGATTTTACGTCGATTACTATCAATATTTAAAAGCGCCTTATTTTAACCAAGCTACTCAGGTTGTAAATTATATTAATAATAAATTGGATCACATGGATTTGTCCTATGTACGCCACTTAAAACAAAAGACATTTCCACATCAAGATGGCCGTAACACCGAACGGGTTGTTCAATTTGTTGAAAAATTAACAAGGGGAGAATAATAAATGATACAACGATTAAAACGAATTGCACGCCGAATCATCTATGGACGCAAACAACCTCAATACACTGATACCGAAGCTATATCAGACACACCCACCGCCAACGAAAATATTGCTTTTTTGAATACATTACGAATTGAAAAGGATGCTGAATCATTAATCAAGCGCCAAGTTACTAAATTAGCATTCAATAGTTCTTATTTAGTCATTGAGGGAACTGCTTGGTTTGAAAACTATCCAGAGCAAGATACTGAGCGGATTATCAAAAGCCTTGTATTAACTAATGATATGGGCGAAGAACTCGAAATTCCGTTAATTAATACTCACAGTGAAAATACAGATTTTCCTTACGCAGGATATCATGGTGATGTTAACTTCTCAACACTTAGCAATGGTAAACCACTAATACCAGGAACCTATGAAATCAAGTTACAGTTAAAACAATATCTAGGCAACGGTTGGCTAATTCGTCGGACAACCATCGGTCAAGTTGCCGATACTCAGCAGGATTTAAATTATACGACCAAAATGACCAGTTATTCAGCTAAGAGTAACAAATCATACAGTTTAATTTTCCGCTACAATTTGGCTGCCCAAGCATTAAAAGTGACGTCATACAAGCTGAGCGATGTTAACCCGCTTGAAAATGAATTCACTGAAGATGTTGGCTTAGACAGTGCCGCTATGCGGGCTATTAAACGCCGAGCCTTAAAAGTGTGGTATCGCTGGTATTGTCTGCAACCGATTCATAAGAAACAAATTTCATTTGTTTCCGATAGTCGGGTCACTATTTCTGGTAATTTTGAGTTTATTTATCAGGAACTAAAACGCCGCAATACTGATTTTAAAATTTCATTTTATTTAAAACCAAGTATTAAAACTAAAAAGTCTTGGAAAGAGGTCCGGACGTTAGCCAAAGCCTTGGCAACTAGTCGCTATGTCATTTTAGATGACTTTTACCCGTTAGTTTATCCACTGCATATTCGCGAAAATGCGGATTTGATTCAAGTTTGGCACGCTGTAGGGGCCTTTAAAACGTTTGGTTACAGTCGCTTAGGGATGCCCGGTGGTCCCAAGATTCAATCTTTGAATCATCGCAACTATACTAAAGCCTTAGTTTCTTCTCACAATATTGCGGATAAGTACGCAGAAGGATTTGGAATTGCCCCGGATAAAGTTCAACCGTTGGGTATTCCTCGAACTGATATCTTCTTTGACGAACCTAAGAAACAAGCTATTCGGGAACGATTAGAGAATGATTTACCATTTATTAAAGGTAAAAAGGTTATTCTCTTTGCGCCAACCTTCCGTGGTAATGGACAACAGTCGGCGTACTACCCATTTGAAATGTTAAATTTCAAAGAAATCTATGAAGCTCTGCACGAAGATTACGTCTTTTTATTGAAGATTCATCCGTTTGTGCAGAATAAACCGACCTTACCGTATGAATATTCAAACTTCTATTACGATGTTTCTGATTATCGGGAAATCAACGATTTGCTACTTGTTGCCGATCAATTAATTACCGATTATTCGTCAGTATGTTTCGAATACGCATTACTGAATCGGCCAATGATTTTCTTTGCGCCTGATTTGGCTGATTACATGCAATCCCGGAGTTTCTACTTTAACTACTTTGACTTTATTCCAGGTAGTTTGGCTGAAAATACGGGTGAGTTAATCAATCAGCTACAGCATCCGCAGGTCGACCAAGCTAAATTAGACGGCTTCGTAAACTTCTTCTTTGACGATTTAGATGGCAAGTCTACGGCTCGTTTTGTAGATGCGCTTGAAAATGATTTTGTAGATCCAGATGCAGCTGAATTAGAAAATACTGATGGTTTAGCCATTAGTGAAGATGGCAAGATTATTCCTGACTGGGGTAAAAAGGCCAAATAATATGATAAACTGGAACAGTCAGTGGCACTATCAGCGCTTTGAAGATGCTGATAATGTGATTGGCTGTTTTTGATTACTAGTAGGAGGAATTAATCATGGCACAAATTATGACTCGACGGTTAACAACTGCTGACGTCACTCAATTACAACAGATTAGCATTGAAACATTCAAGGATACATTTGGAAGCCAAAATACGGCTGAAAATATGGCGGCATACTTACAGGACGCTTATAACGTTCCCAAGTTAGTAGCTGAGTTAGCAGAACCTGAATCTCAATTCTATTTTGTTGAACGTTCAGGGGAGTCACTAGGATACTTAAAATTAAACACTGGACAAGCCCAATCAGAAGCAATGGGACCAGACACCTTAGAAGTCGAACGTATTTATATCCGACAGGCCTTTCAACATCAAGGACTTGGCAATCAATTCATGGCACAGGCTATTCAAATTGCTCAAGCCGCTGAGAAACAAAAAATTTGGCTCGGCGTTTGGGAACATAATGAACCAGCAAAGGCCTTCTATACTAAATGGGGGTTTAAACAATTTGGGGCACATGACTTTGTAATGGGAGACGATCGGCAAACTGATTTATTAATGATTAAATCGTTGACTAAAAATTAGTTTTAACGTTAGTACCTGATTGGCTAGATGGGCAAGTAAGCACTAATAAGATTAGTTTGATTTTTCTAATTTGACGTGCCACCCCACTAAAAAGTAGAAAGTCCCTTGCTTTTACTCTGCAGGGGGCTTATACTGTTAATCAATCGTACACGATTGAAAGGAGTATGTTTATGACACCAGAAATCGACTTGGCTAATCAGCTCTGTTTTAGCATTTACAATGCCAATCGGCTGTTTAACAAATTTTATGTCGAGGCATTAGCACCGTTTAAGCTGACATATGCGCAGTATCTCGTTTTAATGGCGTTATGGGAACATGATGACCAGTCATTGCATGAGTTAGGTCAGGTCCTACGCTTGAGTAGCAATACCTTAACACCACTGTTACGGCGCATGGAGGACGCAGGGTGGCTGCAGCGGGAACGACCAGTAACGGATCGTCGCCAGCTAGTCATTCACCTTACGACTCAAGGGAAGCAACAACAAGCAGCGATTGAAACGGCGATTGCGACTTGTATTGGTCATTATCACTTAACAGTTGATGAATATGAGCAAGCGTTGGCATTAAACCAGAAAATAGTGACGACATTGTCACAAGATTTGGCCTAAGCGGGCCTTTTTATTGGCTCTTTCAGTCGTGCACGATTGAAATGCAGAAATTTTAGGAGGATCTTTATATGGCAGATTATGACACAATTTTTATCGGTAGTGGTCACGCGACATGGCACGCAGCAGTGACACTAGCTCAAGCACAACAAAATGTGGCAATTATCGAAGAGGATACGATTGCCGGAACATGCACTAACTTTGGTTGCGATGCTAAGATCCTGTTGGACGGACCTTTCGAGTTGACTGAACAACTCAAACAATATCAGGGGATTGGCGTTAACACATCTCCAACCATCGATTGGGCACAGCTGATGGCTTATAAGCAGCAAATCATTCAGCCCTTAGCCATGCAAATGACGGCGATATTCAAACAATTAGGTATTACAATTATTACCGGTCATGGTGAACTAACTGATACGCATACCGTTCAAGTTGATACTACCAAATATACGGCTGACAACATCGTCATTGGAACCGGTCAGCGACCGGCTAAATTAGCGATTCCGGGTGCCGACCTCATGCACGACAGCCGTGATTTTCTTGATCTTCCAACCATGCCTAAACGCTTGACCTTGATCGGCGCGGGAATTATTTCACTAGAATTTGCTAACATGGCAGTGCTACTAGGATCAGAAGTGCATATTATTGAGTTTGCTGACCGAGCACTACCAGCTTTCTATTCAAAACACGTTGAAAAGATAATGGCACATCTGCAAGCTGCCGGGGTTCATTTCCACTTTGGTGAAGCGCTTAGTCGAGTTACTCAAACAGCGACGGGGTTATTAGCAACTACTAAGAGTGGGCTGTCAATTGTAAGTGATGATATCATTGCAGCGACGGGTCCGCATTCCTAACATTGAGCATTTAGGGCTAACGACAGTCGGTATTGAGACTGATCGTCATGGTATCATCGTAGACGACCATCTACGGACGACTGTTTCTAACATTTACGCAAGTGGTGATGTGATTAGCAAGAGGTTACCTAAATTAACACCGACCGCAACGTTTGAATCAAACTACATTGCAGCTCAATTACTTGGAAATACGGCTGCCATCGATTATCCGGTGATTCCATCAGTTGTCTTCACGTTACCAAGAATCGCGCAAGTCGGTATCAGTGTTGAAACTGCCAAGAGTGATACTGAGCATTTTCATGTTCAGGAATTACCATACGGCAAGCTATTAGCTTTTCAATATCAGAATGAGGTTGACGCGGACTTACAATTGGTTTTTGACCAGGCCAACTACTTAGTTGGAGCTGCCATATACGGTAATGGTGCACCTGACTTAATTAATTTACTGACGATGCTCATTACTGACCATGTATCAGCTAACGAATTAAGTCATAAAATTTTTGCTTTTCCAAGTGCGTCGGTGGGAATTATTGACATGTTGACGCCACTATTACATCATGATTGATAAGTAAATAAATTTACCAACATTAAAAATACTGTGCAGACTGCCTGCCAGTATTTTTTGTGTTATCAAACGTCAGCTTCGATAATTCGTTGCAATCAAGCCTGCTAATTTGGACAGGAATACAATCAAGCCAACGAGTATCCAGGTCATGCTTCCCCAATCCAACCAAGTAGCCCGGACAAATAAATTAATCAGAATGAACCAATTCATCCCGAATAGCCACCAGCTAAAATTAGTCCTGAAAATGGTCAGCCATGACAACGGCGGTAAACGCTGATTTAGTGGCATGATTGCCAGCAATACTGCCGGAATAAGCGCGCTCTCCAGCATCGCAAAGTAATGGTGTGGATCACTATAGTATAGGCGACGGCGCCCAACCAGCCATAGTGACTTGGAATAGCCGGCAGTAACGCTGATTGTCCGAGATAGACCAGCACTGGTTGACCAATTAATAATCCCAATAATCCCCAGGTCGATTTTTTCATGAATATACGCCATCCTTATTATTGAATAATGTTATTTTAACAATCTACATCGTATGCTAACTATCGAATAATTGTAAACTTCTGATAAAGAAAGGGTAAATGCAGGCCATGATTTGTTCACTATGCTTTCAAAATATAAGTAATGGGTATTTTAAAACAGTATGCGTATAATAACCACTTAATAAGTTTATTTGGGGGAGTTATGATGATAATAATTAGAGTTTCAGTTATGATTTCAGTCGTTTTTTACTTATATTTTATTATTAATCTATTGTTAATTAATCACTACCGAGAACCCACTCAAACGTACGAGAAGGGGCCAACACCGTACGAATTATTTCTGGTCATTCCAGTTCTCAATGAAGAACAAGTGATTACTAAAACCATTGCACGACTTTCAAAATCTCTTGCACAATTGCCATCGACAATTCGAGCGCAAATCATTGCTGTCGATGATGATTCCACGGACCATAACCTGTTAATGCTGACCCAGTCATCCTCACCATACTTACAAATCCTACATCGCGCTGGTAATCAACGCGTCGGTAAGGGGGCCGTTTTAAACACTGCTGTCCAGTATATTCATAAGACACTGGCGACAACCGCTGACACGCATCAAGCAATCATTGGCGTCCTGGACGCAGATGCTTTTATGACCGCCACTGATTTGATACGCGTACTTGCACGATTTGAACAAAAACCGCAGTTAGCAATGCTTCAGACTAGTGTCAGTATTTATAATCAATCCAATTGGCTCACTAAAATGCAAAACTTTGAGTTTATGGGGGTTAATAACGCTACTCAGCAACTGCGTAATCGGCTCGGTCAAGGGATCGCGTCGGGAAATGGTCAGTTTGTTCGCTTAGATTTAGCTTTGAAAAATCCATGGGGGAATAGCTTACTAGAGGACCTTGAGTTTACCTTGCGCACCTGGTTGCTTGGTGGGACACGAACCACCTTTGATCATACATTAGTTGTGCAACAAGAAGCTATCGAACAACTACGACCATTTTTTCGCCAGCGAGTGCGCTGGTGTCAAGGGGCAGTTCAGTGTATGCGTTATTTACCAGCACTATGGCATTCAGGACGATTAAACCACTTTCAAAAGTTAGATACGACTTTTTGGATTCTGATGCCCATCAGTGGCTGTGTTGTCCCACTCACCAGTCTCACCACCCTAATTGTTCTTGTAAGCCGTAGCGTGCAACATTGGCAATCAGGGTGGCATCATCTCGTCATTGGGACGCTGTTAGCGATTGCTTTGATTGCTTGCCTTGTTTTGGCGGCACTATATCAACGGAACTGTACTACTGTTAAACAACCCGTTCGATTCATGACTGCTATCAAGCAAAGTCTGAGTTTTCAAGCATTTTTATTGATTATTAGTTTGACACCATACGTTGCCATTTATCGACAATTGCGTGGACACACAACGTGGGCTAAAACCCGTCATGGTACTACCCGGGCAACGCAATACACTGATTCTGATTTAAAACGCTCATATTAAGATAAGGGTGAATTTCTATGAAGTGGTACTATAAGATATTTCAGACCATTATTCTAACGGTTGCGGCGGGGCTACTTGGGTGGATGATTATGGCCAATTGGCAAATCAGTTTACAACTTCATCTCTCAATCAATGCCTGGATGGGTGCCATACTATTCGTATTGTTCATTGGGACCACGATTGGCTTCGGTAGTTGGTGGTTGAGTCGTCACCAAACAAGTTGGTTAGTCGCAACACTGTTTGGACTAACACTCCTGAAATCCCCACTGGTTATTGGGTTAAAAATCAATCCCACCTCAGACTTTTGGAATTACCACACGTTAGCCGTCTTTAGCGCCCAGGGGCTCACTTGGACGCAGCTTTTGCATCGGGGCACCATTGGCAACTATGTCGTCTTCCCACACGCCTTAAATATTGCGAACGGCTACAGCTTAGCAGCAGCATTTGGCGGTTCTAATTTTTTCGTCAGTCAATTGATCAACATTGGGTGTACCTTAGTAGATATGGTCCTAATCTACTGGCTGGTCGCCCGATGGCTTTCGCGCCAACTGGGGATTATGACGGCACTTATTTTTTATTGGATCCCAGCTTATTGGCTGTATGGCACTTTACTAAATGGTAGTGAACCGTTCTTTCTAACAAGTGTCCTACTCATGATGTATGCATTGACACGCGCATTAATCCCATTACCAACAACCACACTTACAGACCGGCATCTGTACCTAGCGTTAGCTATTGTGGCAACCATTGTAGCTAACATGTTAAGGCCAATCATGGCAGTCTGGTTAATCGCGCTCAGTTTAATGGCAATTATTCTATTATTTGCAGTTGGCCATCGCTACCGTTATCAATATCGTCAGCTAATGATCTATGGCGGTGTGGTATTAGGATTGCTGTTCACGGCTACGAATATTGACAGTTGGCTATACGGCTTTAAAGTAGCGCCCAGCCGGGTTGAAACGCTCTATAGTTTGGCTACTGGCACTGATGTAAAAAGCCGGGGAACTTATAGTCCAACCTTACAAACAACTGTTAGCCATGAGTTACGGGCGGCACCAACGTTAACACAAGCTTATCCGCGTATCACACAAACGATGACAACGGCCTTGCAAACCAATCTCAAACAAATCCAACCACAAATGGGCAACTTTGCCAATCAAAAAATGCAGGGCTTTATTCGTGAAGATTATGGTTACGACTGGAGTTTGTATAATTTAAGCAATCATTCCGGTCTACTTAACCATAGTTGGTTCCATTTGGCGCCAATACTGATTACCAGTGCAACAGTTTATTGGCAGATTATGCTTATGATCGCATTGTTAAGCGTCTTAATTGGATTAGGGCTTCAATGGCGCCAACATTATCTCAATCGCTATTTACTAATGGGCGCACTTTTATTAGACGGTTTTACATTAAGCGCCTTACCATTAGAAGTACAGGGCCGCTACCATATCATCTTGTACTTACCGGTCCTCATGCTAATGACTTGTGGGATTGCAGCCATGAAGCTGTGGTGGCACCGTCCAATTAAGCATAACTGATTCAATGGATTACTCATAAGAATTTAACAGGCGTCATTTAATTATCCGACATTGCGCTGATTAATAAAAAAAGTTATGACTGAAAATGACACCAGACATTTATTCAGTCATAACCTTTTTAGTGATAATTGGGACTAAGCTCGTAATAGTTCTAATTTATCATCATAAAGCCGGATGTTAATTAAGGCAATAAGGTTGTTAAAGCTGGCTTGCCCGATATGATCAACAAAGCTAAAAAAAGTGAAAAGGGGCTTACCTTGGCGTTACGTCCAGGTTCTAATCTAGATTTTATGATCATTCAAGACGCTAGGAGCGCTGATACTAATGCCAAAAATTTCATTATTGGGTGCTAGTACAATTGATAACCACACTCCACAAGACAGCAAATACCATTGATTGCTGTCACCACTCAAAACTATGAATCCAAACAGGGCGGGGTGACTAGTTATATTAGGAAGAGCAGGGCACTTTATTGATAGTTACGCATGTACATCAAACTAGGGGTCCTTAAGGAGAAAAGCCAGTGAAGCACAGCCCCATTCACTAAGGTTAAACAGGGAAGAAACCATAAAAGCTGAAAAAGCGATTAACACCCGCTTTTGACGCAATGTTGGCTTTCATGATGAATCTCACCTTCGCTATAACTTGTGATTGCACTGTTTTATTGAGAAGGGCCATTCATCTTGAAAAAGTGTTCACCAAGCAAGCACTTTGAGCTAGCACACGTTGTTCATTAAAGTGTGTGATTGTGGCTAAATGTAGTGAGCAACAAGCCATTATTAATTGTGAGTATGATGTGGTCAAGGTTGAACAATGTTAATGATGTTTGCTTGATAATGAAATTATAGGACAACTATTTGAATGTAAAAAAATTGAAAAGCATTTTAATTTCGGGTGCTAACAGACAAATTATTCGCTGAGTAAAACAACGAATTCTTGTAAAATAACTTTGATATCCCCACAAGTCACGTGATTAATACCAATATGACTTGATTATTGGCTGTTTATGCATGCAACCATGGCCAAGATATGTTTCTATCGCCATGGTTGCATGCATATCCTTGATAATGTCACCTAGACTAATGAGTGATTGCGGGCTAGTCAGGTAAACACTGAAACACGTGATCGAGTATTGTCTGGCAGCTTATCAATGAAACGCCTAGCGAATTGGTCCGTGAAATTATCAACTAGCCAAGCATAGTCTGTCTACAATTTAATTACCGCAAGCTGGTCTTGATACACGACCTGAGGCTTCTATGGGTTAACTACAAACAAGGTTAAGCATCGTCATAATACTTATATCGATATGTGCAGCAAATGTTATTACAGCCAAAAGTAGCACAAATTTTTTTACCTGAATATATTTTTTGAATTATTTTTGGCCGACTATAAATTAAAACGACAAAACACGTTTATCGACGCAACTAATGCTTAAATGCTAAGGCGTTCAAAGTGAATCGTCATATTTAGTGAGGGGGGCTTTTTTTATTTTTTCTAGTTTACATAATATATATTATACAAAGTAGAATCAAAACAAAAATCGCTCCCCCACGACCTAATTTGGTCCCCTGTGGTGTCTTTTTACTGTACACCAACTTTTTTGCGAATTTGTTTGCGAATCATTATTTCGTCGTGAACATTTTTGCTGTTCATATTTTCAAGGTGCACGCTTCACTTAAATTGTTTTTTTGTGATTCACTAAAACATCAACACTGAAATTAATCGATTGAATTTCAACAAAGTCTTTTAACCAATTTGAATTAGCTTATCCAAATCACTAAAAGTTCAAATGCTTTCAAACTACTAAATCTAGTTATTACAGACTTGCATCTATTTTCATGATTTGATGATATTCATGTCGATTCTACGGTTCTTTTGATGACCAACTCCGTTCAACTAACAAACGAACACGTGCTTAGAATGCGCCTCTCAACAGCGGTCAGATCGCTTGTTTTTGTTTCAATTTTATGTTTTAGTTAAAGTAAGAATTCAAACCCAGAAAGGATGTCCTACTACCAATGGCCGCAAAATTCCCGTATGCCAAAAGCTTCCTCGCATCATTAGAAACTGCTGGTAAACAAGCTAGTACTATTGAGCAGTACGAATTAACCTTGGCTGATTTTTTCAACTATGAGCAACATTTCAATGAAACTTTTGCTAAAGATCAATTATTGGCAGATTTAACTGAAAATGATATTCAAGCTTATTTAGATATGCTCCGTGAACAACGCCAATTCAAAATATCGACGTTGAACAAATGCTTGTCGAATTTAAATGGCTATTTCAGCTATCTATTTTCGCATCGAATCATTACAACTTTACCGACCTTTACAATTAAGGGGCAACCACTGACTAACACGCAACAAACAACTTCTTGGCCAGAGCAACTAGCTGCTTGGCTGACAATTGATGATCTCCATCCATACACCCGCTTATTTTTGTTGCTGACGACCAAGGGTTATACCGCCACAGAGATGCTAACACCGGGGTTTTATCAGCAATTGAACACAATTACCTTTACTGCTTCAGAACAGACTTTTTTGGTTAAACTACATGCCTATTTGCAGCCATTACAGACTCAAAGTGGCAGTTCGGATCTCTTTTTAAAGCAACGTCATCGTGGAACTGATCCACATATCACCCTGGCAGCATTACACAAATACTTAGCGGGTGATAGTCAACGTTTAGGTGTGCCATTAAAGCCTGTGGCACTGCGTCAGGACTTCATACTTTGGTTTCTCAATCAGCATCGGACGACCGAACCGACTGAGATCATCCAACAACTACGGTTAGATGAAACTAGCCTTGAATATTACCAAAACTTGCTACGACAACGTGATTTACGTATTTTAAAAGCTACCAAAGTAGACTAAGGAAACACTGATGAGCTAACTGAATACAGCTAGCTTTTTTAGTTAAAGTAACTTTACGTTATTGCGTTTACTTTACATAACTTTACAAACGCGTCACAAGCATTACGTGGAATTTGCTAGTTAATTAAGAAGCCTTAAAACGCCTGTACAACACGTTTTTTTGCAGTTAAACTAGTTTTATTGATTAACAAAAGTATTTGAAAGGATGATTTGATGACGTTCTATCGTTGGTTGGAACCGTTTATTGAACAGAACGGACCGTTTGCACCAGCCGCATGTTATGCGCACTCAGATTTCGATTTTCCTTTGACTAGTAATGTTCATGCTAGCCCCAGCGACGATTGCTGTGGTTACAGGTTGGTTTATTCGTTTTTCTAGTATTTATCGAGACAATGTTCAAACGATATGAAGCTCCCAAATTTGACCTATTCTCAACGCTTAAACATCATCTGGTTTACTGCCAATGCTGTTTAATGAAGGCTTCACGTCCGCCCATCTCTTCAATCTGATAACGGAATGGATTACGGCGATAAAAATCCTGGTGCTCGGCTTCTGCGGGATAAAATGGCTTGGCATCTTCAACGGTTGTCACAATCGGCTCAGCAAACTTACCACTAGCGGCAAGAGCATCTCGCGAAGCCGTTGCCACTCGACGCTGCGCTTCACTATTAACAAAAATTACCGGTCGATAGCTGTCGCCACGATCTTGAAATTGGCCGGAAGCATCGGTTGGATCGGTCTGACGCCAATAGATTTCAACCAAGTCGGCATAACTGATTACTTCTGGGTCAAAAGTAATTTCAACCGCTTCAGTGTGCCCAGTCGTGTGACTAGCAACTTGTTCATACGTGGGATTGGCAACGGTCCCACCGGTATAACCCGAAACGACGGACTTAATCCCTGGCTGCTGGTCAAACGGTTTGACCATGCACCAGAAACAACCACCAGCAAATATTGCAGTCTCTGTCATCTAAATTCCTCCCGTTTATTAACTCAATTATTTAAATAAACTCTGATACTGGCCATAGCCAGTCTTTTCAAGGTCGGCAACTGGAATGAACTTCAGTGCTGCCGAATTAATGCAGTACCGAAGCCCACCTCGATCAGCTGGCCCATCTGGAAAGACATGACCCAAATGTGAATTGGCTTGCGTACTCGTCACTTCTGTTCGATGCATTCCAAACGATTCATCACGATGTTCATTAAGGTTAGTCTGATCGATTGGTTTCGTGAAGGATGGCCAACCACAGCCGGCATCATATTTATCACGTGAACTAAAAAGCACTTGCCCGCTAACAACATCCACGTAAATGCCTTCCTGATAAAAATTATCATACTCACCACTAAATGGTCGTTCAGTTGCGGCCTCTTGAGTAACGGCGTACTGTTCAGGCGTCAGACGTTGGCGTAATTCATCTTTTTGCTTATCCATTGCTATCAGTCCTTCCTGTAATTAAGTTGTGTACAATCTAATTACAGTATTTATCATACCTCAATTTATCTAGAATGCAAAAAAGAAGCTCCAACAAGTGGCAGCTTCTTTTAAACTGATTTGTCAATTAAGCGTTGAAGGCGTCCGTTAATTGAGGGACAACTTGCTTCTTACGTGAAACGACACCTGGTAAGCTTAACCGGTTGTTAGCAATCGTCTTACCAAAGGCCTGCTCAACGGGTTCCGTTGGGTTACCAACAACTAATAATTCAGAGTTACTATCTAAGATATTAGTTGCCAAGATTAAGAATAAATCATAGCCGTTACTTGCATTTTCGTCTTTAGCAGCAGCTTCTAGCGCAGCTTGGCGCTTGAAAACGTCATCCAAGTCAACTGTATTGATTTGCGCAACCCGGACTGTTTTGCCAGCCATCTCGAATGACTTAGCATCGGCATCGATTAATTCCTTTTCAGTCTTGCTGTCAAGGTTAGTACCCGCTTTAAGCATGGCTAAACCATATGTTTCATAATCAATATCAGCAATTTTAGCTAAGTCTTTAACAACTGCAACGTCGGTTTCCGTCGTAGTTGGTGACTTTAAGAGTAACGTATCTGAAATGATTGCAGACAACATCAATCCAGCTAACTTGGCAGGAATTTCAATGTCATTTTCTTGGAATAACTTGTAAATGACAGTACTGCAGCAACCAAGTGGTTCGGCCCGGTAAAATAATGGTTGTGCCGTGTCAAAACCAGAAATCCGATGATGATCAACTACATGGCTAACCGTAACGTTAGCAATGTCACTGACACTTTGTTGTGGTTCGTTATGGTCGACAAGCATGACACTGTCAACTTCATCACTGGCCTTAGTAATCACCCGTAGTGCTGGTTCATCAAAGTAATCCAAAACAAATTGGGTTTCTTCGTTTGGTTCGCCTAATGCAACTGCTTCAGTGTCCGCTCCCATCTTATTTTCGTAGTATGAGAACGCCTTAGCCGCCACGATTGCGTCGGTATCAGGATTTTGATGTCCAAAAACTAATTCCTTACTCATTAGCACAAAACTCCCTTAAAACTTATTTTTGATTAATCTTTTGTAACCGTGAAATATAATCTTCAGCTCGTAGGTAAGTGTCAAATTCATCAAGGAAATTCTTGATTCGTGGAATTTGGTCCTTATCTTTACGGAAGACAAAGTTTAAATCGAACTTGATGGCTGGTTCAAATGATAACGTATGCAGCTTATCAGTTGCTGGATTAGCCACCATAAATGAATTTGGCAAAGCCGTATTAGTGTTAGTAGCTGCCACGAAGCGGTAAATTTGTTGCGGTGTCGTGAAACGAGCGACTGCCGTTGGTAAATCCGCCAATTGGTTCTTATAAGATTCTTTAACCACTTGATCCAAGTAATAGTTTTCAGGGTAAGTGACCCATGGATTAAGCGTTGTATCCTTAAACTTGATTCGCTTCTTCTTAGCTAACTTTTCATCACCCGAAATAAATAATAATTCATCTTGGATAATCTTCTTGGATTGATATGGCTTCCAGTTCTTAATACTTTCATCAGGCAAGTACATAACAGCCAAATCAATTCGGTTATTTTCCAACCGTTCCCAAATCTCTTTACGCGTCAACATGTGTAATGAAATAATCACATTCGGATTTGCTTCATAATACTTGATAGCAAAACCTTCAAAGACGTGATCTTCAATTGAGGCTAAAACCCCAATGTTAATCGTTCCTTGAGTTGCACTCGTAGTTTGTTGAATTTCATCAGTCGCCTTGTTAAGAACATTATAAATGCTGTGCGTCGCATTGAGCATTGTGTAACCTGCGTCAGAGAGTCGTAACTTTTTTCCAACCGAATAAAACAAAGGGGCACCAACCGTACGCTCTAGTTTTTTGATCTGTTGGGTCAATGCTGGTTGCGTAATTCCTAAAATTTGAGCTGCCTGTGTGTAATTCATAGTTTCAGCTAGTTGCAAGAAATACGTTAACGTTTTCGATGAGAAAATACTTTCTTGAGTTGTCTTCATGAATTTTACCTGATCCTTTCTTCTTATCGCCATCTTATAATATCTATAATTTTATACAAGATTCAAGATGAAAGCAAGCAGTTGTTATCGGTAAATAAAGCTTAACTAATTCATAATCTTTTACCCTGCCATAACATTATCTTAATCGAATGCCCGTTAACGTGCAAGTATTCGCATTAAACACTATACAGTGAGCGGAATGGGATGAATCTGCATGGCAACGGGTTCGCCCTCCGTGTCAGTATCAACGACAAAAGAACCATTAGAATAACGCGCGCTGACCGGATGATCATCATTTAAAATTGAATGGTGCTTGCCACGATCAGTCAACACATCAAGTGCGACCCCATTAGCATTATTAGCCACTAAGACGTAGTCAGCAACCCGGTGTGGATTATTTTTCAGTTCGCGTAAAACCTGGACCCCACGACGGGCCCGACTTGTTATTGGGAGATCGGCCACTTTCATTTTTTTAAACGAACCACGCTGCGTAATCATGGCAATCACATCATCATCAGCCGCAATGGCAGCCCGCACAATCGCATCATCGCGCAGATCCATGGACTTGACGCCGACCGCTTTCGCACCAATTGTTGGGACCTCGCTCAAATCATAGCGCAGGCCATAACCGTGTTGCGTGATCAAAATCAGGGTTCCTGTTGGCGCGGCTGGTAAATATTTGACCGTCACAACGGTTGCGTTATCTGACTTCATTTTTATAAACTGGCTAGCCCGGGTCTTATAAGTTCGGCCCGGCGTGTAATCAGCAAAGGCGGTTTGTTTGATATAACCGTCACTAGTTGCCACTAGGAATTTCCCGGTAGCTTTAAGATTCTCAAAAGAATAGACCCACGTGATGCGCTCGTTGTCGGCCAACCCGATCGTCTGAGAAATGTGTTCGCCGGTATCTTTCCACTTGGCGTCAGCAATTTCATAAATCGGTCGGTAGATTAGATGGCCCATGTTGGTGAACATCATTAAATGATCTAAAGTACTGTTCTTAGCTAGATAGATTGGATAATCTTCATCTTTAAGCCCATTATCATCAGGCTCAGATGCCGAGTAAGAGCGTAAACTAGTTCGCTTGATATAGCCATCATGGCTGATCATGACGATGACGTCTTCTTGTGGAATCACGACCTCGGTCTTAACCTTTAGTTCTTGAATCTCGTTTTGAATCTCAGTCAAACGGTTAGTTGGATAAGCTTTTTGAACAGCTTTCAATTCGCGCCGTAAAACTTTATCGAGTTCTTTAGGTTCCGCCAAAATCAGTTGATAAGCTTCGATGGACTTGGCTAGTTCAGCGGCTTCTTTTTCTAACTGAGTCACATCGGTGTTGGTTAACCGGTATAGTTGCATCGTCACGATGGCTTCGGCCTGAATTTCAGTAAAATCAAATTGACTAACTAAATTCTGCTTGGCATCTTTCTTATCCTTACTACCACGGATCGTCTTGATCACTTGGTCTAGAATGGACATCGCCTTGATTAAGCCTTGAACGATGTGCTGGCGATCCGCAGCCTTTTGTAAGTTAAACTGGGTCCGACGGGTTACAACGTCTCTTTGATGTTCCAAATAGGCCGCTAGAATTGTCTTGAGGCCAACATGTTCAGGTCGCTGATGATAAATAGCCACCATGTTGAAGTTATAAGTAATCTGTAGATCGGTATTTTTGAGTAAGTATGTCAGAATACCTTCTGCATTGACGTCACGCTTTAATTCAATCACCACCGATAGTCCTTGGCGGTCACTTTCATCACGAACTTCGGCGATTCCTTCGATCTTCTTCAGAATGCGAATTTCATCAATTTTTTTCACCAATTGCGCCTTGTTAACTTCATAAGGGATCTCTGAAACTTCAATCTGTGATTTATTCCCCTTAAGTGGCACGATCGTGGTTCGTGAACGCACCACGATACGCCCACGGCCAGTCTCATAAGCTTGTTTGATGCCTGCTAATCCTTGAATGATCCCCCCAGTTGGGAAATCGGGCCCTTTGACAAAGTCCATCAAGTCTTCGAGTGTTGCCTTAGGATGATTCATCAGGAATAAAATCGCGTCGATAACTTCACTCAAGTTATGCGGCGGAATTTCCGTTGCGTAACCGGCCGAAATCCCCGTTGCCCCGTTAACTAATAAGTTAGGGAAGCGGGCCGGTAAAACAGTGGGTTCATACTCCGTGTCATCAAAATTTAGGACCATATCGACAGTCTTTTTATCAATGTCTTGAAGCATTGCACCAGCAATTTTACTCAAACGTGCCTCGGTATACCGCATGGCAGCAGCCGGATCACCGTCCATAGAGCCATTGTTCCCGTGCATTTCAATTAACGGTTCTCGCAGTTTCCAGTCCTGACTAAGCCGCACCATTGCTTCATAAATCGAAGAGTCACCATGGGGATGAAAATTACCCATGACGTTTCCGACTGACTTAGCGGACTTACGGAAAGCTTTGTCAAAGGTGTTCCCGTCCTGATTCATCGCGTATAGGATTCGCCGTTGTACTGGCTTCAAGCCATCACGGATATCTGGCAAGGCGCGTTCTTGAATAATATATTTAGAATAACGGCCGAAGCGGTCGCCCATGACGTCTTCAAGGGTTAGTTCTTGAATTTTTGGTTGTTCAGTTGCCATTTTACGACCCCCTCTATTGTTTTAGCTGTTGTGCCAATTCTTCGTCGGCTTGCTCATGTGCGGATGAGACGGCCTCGTTATCTAGTAACGACCCGTCTTCGTCCAAATTAAAGTGGACGTTACTTTCGATCCATTTTCGACGAGGTTCAACTTTGTCACCCATTAACGTTGTGACCCGTTTTTCTGCTAAGGCAGCGTCATCGATTCGAACTCGGACTAAGGTCCGTTTTTCAGGATCCATGGTTGTTTCCCATAGCTGTTCCGCGTTCATTTCACCGAGTCCCTTGTAACGTTGGAGTGCGTAGCCTTTACCAAATGACTTGGTCTTGAGCGTTAATTCCTCATCGGTCCAAGCATATTCCGTCCGCAATTGCTTGTTTTGCTTCTTTTGCAACCGATATAACGGTGGCAGAGCGATGTAAATTTTGCCAGCATCTATCATGGGGCGCATATATTTGTAGAAGAACGTGAGTAACAGAATCTGAATATGGGCACCATCGGTATCGGCATCGGTCATAATAATGACTTTATCGTAATTACTTGCTTTAAGGTCAAATTCGGGGCCAACGCCAGCACCAATTGTGTAAATCATGGTGTTGATCTCTTCATTTTTGACAATATCAGCTAATTTGGCTTTCTCAGTATTCAATACCTTACCACGTAATGGCAAGATAGCTTGGAATTTTCGATCACGTCCTTGTTTAGCTGAACCACCGGCCGAATCCCCTTCGACTAAGAACAATTCATTCTTCTTAGCGTTTTTAGACTGCGCTGGCGTTAATTTCCCAGAAAGTAGCCGTTCTTGCTTGTGCCGCCGCTTACCATTTCGACTTTCATCACGGGCTTTGCGAGCAGCTTCACGGGCCTGCCGAGCTTTCGTTGATTTGCGAATCAACATTTGCGCAAATTCGCCATTTTCCATCAAGAAGAATTGAAGTTGTTCACTCACGATGTTATCAACGATCGTCCGGGCTTCGGGTGTCCCGAGCTTTTCCTTAGTTTGACCTTCAAATTGTAAGAGATTTTCCGGTACTCGTAATGAAATAACAGCGGATAACCCTTCACGGACATCGGAGCCTTCCAAATTTTTATCCTTGTCCTTCAATAGGCCAACCTTGCGAGCATATTCATTGAACGCTTTCGTCCAGGCACTGCGGAACCCTACTTCATGAGTCCCACCGTCTGGCGTCCGCACGTTATTGACGAATGACAACAAGTTTTCCGAATAGCCATCGTTGTACTGCGCAGCAACCTCAACTTCGACGCCTTCCTTAGTGCCGTCAAAGAACATAATATCCCCGAGGGTGTCCTTATCTTCGTTGAGGTAACTGACAAACGCCTTGATACCATCTTCGTAATGGAAGACCAATTCCTGCTGCTGATTTTCCCGTTCATCAGTCAGCGTAATTTTGACACCTTTCAGCAAGAATGCGGATTCACGCAACCGTTCGGCCAACGTTTGAAAATTATAAACCGTCGTTGTAAAAATACTAGCGTCCGGCTTAAAAGTCATCGTCGTTCCAGTTGGCTTATTAGTCTTCCCTTTCTTTTCGAGAGTACCAACGGGATGACCACCATCTTTGAAGTGTTCAACGTAGCGGTAACCATCACGGATGATCGTTACCGTTAATTCGGACGACAACGCATTAACGACGCTCGCACCGACCCCATGCAACCCACCAGAAGTCTTATAACCACCCTGGCCGAACTTACCACCAGCATGTAAGACTGTTAGGATAACTTCAGGTGTTGGAATGCCAGATGCATGCATTCCAACCGGCATTCCACGACCATGATCGACAACGGTGATACTGTTATCAGCGTGAATAATCACGTTAATTTCTTTACCATAGCCAGCTAAGGCTTCATCAACAGCATTATCAACAATTTCATAAACTAAGTGATGGAGTCCGCGGCCGTCCGTAGAACCGATATACA